>Ga0307510_10011823_pt1 | contig 10357 bp, 11 predicted proteins | sample 12_EM_MG_FD_207224 | JGI IMG/M metagenome (GOLD analysis project Ga0307510, IMG submission 207224) | Populus trichocarpa ectomycorrhiza microbial communities from riparian zone in the Pacific Northwest, United States - 12_EM | ecosystem: Host-associated > Plants > Roots > Unclassified | place...
GCGAGTACAACTATCCTCTGTTATTACAATTACACTGCCTCTTGCCGTGAATATATAGGGTGGTCAGCTCGACTATTGAGGTCAGGATTTCCATCCCTTTTTTGCTGGTCCCACAAAAGTCTACGAATTCAATTAGCGCCCAACGGCCACAACCACATTTCCCGATCGGGGAAAGTTCACCCCATCATCCCCGCCCACCGCTCGTTTATTTTCGTTTCTTCATGTAACACATCAGGGAACGGCGCCGCGCAGCAGTGGCGCCGCTTGGCGCAGGGCAACGGCACCTTGCCAAATAATGGACTCTTCGGAAAGGAATAAATGTTTCATTTTCAATATTACTTAAACCCCTACTAGCGTTTCTATACCCAACCACGACCTTCGACCCCACACCCTGATCCCAATTAAATAATCTACGGCGTCGTCCCATGTCGGCGGGAAAAGACGAAAACCCCAGTTCTGGTAAAAATTCTGGGCCAAGCTCGACCCAGGTGAGAAGTTTCTTCGCTGAGAATGGTGCACTTTGTTCACACCTTTACACTTGGCTTCACCCCTCCCCACCTTCAAGCCGCAGGGCCCCATTTGTCCAGTATGTAGGAAGAGTTATAACAGGTACCAAGACTTTGAGCGGCATTTTCAATCGTTCCACCTCCCGTGTTGGCTCTTCTGTCCCTATGAGGGTTGCAAGTGGAGGGGCTCGCGTCAGGACGACTTCGACAACCATTTGGACGCGCAGAATTGCGGCCCAAAACCTGAGGGCTCCCAATGTCAAATATACAACGTGAAAATGGTCCTCAATTGGATCAAGGACTCGGAAGGCGGCGACATCGTATCGACCGCTCAAAACCTTGCGCTTGACCTGGTCAAGGAGAGGGCGTTGGAGTTGATGAGGCAGGAATGGTTGGGAGATCCTTGGGGCCTCTCTGAGGAGACGCAAGCCCGTCGTCAGCGTGCCCAGTCGCACAGATGATGAAGAGATTGTCTCAAAATGCTAGGTCATATAGCAGGCAGAACGGTGCATTTAACGCACGTTTACTGTATATTACGTGCATCTGGACTGCCAGTGCAGCTCTGCCAGTGACGAACCATGACCACTTTGATGCGTGACCCGGCGGACTCCTTTCGTACGCACGTTTTGAGGCCACCCGTCACATTCAATGATCACGCGTCGAAAAACACCCCGATAGGCCAGGGTTCACGAATTATTTAAATGGCGAGAGTTGGGCGACTCCGCGACTGCAAGTGTTGAAAATGACCCGGGAAGGGCAAGTGAATCAGCATTATTTTGTCGAGGATATCGTCATACAAACAACTACGCGTATCACTCACCGCAGTGCAAGATCACAGTTCTCCTCGCGTAGCGGATCCTTTTGAGTCTGGCGGAGATGTTGTGGTTATTTTTTTTTCTAACCGTTCAGCGCGGCCCCCAACATAGGTGAAAGTTTCAGAAGTCGACACGTTGGTACACCCTCACATTGTTACCGTTCCCAGAATTTGAAAAGCTCTGCCCTTTGTGACGGAAAAGGAGTATGACGGCGTTGTCGCAGGCATGCGATATTAAACAATGCATTCGTTAGTGCTGTAGTCGTCATGACATCAGTTACATCACCTAGACAATAGAGCAAGGTTGATAGGACTAGTGATGTACGGTGTTCAGGTCGGATGCCTCGGATCTTGGGGTGCACGATGGACTAGGATGCAATGACCAGCCTTCGAGAAATTTTCGAAGTCTGAAGAAGGTCGTGAAAGCCATTATGCCACTGGTCCGTCCGAGACTCCGAGACAGAAGCCAGTGAGGGCTCGAGCGAGATGCAGAGAACATATCAATACCAGAACGGGAAGGAAATATGAGTCCGATTCGGAACAGGGGCGGAGTGGTAGGTCCGGTTGGGGGTGGGGGCGGGCGTTCGCTGGCAATGGCACTAATCACCCACAACCGCCGCAAGTTGATTGCTTTGCGAGTACCTCTACTACACTTGACTGAAACCACCCTCCATAGATCGAATTTTAAGGCTTGCATGTCCAAGAGGCCATAAGGATCCCAGCATGGTCGCCTGAGAGCCTTCGGGCTTCTTTTCTACTAGTAGTCACTAACCTCGTCGACTTTTCCCCCTCCTTTTTCCCCATCCACTGACCTCGTCAATCTCCCTTCCCCTTCCCCCAAAGCACAGGGAACACACACTCTAGGTTAGACCCCTATACTCCGGCGTTACATCGTCTATCGATCGTACAACAGAGAAGACAGGAACAGGTTCCTATTTTTCCCCGCGACTGAACAGGAGCTGTGACAAAGTACGTCCGTCATCGATGGTAATATTGCAGCACTTATTGTTTGTCATTGTTGCCAGACTAGGATATGTAGCAGGGAACTTGAGGCCGAAAACTTGTACTGGCTGATAGGCCGTGGTGAATCTGGTGATCTCCATCACCATGACAAGGACTTGAACAGGACCACGAAATGGGGACGTCTACCGTGTGTCCGTGTCCTCAAGGCAGGCCAGCAGCGATTAATATTGGTTCGAGAGGGCCAAATGCTAGCCGGCTGGCGTGGAAAATGATCAATAGTACGCGGTAACACTAACACCAACTAATTCCTCGCATGTGTTGGTGTCTTGAACCTCGAGTCCACGCTGGCACTAGTAGTGTCCGATCCTCACAAGGCCCTATAACGATCATCGAACATCCCAGAACAATATGAAAACGTTGTCAGTACAAGTCCGATGGTCCACACGATCCGAAATGCCACGCTAATGGATTTTTTGGTCAATGACTATGAGCAACGAGCCGACTCGGACAGCCCTGAGCGGGAGGCCCTAATCGGAACGGGAGACACGCACTAGAACCCCTCTATCGGATGATGATAATTCCGAAGGCTGACCACTTGTGCAGGTTGGGTAGAACCTGAGATGATGCCGCAGATGACGTCGCGTCGTGCAGACCCTAGAAGTGAGTGGTAGACGCATAGAAGATCGGAGGTGATCGAGATCAGCTGGATCGGTCAATTGAATCTGGATCAAGGTCGCGAGGCCACAGCTGGGTTCTCTCCTCTTGAGGCCGAGGACTTTGCCCGGGCAGTGCGGCCGCCGTCCAGAACTGTACCGTGACCTGTTGTATTGAGAGAAAATTTCCAAATAGTGACAAACTCCCCGGCGCAATGCTCTCACCGCTTTTCCTTTTTTTTCTCCCACCGAAGACAAAGACGTACGCCAATAGTAGCCCTACCCGAGAGATGGTTCCTAACACAACCCGACAGGGCCTATGGCGCAAAATGGCGTCCAAAGTCAGAACTCCCCAAAAACCAAAAGGGGCGGAAATGTGGGGCGAGCGATTTTCTCTCAAAATAACACAGACTGATGCATTTTTTCCCGTGTCTTTACCCTCAAGTCGCAATCCCGATTTTGCGCTTCAAGTTCATGTGAATATAACTGTCATCGACAAGCCGAACTGGACAGACACATCCAGTCGTCCCATCTCCCTTGTTGGATCTTCTGTCCATACTCGGGTTGTAGATGGAGGGGAACTCGTTTGGACGAGTTTCAGAGGCATTTGAATACGCAGAGGTGCGGCCCAAGACTTGAAGAACAACAATATCAGATCTACAACGTGAAGATGATTCTCAGTTGGATCAAGGACTCGCCAGGCGGGGACATTCTTTCGACCGCCCAAAACTTTGCAGTTGACCTCGTCAAGGAGAGGGCATTAGAGTTGGGGAAGCAGGAATGGTTGGATGATCCGTGGGGCCGTTCGGAGAGACAAACTCGCCATGCTGAGTTTCGCGGATAAAAAAAAGACGAACCAAACCTTATGGTGCCGATATCACTCGTGGAGACGGTTGAACGGTGGTTTGGATCGATTCCTCCTCCTATTAAAGGATAATCACAAAAATTATTCTAGTAATCGAGTACTGTTTCATGCCTTAGAACAGCCCACTGAGAATTACTACTGCATCTCTTCGGTTGACCACTATGGTTGTTTCATCGATGAAATACAATTACGAAGGTCATACTGGTATAGTAAGCTTGGAGAACACGGTACTATGATCCTAGCCCATCTGTCGTGCATATTGCGGACAGTCGACAAGGTTGTGGCTACGCCCCAATGACTACCCCCAATAATGGGCAGGCCCCAATCTCCTTGTTTGTTGACCCCAGGGCGCCAGGAACTCTATCCTGGGAACGGAGCCGGCGATCCTCGAGCGGGAGTGCCATCGGGCTTTAGGATTGATTGCCGCACGACTGGTACGATGGATTGTGTCACCCAACATTCAGGCCGGCATCGAAGCTCTTCCCATAATATCAATCGTCTCTAAGGAAAGTTAAGGGAGACGCCACCTGGGTCGAAGAGACACCTCTAGCGAGAGTATTCGAGTAAGCTGCATGGCTGACAAGTCTAGAGATGCCATTTGAAGCGACGGCGATTTCTTCTCATGTTCATCGACCACAGGGACCTAGTATTAGTACCCGTTGGATGTCCCCTTGTCACTGAACCCTGTCCATGCCAATGCTCGAGTCCGGATGTACAGAACGGATTCCCGAATATCGTGCTGAGCATTATGATAGTCACCGTTGGACAGCCGTTTGTTGGAGTATCACTTCGCAGGGAAATGGTAAATGCAAAGGTCGATGCAGAGTGCGGGTGTAGACGTGGGCATTTTTTGCTCTGAACTAAACTAAACTTCTCCGCACCTGAATATAAATCGAGTGTAAAGTAAATAAATAAATAAAAGAGAGATTTGTTTACCTTTACCTGCAACGGGCCCTAACTACGCTCTTCCTTTTAGGATTCTTTTGGGTTATGTACTCCCGAGTCCGAAGCTAGCCGTCGACCTCACATCGGGTTCAGACGTTCAGGGGTTTGTGTGGCACGTTCAGCAGGCTGACTCAGAGGGACAATCTGTCAGGTGACCGTGTGAGTGAAGACGTGATCGCGACACGTGTAACTTAACTGTTGTTTATTGTTTATTGAGTATACGCTTACCTGAGCCAAATTACGTAGCGTAGTTGGACGTTTCACGTAGACGCCGGAATTGAAAGAAATTCACACCCTCGCGTTGACGCCTCCTAAACGCCCTTCCTCGTGAGAGGCTAATTGATTGCAATTGTGGCTAGACACAACAGGAAGTGGCCTTCTGGTATGGAAATCGGCCTTAACTCTGTTTCTTGTCTACCGGGGCACAAGAAGCTCTTTTCCAATGATCACCAGTGCCCCGTGATGAATGACCCTACCGCAGACCCCAAAGACATACTACCCGCACGGGACGAAAAGTCGAAAAATTTAACACCCGGGCATGCATTGGGAGGTTTGCTTTCCAAGCTTGACGCGCAGGCAGTGTGTGGACGTCGCAGACTTGTCGCAAGTACGTCTCACAACTATCCCCAAACCGCAACCCGTGCAAGAACCAGCCCTTCTCTTTGCTTCGAATCCCAAAAAGCGACGCGAGCGGGACACATCTCCGTGGCGGGTCTGGCTAGGGAGCTGCCACATACTATCCCCCCAACTCGTCCTGCGACAACGACAAACGCACAGCGGCTTCCGCATTGCGCATTGTGCCTGCTTCGGCGTCACACATACTTGCGCTCCGCCGCTCCGTGCCTCCTATCACTTTCGCGTCCTTGCGCCCACCGGTCACTATGTGAAGACCTGTGAAGTTTCCTACGAGTTGGAGACTAGTAGAACAACACCGTTGGTCGCAGATCTAGAGATCAAGTTTTAAGTAAGAAGGAACGGAGATCTGGGGTGGGAATTTCTCCTACAGTACGAATTTGCTCATCAATTTAAAAGTAGACAACAAACATGAAACCCTGGCTGAGTTAGGGCCGCGTACTATACGTGGAAACACACCGAGCACATGAAAGTGAGGATCATCGCGTGGCCTATGTTTTCTCTGAAGATAACCACCGTGTGACCAGAGTCTCGAGCTCTAAGACAGAACTCCTTGGGGAAAATACTTATTATGGCAATAATTTGGGGCAACTTCCCTTGGAAATTGGCACTCGGCACCAGCACCCGCTATAGTCAACAGTGAAGAGTGAATGCAGTGAGTAGTTTCGCGGTCTTGAAGTTGGCACTTTTAACGAACAACAGCTACAACACCCAGTCTGCATGGGGCAGAATACCGCACTGAAAGTGACTTGTGTACATGAATAAAAAGTGCGCACGAGCGTAGCCCATCCTCATTCGTTGCTCGGACTTCCGTGATAGATGTCTTTGTTACCCAGGCCTCATGCTTCAATTCCCAACGTTCGGCACCGGATGAACTTGATTCAGCGGCTAATTTTTTTTTCTCACATATTTTGGCTCCTTCCGGAGACAGGAGATTTAACCTTTCAACCCGTCCACGACAGCTGATCTTAGCGCTGTGATGTCTAATCACTTCGCTTAATATCAAGACTGCCCTGTTTCGCCTCATGGGTCTTGCTTAACTTTCCTATCAGAGCGCCAGAAACTTCCGAAGTGAAGTCCAGTGACAGTAATTGGAGCGCCCAACCATTTTTTTTTCAAACAGATAAGGTTGTCTGCAGGGCTGACAGCTCTATCTTCGAGTAGAGGCCAGGCACCCCCCCATTGTCTCTCACAACTACTATCGACTTCGCCATACATCGACTGATGCCATGGACTACCTGAACTTTTTCGACGACATTCCAGACTTGATACAGACTGTTCATGATCACCAGGTGAAGTCGTCCTCGGCATTTAATACCAATCCTCTAAACCATTACGCAGATTCACCCTGGCTCCGACTCCATCGACTCCACCCGCAAGCCTCCCCCTCTACGCTGCTCGGAGTGCAACAAGTCATGCGGTCGCCTGCAGGAATTGCAACGACACATATCATCCGCCCATCTCCCTCGCTGGCTCCACTGCCCGTATTTCCCTTGCCCCTGGAGGGGACACCGTAAGGAGAGTTTCAAGACGCATTTGAGGGAGCATCCTGGCTCGGACCCCGATGTTGGCCCTTGCCTCATCTATAAAATAGATTTGGTTCTGGATTGGATCAAGGAAGGCACTCCCATCGAGACCGCGGCAACGTATGCGCTTGATTTCGTTTCAGAAAGGGCCCTGGAGTTAGGGTTTGCGGAGGAGTGGAAGAATCTATGGGGTTGACGGGGAAAGAAGGTTCAACAGTTCAACATCGCCGCGGGAGGTCTGCACGTCAGGGACTGACCAAACGTATGCCGAGCCCTCATGAAATGTACTGTCGTCCTGCGGTTCTATCCCCCACCCCCACCCGTGTCCTTTTTTTTCTATCGTCGGACGTGCTGTACTAGTAGTTGATGTCGTGTCTACTTGACTCGTGGGCCACCAAGAAGTGCACACCTGTTTCATTGTGAGCTCACTGGTCCGCGCAGGTTTATCAGCTTCAATTCATCAACACTTATCGATGCCTGCCTTCAGAGTGCCAGATCAACTTCCTGGCATGTAAATATCATAGCGGTAAGTGACTAGTGACTATCCACACTGGCGATGGGGTCTGTGGTGGGACTGAAGGCTCGGAGTTTGGGAGGGACGATCGATTAAATTATCTGACATCCGGATCTGGGGCCTCTGAGGCCGAGGGCTGTGGTTGCCAGCTTGACACTGGAGTGACTGAAAACAACAATTATGGCTTGACCTTCATCTTGCATTCATCGCCATTCCGTGATATTGTTAATGAGAGCATCTGTTGTCTAGGGCTCCGAACTGCAACCATTTTTACGCAGTGAAAATAGATACGGTTCGAAAAGCACGTTTCACAAACAGGTTCAGGGAACGCCGATACGCCACGGTGTGGTACGGTTGGGGCTTGTTTACAGCTGTGTTCAGTTCCAAACAGGTTATACGACGTTTGACGGTCCAGCTGACGCTCTGTTTAGTACAGTAAAAATCAACCATTTTCGTCCTACCCTGAGCTCAACTTTGCCATTGTCAGCACTACTTCGTGATACAAGGGAGAATATTCCTGCTCCTGGACTACCCACCCCACAACCTCACCATCCAGTGGCTCGTAAATTTGCAAGCTTAGACCCAAAGTCCTCTCTGGCGACAACGAAGACAAGCCTGAAACACATTGTTTCGCTTCGTTCTATGCCAGCAGAAATACTGTGGTCATACATGTGCATCACAAAAGGGCGACATAGAATATCCTCCCTTCGTTGATGCCACTGGACCAATGGCCGCTGGTAATGCTCACATTGACGATACCGTAGTCATACCATGCCGGGGTCAACTGGAATCCTTGCCAGCGTCATGTGGGTGTTCACCAGCGCTCCGATGTCATCAGGATGTAAGCTTTCAAGCATTCCCCACTGATCTTCCCGATATGCATTGGAATCGTTATAGATCGATGTGGGTAAGCCTTTACGCCATGCGGCTGACGTATGTAAACGTGAACGGAGCACTGACTGGTTGCGTTTCATGATGCATAGTTGGCCGAAATATAACCTTTCACGTTTCATGATAATCGGGTCACAGGCTACTCTTCCTTATCAGTAATCTCGAAGGAGATGTGACCCTAGTAGAATTTAGGAAGGACCCTCCATAAGTGGACTCGGAGGAGTATCCGCAAGCAACGAGCGATAGCTACAGGCTGTGACCAGACCATTGTCGGACATCTTTGCTTACCATCCCTGAGCTAACAGATACCCCAGTTCTCAGATCATTTGGACCTTCGTGATGGTGAAAAAAAAGGTGGTTTGATTGTTTCATGACTCTTCTGTCATCGTGCTTCCTGAACTTTCCTGAAGGCAGCTGCGATAACAATACGGATTGTACCAGAACGAGTCGTTCGTCGACAACTGACCCCAGGCGAGGGAAAAGCGATACCACTACATTGGATGATTCCCCTCTCGGGAGTCAGCCGTGACCATGCATCGCTCGCGTGATCGCTTTACTGCTAGCGACATACCTCACAGGTGGATGTCGTATGTAGTTTGCGGTTTCCCATGGTGGGGCCCTCCAGGGCCTCACCACATACCACATCGTGGCATGATGCGGCGGCTCCAAGTGATCGTCGGTCCGAATCGTCCGATAAACTCGACCTCGACCTAAAGCAAATAGCGCGATAGCCCCAAACCTGCGCTACATTATGAGTGGTAAATGACGTGATTCCCCCGTCAAGGGATATCGCCTTAGTTAGCATGAGATACTGTAGTTCGTATGATTTCCAGAGACTTGGCGCTGCGCCACAATGGGCCAGGTGTGAGTGTATGGTAAGGCAGTCACGATTCCTGCCAGAGAGCATTCAGGTACACAGGTGATGCGATAAGACGAACCACTGATAGAAAATGATGCGCTTACGTGACCAGTCATTGCGTACTTTGGTGTGGAATTGGCTGGTTACGACAGGGACGTTTGTTGTTTCATCATGAGTCGGAACTTCTTGGACACAAAAAGTTATGTTTCAGGCATCATTAGAGATCATTCAGTTCCAAGAAAGGCTATATGGGCTACAGAATTTAGCTTCGATGAGTGCGCGAAAGGAGCAATTCCAAGTTCAATGACACTTGGTCCCAATATGGCACACGCCGACAAAACTGCGCCCACGTGATCTCTGTTTTTTCTCGGGGTTTCTGCTTACCTGAGCTGTATTATGTGGCGTAGTTGACCAATTCAACACAATCAGGACCAAATTAACATAAATACAAGAAGCTTCCACGATCCTGTGGTGAACGCCGTGACAGTGCATTACAGTAAGGTGCGATGCCTCGAATATGCTGAGCTCCTCAACAGCCAAGTGCAACAGACCCAGGATTTGAAGAAAGGCTCAAGGAGGGCATTGCTGGGATGAATAACAGCAAATATTGAAACCCAACAGTAGCTGCTAAGGTTCTTAATGTGCGTAAACGCAGATCCGTTTCAAGTTGTAGCATTGACCACATTGTTTCTAGGTACCACGCTCGACACTGGTCCGGCGGGCAAAGGGTGTTCTGCCACGCAAGGGAGCTGCTATTTCTCAGCAGCTTCTCACCCCCTCAGAGGAGTCAACATTGGTTGACTGGTGCGCTCACTTTGCATTAACTGCAAAGCCACTCAATTACCATGGAGTACGGGCGCGTGCTGACTTGGATGATGGGGGAAATTACTATAGCCAAGATCTCAGCAGTGGGGCGGGGCCCTCCAGACTAATGTGAGGATTTTAGACTTAAGCACACTCTTCTATACTTTGTCCTAGAATACCCATAACTTGGCATATAATGGAAATCGTTCATTGATGTTCATTGATGTTCATTGATCATCCTTTGTGCACTCTTCAACCATCAGCAAAAGTTTCAAAAGTAGTTAATGTATGTAAGGGTAGTTAACCCTTGTGTCGCAAATATAATATCATTACCCATCTTATAAGTCTTTTGCAAGGTTTGCTGCCACCTGGTGAGGAATGCAA
>Ga0307510_10011824_pt1 | contig 10356 bp, 5 predicted proteins | sample 12_EM_MG_FD_207224 | JGI IMG/M metagenome (GOLD analysis project Ga0307510, IMG submission 207224) | Populus trichocarpa ectomycorrhiza microbial communities from riparian zone in the Pacific Northwest, United States - 12_EM | ecosystem: Host-associated > Plants > Roots > Unclassified | place...
TGATAGTGAGGTCGAATTACAACATAAAAGGCAAATCCGGAAAAATAATAATGTCAAATTCCCAACCAACCAAAATAATTAGGGATAAAATTAAAAAAACAAATTCAACAAAAAAAGGGATAAAAAAGAAAAAAAAAGTAGATTTTAAAAGAATGATGATCAAATTTGACAAAAAAAATCAAATCAAATCATAAGGGATAAAATTGAAAAACAATTTCAATTAAGAAAAAAAGAAAAACTAAAAATAACAATAAAAAGAATGAGAACCAAATTTGATATAAAAATCAAATATCAATAAATAAAATTAAAAAACAAATCAATAAAAATTCAAGATCAAATTTGATATAAAAATTCAATGTCAAATGATGAAATGAAAAACAAAAAAATTAATTCAATAAAAGATTCAAGACCAAATGCATTATATTATAATCAAAAGAATAAGGATTTAATTTGATTCAACAAACAAAAAACCAGACTTCTTTATCTTTTTTTCTTTTTTTTTTGCAATAGGCAACATGTTTTTTTAGGAGAAGAAAGAGAGAGGAAAGAGGGAGGGAAGAAAAAATATGTGGCTGAAGCTTAACCGCTGATCTTCTAATAGCACGCACCTCACCACCGTCATGTGGGTAGTGAAAAGCATCGAACGTCGTCCTGGATAATGATGTTCAGAGTTGTTTTGGCACCGCATATGTCACCTAAAAGGTATGAACGATGCCACATACAGGTGTGCTAGGCATAAGTCAACCATATATATATATATATATATATACCCAATTACACTTGACCCCACATTAGAATGATAAAAAAAAAAACAAATAGAAAATAACTAAAGTGTTTTCGCATTTAAAGTCAAGAAAGATTATTGGATAAGTAATTGCATTGTACAAAAAAATTAAAAAACCCGGAAAGCCCTTTGTCCTAATCAAAATATTTTTTTTCTTTTAAAAGTAATTTAGTAATGTGTAACAAATATGTAAAAATACTGATTAACCCTCTCTTTTCTTATAATGACCAATAGATCCTAAGAAAAAAACCTTCTCACCCCTGAGTTCAAGTTAAATGAGTTTTTCCTCCAAAAGAAAAATAATAATTTTATTACACGAATCCACAATAAAATATGAGTGTGTGCACAATAAATAGATGATCTTTTTTAGCTTTTTGTATAATAAGTCTAAATATACTGTAACGATAATAGTTTAGGTGCAAAAACTATTAGTTTATAATTAATCTATTTCTTATTTATTCTAAACAACTTTTTTATTTATGAAAATATAAGTAAACATGTTATTAAATACAAATTTTCCAAAATGGATAACAAATAGGTCTTGTTTTGAACACTTGAAATAGAAAATGGAATGAATATAAGAAATTAGATTAACCAAGCAAGTCCCTTATTTTTTTTAATGAGGTATTTCTTCAATATGTCCTTATATTTCAATTGAGTCAAGTTTGTCCTTGAATATACATCAATTGTTTAATTGATTATTTGAGTTGAGTTTTGCTTGATCATATTTAAGATTTATTGATTTATTTACGTTTATGAATAACGTCTAGCTTAAAAAAGATTTGATTTTCTTTTCTTTATTCTTATTTATATTTTAAACTATTTTTTCTTTTTTCCCTTTCTTTACATGGAAGAAACTATCAATTACATGTCATTCAATTAATTACCTTAGTTAAGTGGATGGTAGCATGGGCAATTTGGTAATAAAAATTGTTGTAATATAGAAGTAATGTGTTGTAATATATAAGAATTGAAGTGTAAAATATTTTTATACTTAAATCATGTAATGTATCATTTGATTACCATAGTCTACGATTTAAGTACAATAAAAAAATAGAAGAATAACTAAGTTTGAAAAATATTTAGGGGAGTAATAAAGTTTAGTGAGTATGATACATGTGACTCATAAGTCAAACCTATTAAATTGTTAAATAAATTATGAAGAGAAGAGATAAAAAAAAAACATCAAAGATATATTAAAACGCTAATAATGATATATCAATACAATAAAAATTTAATAATAAAAAAATATCATTAATAAAAATTAGAGTGAGGCATATGAGCTATTTAATAATACCAGAAGTCAGTTGCTTATGAATAATTTATTTCATCAGACTTTTTATTGTCATTAAATTTTTTTTTTATTGTTTTGTTTATTATCGTTGAATTTATTTCATCAGATGTTTTTAAAATATATCATGGATGTCATCACTGCAGTTTTGATAACGCTATTAAATTTCTTTTTCTCTCCTCTCCTTTCATGTGACATACTCGCGAATCACACGCACACTATATATATATATCCGAATCATTGACATTGTAGCAGACGTCTAGGATAGGCTGTGGTGATCAGAGTGAGAGTGAGAGTGTGTTATTCCTGTAAAGAAGTCACACAGAAGATGACAAAAGTGGAAGTAGACTTTTGAGAGGATAGGCATTCAATTAAGACCATCTTATCAAAAGAGTATACTGTCCTTTTCCCTATACTCCAAGGTGACAATAGTAAATATCTACGTTTACATTACTCTGTCATATCAGGGCTGCCGGCCGCACACAGTTTTTTTTTTCATTCTAAAAAAATTATTGTTAAGAAAAAAAAATCCACAGGATAAAAAATATTAATTTAAAAAGGTAATGGAAAAAAATATGAGTCAACTTGGGTTAACCAACAAACCCCGCAACCATGAAAATAGTGAAATTTTTTTAACCGAGTTCAATCAAGAAGATTAATTTCTAACCAATTTAATTTTAAATGATGAAATTGTGAAAAAAAATATCAATTTAGAAAACTTTCCAACAAAAAAAAATAGAAATAAAAAAAATATGGATCAAATTTGATAAGAAAAAAACTCATAATGGATGAGATTGTGAAAAAAAATGATCTGGATAACGCAATAGAAAAGAAATGATAAAAAATTTACAAAGATCAATTTTCAATAAATCAAATGTTAAAGGATGAAATTGAAACAATTTAATTTTTTTTTATAAAGTCAATTTATATTAACCTTTGAAACCAGTGACCTAGGTTCTAAACCCAGGATTAACCCCATAACAATGAAAACAAAATCTTAGTTAACCTGCAAAACCCGGTTAACTTGCAAACCTCGTGATCATAGGTATATGATCAAGATAACCCAATAGAAAAAAAGGATAGGAAGACCAATTTCAAATAAAATAAATATTGAAGAATGAAATTGAAATGATTCAATTTAAAAAAAGGACCAAAAAAACAAAAGTCAACCCATGTTAACCTTTGAAATCATGAACTCGAGATTAATCCCGTAGAAAGTAAACCGTAAAACATAATAAAGCAAATCTCTAAATAAAAAGGGTAGAAAAAAAAAACATTAGCTTTTAAAAAGGAAAAAAACCAAGCTAATTCGAGCAAAACTTTTAAACCCGATCTAATTTTTAAAACTCAAAACTCGTGAAATCCTTGAACTGGGTTTAATCAAGAAGCATAATTCCTGACTAATTTAATTTTGAATGATAAAATTGTGAAAAAATTAATTTTAAAAACTTGCCAAAAAAAGATAACAATAAAAAGAATAGGTATCGAATTTGAAAGAAATAAAAATTCATGGAGGATGAAATTATATATAAAAAAACAACTCAAAAAATGATCCCAAACAAAATAAATAGCAATCAAAAGAATCGAGATAAATTTGAAAGATAAAAAAATGAAAGGGAGTTGAAATTGAAAAACAATTGTAATTTTATAGCTTATTTTTAAAAAATATTAATAAAAAGAAAGAGAACCAAATCTGAAAGATTAAAAATTAAAAAAGAGGTAAAAATTGAAAAACATTTATAATTTCATAGCTTATTTAAAATAAAAAATAGTAATAAAAAAAATAAAGACCAAATGTGAAGGGAAAATAAATTACAGGGGTTGTTTTGAATTTTTGAAGGGGCTAGTGCGGGATTCGAGGGAGGGGAGAGAAAAAAAAACAAAGAAATGGTCGTCGACGCGAAACCCTATGCATGTTAGGGGTAAACGTCATTCCACGGCATCAGGATCGTCAAGACCTTTCGAACGCTTGCCCAACAAGTTTTTTTTTTTTAAAAAAATAATATTTAACAAATGTAATTTATAACAATGCTTCTGAATTTCTTTGAAATTTACAATAAAATCAAAGTAAAATGATAAAAAAAATTTGAATGAGAGTTTTGTTAGTTTTGTCTTTAAGAGCATCAAAGTAATTATATTATTCTTAAGAAAAACTACAAAAATATTCCTTGGTGGTAGGCATTATATTAGTAATTTTAATGTAAATTTTTTTTAATAATTATACCATTACAAGTAATCTAGTTGTGGTAAACAGTAATTTTCCTAGAAGAATTAGTGTTTTTTTTTCCAGTAATTCATGAATTAAGTAAAAAGAAAAAACACTGAGAAGATGGAAATATGGTGCTCAATTTATCTTGGTTTGTAGGTTAACAATGCGGGGTATTTTGTAGAAACTTGTAACTTTATATACTTTTTTATTTGGTAAATAAAACTAGTTTCATTTTTTTAACCCCAACCTTTCTTTTGAAACTTGGAATGCTATATATTTTTTATGAGTTAATGATTTATTCTATTATTCTATTTTTATTTTTAATGGATTTTTATCCCTAATAAAATTTATATATTTTTTAGTTAAAAGATCACGTGTCAATCATTTATGCATTTAATCAATAAAAATAAGTTAATGACATGTTTGTCATTGTATTTTTATTTCTTAATGGAATTTTCCAATGTAAAAAAATATTTTATAGATTCTATTCAATTACTATGCATTATGTTCATGTGTCCTTTCTTCTATCCAATCATGTTAAATCATGTGATACTCGTCAAAACATTCTATATTCACTAATAAAATCATTGCTTAAAAAATTAAACTACATGTATAAAAATATAAGAAAATTGAATTAAAAAAATAAACCATAGAAATTCATCATCCAATTAAAAACAATAAGTGAGAATTTAGTTATAAATATTAAATATATAAAATATATAAAAAATAAAAATAAAAAATATAATGTAATAACAAGAAATAAAGAAGAAAACAAATATTTGACTAATAAATTATATTTTTTTTATTGGAAAACAAATATAATGTATACCCATATTATTTGGAAAAACATATCTTATTTTTTTTTATTTTCTTGTCAACAAAAGTTTTAATAGATGCTATTTTTTATTGGTATTAACTAAAGTAATATTAAATATTTGATAAAGGAGAATATTTATGACTAAATTCTCACCTTTTTAATTTTATGATAAATTTCCATTGGTTTAGGTTTTTTAATTAAAAACTTCTCTTTTTTTCATTTATATATACATATATTTTATTTTTCAGGTAATGATCTTATAAATCAATATTTATATTTTTTACAATGATTTAAGGGGATTGAACGGAAGGGTAGAATCTTAATGAAACACATGGTATAAGGATATAAACCTCAAAATTATATATATAAGAAAAACTCTACAACAAATAAGAGTACAGAAGCAAAGCATGACACTAACCTAGTTTCTATTAATTAAACGTATAAATAATTTACATGTGATTTTTTTAACCAAGAGAAATGAATAGAAAGGTATAAACCTTGTCAAGATGGTTATTCAAAAATAAAATCCATAAATTCTTTTTTATAGAAAGACACATTCTATGTAAAAATAAGAGTAGAAGGATAAACGTGACATTAACCTTTTATTTATTTATTATGGACTGTTTGGGAATGCGGTCTAACCCGTGTTCCCAAAATTTTTCAATTTGTTTTTCTTAAAATTAATATTTTTTAGTATTTTTATATCAAAAATAATTTTTAAAAAATAAAAAAATATTATTTAATGCATTTATGAGTGAAATGCACTTTAATAAGCAACTACAAACACACCCCTAGTAAGCAACACTGGTTTGATTTTTATAATCCCAGCCTTTCTTCTTGATCTCTTCAACAAATGCCACAACCCTTGCGATGAGGTCAATCTTTGAGCCTGCAATTGGGAATAAATTTAGGTTAAACTAGATACGAATTTCCTGCTATGCTGCAAGTTGAGTAAGATTTTTTCTTATATATAAAAAAGTCTAGGCGATAATAATTCAAATTAAGTCGGATTAGCTTGATTAACTTACAATCCATGATAACAAATCAAGAAAACCATGTAGAAAGAAAAGAGGAAAAAATATTGAAGTTCAAGGCCCAATAATCTAATGTCAAAGGATAAAATTTTAAACAAATAAAAAAGAAACATCTAAGAAAAACACCGGAGTCAATCCAGGCTTAGCTGACAACCTAATACCAGCAAAATGAGATTAGGATAAATTTATTTTTTAAAATGATGTAGAAAAAAATGAAGTTAAATTAATAGAAAAGAACATTGAAAAAAAATTGAATAAACCTAGGTTAACTTGACTAACTCGCGACTTGGGTCAACCTCCATAGAAAGGAAAGTGGAAAAAAGCACAAAGCTCAATGTCCAATAATCCAATGTCAAATAATAAAATTAAAAAAATCAATTTAAAAAAAATTATAAAAAAAACATAAGTGAACCCTAGTAAACTTGATTAACCCGCGACTTGCGATATGAGATCAAGATAAAAAAATATTTTAAAAAACAAATTTGGAAGAAAATACCAAAGTAAAATAAGAAATGTAAAAAAAACCCAAGTCAACCCTCGAAACTAGTGACCTGGCTTATAAGACCAAGATGAGGGATGAAATTTTTTAAAAAAATCAAGAAAATGATACAAACAAAAAAAACAACAATTAAAAGAATTAGAGTGACATTGGATAAAACAAAATGAAATAAATTGCTCATGAATGAAATTGAAAAATAAATAAAGTAAAAAAAATATTAAAAGCAAAATAAATAGCAATAAAAAAAATTAGAACCAAAATTGATTGAAACTCAAACTGGAGGACGCACTTGATTTTTGAAAGATCTGACAAACTTAAAAATAATCCAACTAGAGAACACAATTGATTTTTCGAAGATCTAGCATGAATTTCTAAGATAAGAGAGAGAAGAGAGAGACGAAAAGAAAAAATATTCACTAGAGCTCAATCAAACCTCCTCCGTTAACCCACGCCCCATAACCATGAAGAGGATGACCTGTTGCTTCTAATGCCATTAGTGATCGCAACATTTGATCACTAAGAGGCATTATACACGCCGCCCAGATAAAACGGGCGCCTCCTACTTGCTGGTGTATGCCATGTATGTATTAACTATTTTTTTAAAATTATTTTTATATATAGTCAAAGACTTAATTTCCCATCCTAATACTAATTACAAAATAATTATGTTGAAAGAATGTTTTATTGCTTTTAATTGTAAGGACAATATTGTCCTTTTATTGTGCATTCAAAGTACAAAAAGGCTATAAAGCCCTTTTATCTAGTTTTGATTTTTTTTTATTTTTAAAAGTATTTAAGTCATTATATTATTCATTTAAAAAGCAAAAAAACTTACATGTTCTTATTAAAAACCATAATGACTAATAAATTCCATTGAAAAAACCTTCCAACTCCTTAAACCAAGTTGAATGAGTTTTTTTTCCTAAAAAAAAATAATTTTATTTTTCTAATCTAGAATGAAATATGAGTTTTGACACAATAAAATGTAAGAGATTACTTTGTCACATTGAAGATTTATTAAATATCTATTAATCAATATTTCATCCTATAGTCGTATTTCTTTAATTTTAATGTTCAACCTATAGAATGTCTGAAAATCTTAACTTTATTATTTATTTATTAATGAAATCATGCTGTAGCTAACTTATCAAAACATAAAGTATTGTGAAATTTGGCATTTTCATGGCCTCTTTAAGTGTTATTTTAAACATCCAATGTGTCATCTACTCATCCGATATCATTTTTCAGATTAAACTAAAAAAGAATTAACCACATAAACTTGTTTGATAAAAGACAATTTATGGTTTCGATTCACAGACAGAACTAAATTACATAAAATATTGTACCCAGTCAATATATTTTGACATCTAATGATATTTCAAAGAGGCTGTCGTGTTTCACATAAAAAAGAAAGAAAGAGAGGTTGTCGTGCAATTTGAAGTTTTAACCTATTAACATCCAAAAATAAATATTTCAAAGATAGAATATGTGTTTTTCAATAATTGGTAAGGCATTTTCGATAATTGGTAAGGTAGAGATTCAGAATATTAGTAATATAATTATCCGTGTTACACACCAAAATGTTTTTTACATGTAAAATAATAATGCTCAGATCAAAGAAAATTCTTTGACAATTTTATTAAATCCAACTCAGTAGGTCAAACATGAAACCTTCCGACCATACTCTAGCTCGAGCTTCAAATTAAAATGTGTAAGAGTTGCCCTAACATGACCCTATCGATATGAAGGATTAAAGAAAACTCAGATGACTGAAAAAACAAGGTTTGATTTTAAAAATATTTTCAAGATGGAAACCATCAACATATCCTAGATGTGGAAATGACATGGAAACATGGATAGTTACCTGAAACCTAGTTTAGGAGAATGCATTGCCTAAATACACTAGTGAGGAAAAATGAATCAAAACCATATACCTTACCAAATAAATAAGTTTTAGACATAGACAAAACTAGTTTTATGGTTAATAATAAATAATACACATTTAAAACTACTAGCATGAGGCATATAAGTTCATCCTTAATAAGTTTTAGACAAAATTAAGCTTGATTCTGCATAAAATAGCAATGATGTGCAATGATTGATTCTTATTGAAAGTAGGATAACACTAGAATGAAAAACCTTCGCTAAAAAAATAAAGAAGATTCCTACCCAAACACTATTTTCATCCACTTAAAAAGTTGTTTTAAACACTAAACAACTTAAGAAACACGTTGATAATTAAATGTTTAGGAAAATAAATAATGCTATCCTAAGATAGTAAAGAAGTATTTGAAAAACTACCAATCTCGCACTAAAAAAAATGGCCGAGCTATTGCCATGAATATGTTGAAAATCAATTAACAACACCAACAAGACAAAGTTGTTCAATATGTTAGGCCAAAAACTCAAGAACTTTAACAAAGAAAACGAGAAATATTGTATTTCCCTAAGGGATTGATAACTAATAAATAGGAAAACAAGGTAGCTTTAAGTCTTCATTAATACAAAATATCAAACCAAAGAGAAAAACAACATAATTATTGGTGCCGGTGTTTTCCTAGGTGAGGATATATTTAAAGAAGGGATGACATTCTCTCATAAAAAAAACTCATATATTGAAGTGAAAAATTTAACGAATTTCTTTATTTTAAAGAAACAATTGGATGAACAAAACATAGTCAAAGAGGATGACAAATAGAAAATTCTTTATACTACATGGATGAGTGATGATGATGATGAAACTATCTCCACCAACATGGATTTTGCTCTCCTCTACTCTTTTAAGGCCAAACCTAGCCAATTTCTTTATCTTGATAGCGACTATAAATATAGTGTTAAATTAAAGGCATAAATTATCAAAATCAACCAGTTAGAATCAGTAGAAGACTAAAAATATAGTTTTGTGTTTTCTAAGCCAATAATGGCTATAAGTTGTCAACTTAAACTTATATTTATCACAACTAATTTTAGTAATGTAGTGGTATAAATAATCTTATTGATAACGGTTCAATACTATACATCACGCTTTTGACCTTGATTAAGAATATGATTCACAACAAGGTTGACATGATCCCATCTAAATTAGTCGTGCTAGAATTTATAGGGGCCATAAGAGATACTATAAGAGTGTTTCAAGTGGATTGAATAGTTGGGGTCTAAAACATCCAATGCAACTTTTGTTTTTGTAGTTGAATGTGACATTAAGTGTAAACGGTTTTATATATAAATATTGATGTAATTTATCTTTATATTTTTATTTAATTTAATTTGATGTATTTTATATCCTCATTGAAACGTAAAACTAACCCATGAATTGTAAATCCTAATTAGGTTTTTCCTTGCATGTCGTATTAAAATTTCTAGTACCATAAAACTAGGTGATAATTCTTTTTTTATTTTTTTTTATTTTTAGCTTGGTTTGTCGAGATGTCTTTTGTGACAAAATGGTGGCTCTGCTAGGGATCCTTTTAGGGATAGGATTTATTTTTTGATTTTATGATAATATGTACTTTAGTGTTTCAACATATGCTTTGAATACTTTTGTTATGATTATTTTCCTAAACTAATCAACATGTTGTTGTTATTTGTTATTGCTTGAAATTTTATCTTTATATTATTGGTATGCCTAATTTTATGTCTGTATTTTATACATCATCCTTTTTATTTATTTTTGTTCATCTAAATGAGATATTGATTTAAGCTCTTGCACACACTACACAACA
>Ga0307510_10011825_pt1 | contig 10356 bp, 11 predicted proteins | sample 12_EM_MG_FD_207224 | JGI IMG/M metagenome (GOLD analysis project Ga0307510, IMG submission 207224) | Populus trichocarpa ectomycorrhiza microbial communities from riparian zone in the Pacific Northwest, United States - 12_EM | ecosystem: Host-associated > Plants > Roots > Unclassified | place...
CCGGATGCTCGTGGAGCGCGGCGCCGACATGTCAGCCCAGGCCAAGGACGGGAGGACTCCGCTGCATTGGGCGTTGTCCCGGGGTCATGTGGATGTGGCCCGGATGCTCGTGGAATGCGGCGCCGACGTGTCAACCCAGGCCAAGGACGGGTGGACTCCGCTGCATTGGGCGTCCAGAGGCGGTCATGTGGATGTGGCCCGGATGCTCGTGGAGCGCGGCGCCGACGTGTCAGCCCAAGACAAGGACGGGTGGACTCCGCTGCATTCGGCGTCCAGCAGGGGTCATGTGGATGTAGCCCAGATGCTTGTGGAGCACGGCGCCAACGTGTCAACCCTGGACTAGGACGCTGCATTGGGCTTCCAGCAATGGTCATGTGGGTGTGGCACAGATGCTCGTCGGGCATGGCACTGATGGGCAGCCCATGCAATTTGGTGATCTTAGAGAAAAAAAAAACCCCCCCTATGAACAGTACCTTAGAGAGGTTTGAACATGCAACCTTACAATGCCCTACCATTAGACATTACCATCACCATTGAGCCCCCCTTGAGTGTGGCATCTGGGTTCTACTACTTATTGAGTGCAAACAATCAAATGGCAATCTTCAACTTTATAAAAGCAAATACATCCTGCTGCTTCCACAGTTCCACTCCATATGACAATACCTCCCCTTCATTTTCAGACATCACTCAGACATTCCATTACCTTACCCTGCCATTTCTTTCCATGCAGCCCACTGATGCAAAGTGTGCAATTCTAGATCTTGCCATTTGCATTAGAAATGGGTCAATGGCATCAGGTCAGACAAGTTGCCATTGATGTGCATATTCTGTCATGCTGCTAGTGGCATCTTGGAAGATGATGGATAAATAAAGGAACATCCCTGGCTGCCCAGGCTTCAGGGTTTTGAGCCAAGCCAGGCTGTGCAAATTACTAATTTTGTCCTCTCAACTCCACACATTGCCATGCAATACCTTATGAATGGCTAGGTGTAACCCTGTGGTAATAGTCCATAAAAAGACAGGTGCAAAAATATAAGGGTTCGCAACAAGCTTGAATCCGGGATCCAAGGTGTGATGGAAAGAATAGCACCCTACAAGTTAGCTAATTAATAATTAAGAGTCAATACCCAGGAACTGGCTTGATGACGATACAGGCACAGTGATGGCGACATAATTCACAGAAACCCAATGCACCCTTCAGAAAGGAAATATTTTCTATGACTTCTTTTAAGCATACAAAACATAAAATCCCCTTCATATCCTTTGCTGATGCTGGTATGGTGGCTGAGTGAGCAAGTCTCCAGACACCTGCCAACCAAGAACTTCAACAGAGTGCTGCATGAGCTCCGTGATCGCAATCCATGTCTCTATCTCTACCACTGCCCCTCTTTTGACATACCCCCTATCACTACCATCATCGCGCCATGACCCGTGCATGCCAGACCCCATCCCCAGCGTGGCGCGTACCGACGCTTCCGGTAATGGTGCGCTGAACGTCACGCTCAGGCTGGCGCCGGGGCGAGGGAAGAAACGCCATGGCTTGTTACATACGTACAGTGCTGTGTCTATATGTCTGTCCATCCGTTATAGTGGTGTACCCATGCAACATGAGGAGGGCGAAAAAATAGTTCATCATACATGACGCGGTGGGATGAATGGCTTAGGAACAGGGTTTCAAGGTCAAGCAACTGTTGGGCATTGGAGCGGCCTCTCCTATAAATGCACTGTCTAGTTGGACGTGTTTAGTTGATCCCCAAACCTGGTTTGTCAGGCTAACCCTGTTGCCTTACACGACATATACTGAATTTGGCGCAACCTCTATCAATAAGATGCTACGATCTTTGTCTGAACACCGACGAACGAAATAGTCAACTCTCAAGCTTATGGGCCATGTGTGTTGGCAAGTTCAAGGCTAAATAAACTCCTTTATTGGCCATTGGGTGAAGGGTCTGGTGATGTACAACATATGTCAGGGACATTTTATTGCAACCAAGACTTGGATGCCCTTCCATCAGCAAGACCACAACAGCTAGAGTCACTAGAGTCACTAGATCTAGTCATTCTAGTGACTCTAGGCAGATTCTAGGTTATTTCCGAATTCTAGTCATTCTATTCTTCAATACTAGCTCTAGCCAGAAATAAAAAATACTTTCTAGACTGTCTAGTCCCTCTAGTCCTGTGTTAAAACCGGCTTCAATCTGCTCAATTCCACTTGTTCTCAAGCTGACCAATCCTTATCCAAAGAACCTACAGTCTGATATCTCACCCTTGCTGCCAACACGGCGCAGGTTCCATAGGCGCACACTGCCATTGGTTGCGCCGGTCGTGCAGAGGTGCACTTCCACTTGCAGTGCTTTGACAGTCCATGCTGTGAGTTTGAGGAAGAGAAGTAGAGAAATAGAACCGGCATGTGCCCGAAGCGAGGATGCATGACGGAGCGAGATGGGGGTGGTGGGTGGCGGGTGGGCAGTTGTTAATCATCACACAACTGCTGGTGGGTACGCTTGATCGCGAAACGATCTGGGGTAGTTAGCTAGTGATGAGAAAGTGAGACATACAAGTTGTGCGCAGTGTTGTCGGTTGACAGCATATGGTGTCGTTTCAGGACGGATTGGACAGAGAAGAAGAGAAAAAGAAAACATCAGGAAGATGACATGTTGCTGGAAGTACTAGGTGTAGCTCTCCTAGCAGATCCAGCATTCTAGTAGCCCATCTGGCACCAGAAGACTTGCCTGGATTTAGAGTGACGTACTGGCGCTAGCTGTCCTAGTGCTGGCACATAGAGCCAGATTATCAAGATAGGGCCAGACTTGCAAGATAGGGCAAGAACATTGAGATAGGTGAGATGGGTCCAGGCCAGCAAGATAGGTCCAGAAGACCAAGGTATGACCAGAATAGCGACCTGGGACCACAATAGCGACCTGGGACCACAATAGCTACCTAGTGCCAGTGCCAGTCTGAGTGCATAGTTCCAGGATGACCACTGGCAGATTTGGTTGGTGTTTTTGCACAGAAATCACATGTCATATTTTGGGGTGAAAACGAAAATATATTTGTGCCAATGGGCAATACTAGTCGGACTCGGAAGGGTATATAGTATACTGGCATGTGCACCGCATTTTGCAGATGCACAGACACATTTCTCCAACACCAAGCTCACTGGCATGTAACACATGATCCTACATGTGTTGAACACGTTTTACGCATGAAGTTGAATTCAGAAATGATTGATCTGGATTCAGACATATATTGTGTGAGAATGTGTACCACAAAGAGTCTTAAGACTCGGATAATAGTAGTACTTACCACTCAAGGTCAATGCATGCATGCAGACTCTTGGTCATGGCATCCCCATTGTTGCCAGAATGTTTCTTTTTTACAATCATAACTTCTTTGTCCTTCAGACTAAGATATGTCAAAGTGCAGTCGATTATTGACGCCCAGGTTCTTTTGTTGAGTCCTTTGCACCTTTCCGTTAGGTCATGTACACTGGTTCCCCATGGGTCCTCAGCGAAGTCATAGGCCCGAACGGAGCCCTGGCATGTGCTACCCTGTTGATTCTTGTCTTTCTGGGACTCAGATGTGCCCTCTGTCTTGCAGATATCTTGTCCGGTCTTCTCATAGAGTGTAAATCCCTGCTCAACCTAAGTAAATAAGTTATATATGGACTTGCAAAGAGAAGGCGATTGACATACTGCAACTGCTGCTAGGGCCAGAGCACCGACTTGGTTTCCATACGTATTCATCCCCGATACCACCTTCTTGAGGTGGCAGGAAAACACTTCCAATACAAGTTTAGAACGGAATACCCCATGCTTGCCAGGCTAGCCAAGATCATAAGTAATGTCAGTGGCAGTATGCAAGCAAATCGCACTGGCACTTACCACCCAACGTGGGAATGTGTACAGATAGTTCAACCCAGTTAGGTATTTCTTGGCGTATTTCTTGCACTGTTCATCCCCGCCATACTTTATCACGTTCGACCCCCACAGGTCTTTGACTACAGCTATGCCATTCTTCCCAATCTCACTCCTCCAGCTAGTCAGCATAGTGTCGCACTAGACAACACTTAGTAGTTGTTCATTGTGGTAATGGATAGTGATGCATGTGATGCACAGCGGCCTTCTGGCATGGGCTTGTCGGAGCCTATAGTCCAGTTGATCGGTGAAGGAGATTTGTGGTGGGGTGGGAGCACGCGTCGTTTTTTGTTAGCAGCTTCGTTGTACGGGAATGTTGGGGAGATGAGGACGCACCGGTGATCCACATGGGGATAATTGTGGGAATGCGGGGTGTCTCCATCAGGATGTGACCACTGAAGCGGGACGATTGTCATGGTAGCAACGACAAAGAGGAAGCGCCAAAACAACGTGTTTATGATTTGTATGTGGGGGAGTATGATATAGAGGTTGGGGGTAAGGTTCAGTTGTTTGAGATAAGAGAACTGGCGCACATTCCCCACTTGAATCGCTGCAATTGTGCGATGCCCGTCTGGGGATCTGCCTTGTATGTGTCAGATTGACAGACCTTGCCCTCTGCAAAAGGTGAATCTATGCAACCGTACAGGCGAGCAGTTCCAGCGCAGATGACGATGATGAGTAGGCAAGAAGCAAAAATGGGACACGCATCCATGTGCCCGCGCGTAGCTCTCTATCGTGAGGTCGACAGCAGGTTGGTATATGCCTGTGCCACGAAACGTCTCAATGACCTGTCCCTTCTGAAAAAGGGCCGAAAAGATACTAAAATTGTTTTTATTTTTAGGGAGGGGGAAGTGTTCGAGGGGGTCATGAACGACAAGGGTTTAGCAGAGAGAATGGAGAGAGGAGCAGGGCCCGTGCCTTACAGGTTTGTGAACATGATGTCTGATGCGCCAAGCATCCAGCGCATCATATGTGGATGCAGGTACATCTGTGCTGAGAGGATTGCCCATCTGAGGGGATCGTCCAGCCTTGAAGCGTCATATAGACAATAACATAAGTTATAAGCAAGGTTATAAGCATTGTACGCGTTGGGCGCAGGGCCCTGACCATGTGCAAGAGAGCAGCGATGTATAAAGAAAAATGGCACACATTGAGAGATGGTTATAGACTTGAGAAGCCGCATGTGAGAAACAACTTCAGCCGTGGCTCTTGTGGTGAGAAATAGGACGTTGGGTCTCACCTGTGACGACGCCTTGTCCGTGGTTTCTTTCTCAGCTGTTCAACGCGTCGAAGAGTTGAGGCAGGCCGTGGACGGAGATGAAACAGAGACCGGAATTGAGGTATGCTTTGCATGTGAGTCCGACCACAGTGAGTGTTGCTGCAGAGAATGCGCTGCTTTCCCTTCACTCAGCGGCAAGTCAAGGCTGATCGCATCCAAGTCATTTGCAATGACAACCTCGATACCGGGCCAGTTGTCCTGCTGGTTGCCTGACCATTCAAATGCTCAGATCTCATCTTGGACAGTTCTCGGACTCAGGTGGGAGGAGAACAAGATGTATTCTAAATTGTAGCAGAGAGCGACTTCGTATTGTGTCCAATGAGGTATCAACATTGCCTTCGGTAACATCGTGTGTGGGTAATAACAGCGATATAAAAAGAAGAAAAACTACAGGTCCCATACGAAATATAATATTGTATCAATTAAGTTGAATGGAAGGGAAGGTGGGCAGCTCACAGCTGGAGGAGAAACATAGATAATGATAATAAATAACAAACCGCGTTCAAAAACAAGGTTGGGAATTCCTAATGATTGAAGAAGAAGCAGGATAATTCTCAAGATATCCAGAGAGAGATTGGGAGAGGGACAGAGATCGGCAGATAAAAGAGAGGGTCAGTCAGTACATGACAAGTATAGACATATGTGGAAACTGCTTGAAGGTCGATCATTGAGTGTTGTTGCGGCGCTCGACAACTACCGCAGATGTCCAACAGAGGAGTGTGCGCTCGAGCATGTCTTCCCAGCCATCATCTCAACGCGCGACGACACGCGCATCGAAGAAGATCGGCGACTCAGAGCACTTGGGCGTCAACGGAGATGGTGTTGCAGGTACAGCACTTGTCGGACACGTCTGACTTGGTGGCATCGTCGGTACATCTGGCAAGGTAGGGGGGATAATGGGTAGCATATAGTGGAGCCTCAGGGCGCTGAATAGACAATATCATATTCACCATTAGCTCGAGACACATGATTTGATAAAAAGAATGGGAAGACCCACGCACCCCATAAATGTAAGTTATCCGTGCGCCTGAACGTCCACCCTTTCCGACCCTTCTCCGTTTGCAACCCATCGGCCATGGAGGCTGAAAGCGCATCCTCAAGAGCGACAATATTGTGGATCGACTTGTCGTTGATGTATCCCCATGGCTTTCTAGACTGTCTGACACCGATGTTGTAAGCAACGCAAAGCAATTGACCAGATGATAAGGCATTCAACAAGTCGGCCCGATCTGGTGATGTGGGTAGGTGGGACAGAAGGGAAGCGGGAAGGAGCGCGAGGAGGAGGGCGTGCATGCGTGAGAGTTCACCGTCTGAGAATGCACTGGGCTGTGCCCACCATGGAAGGTCGTTGTCGTCCATGCTAGGTCTATCGGCGTAGTCGTCATGATTGTGTTCTTCTGCGAGAGTCTGAAGCGCCTCAGGCTCCTCCGTGATGGAGAGATCCTGCAGGGTGTCTGACATATCCGCAGATGCCACCCGTTGGGTGGAGTCGCCGCTCTCAACAACTTCTGTGGCAGACTCGGACACAATGGAATCCATCTCGGGAAATGGGATGCTCGACTTGCGGACCTTCCCTCATGCCTCCCGCTCCAGCTTCTCCATGTGCTCCTTCTCGGACGCCCACCCCCTAATGCCACTCTTGGTCCTGCAAAAGAGCACTTCGTCAATGGTGTTGAGGTACTGCACAATGGCATGCTGCTGCTTCCCGAGCTGCTCAATCTTGAGATCCTGCTTGTACAGCCACCCGCTGCCAAGCATGAGCCGTTCGTCCCATCGCTCCCGGGGCACGCGCTCGTCCTCCTCGTCCACGTTGAAATCGTCTTCTTCCTTGTCCCAAACAAGGATCGACTCACACCGCCCGCCCATGCGCATGATCAAGACCGAAAATGACACGTCTGTGGGCACATCGGAGAGCTCTGTCGGTGACAGGACGTGCGAGGGCGAGCTGCGATTGCTGCCCACGTCGTACGCATCATCTGAAAGAGGAATCCACACGCTCTCTTCCAGCTCCCACAGGACGGTGAGCAGGTCCAGCGCCACGCAGCGAATCCGTGTGGGCCGCATCCAAGGAGACCTGGCACTTCTGTGGCTTGCTTGTGGAGAGCGATGCAAGGCGGAAAGTCTCCCGGTGCTGCGTTCTGCTGATGCCTTGTTCATCGGGCAGAGAGAGGAGATAATTTCAAACCAACCGGATTGGGTGCGTCATAACCTTGAGTGTGTGTAACACATCGAAGCCACTGCCAGCACCACCGCCACTGGGTGAGTGTCCATGGACAGTCAGTAGGCTTGGGTCTGGTGCTTTCACGTTGTCATCTGCGTGGAGCCTCTAGACATCCTCAATGACCAGAAGGTCTGTGTTACCCCAGGTCGGAGGTTCTCTGGGTCCACTCCAAAGGTTTTGACATGGGGTGTGATTTAAGGGAGTGGTTGCACAGGTAACACAAGTGAAGCAGGCAGTCAGAGCTCTGGAAGGGTGGTCAATGAGGGGTTTCCCTTGATGTGCATGCTAAAGGACCTGAGTGCGGGGACAGGGCCCTTTCTCTGGGTGTTGGACCTGGAACAGCAATTAGGTGGCAAATGAGCGGACAAAAGCTGGAAACACACTCCTTCTTTGCGATCAGCCCCGTCTTCATAAAGTAGTGTTGGAGATGCTCTATGCTACCTAACGCCATCACACACTCTCACTTGGCCGCGTTTCGGCTGAACGGTTTCTGTTCCTTGGTTGCAGCATTCATGTTCGGACAAAACGCAGCTTGAGGGCGAGGGAAGGAGCGGGGGAGGAGATGTCAGACATGAGTGGGGGATGAGCAGGTTGCGAAACTGTGGAGACGGATCAGCTTGTCTTGGTCGGGTTGTCAGCACTGTTAGCTGTCAGCCAGCCACTATTACTAACGTTACTGGCTCACTGCCACACAGCGTTGGTCGGACTGGTTTCGGGGCTGATTTTGAATCCATAAATTTTGCTCAGCATATATAAAACGATCCTCTCAGTTTGCTAGACTGAGTCACATCCATCACTTCTTCGCAAAGGGCATCCCAAGCCCTGGTTCCCAATAAAACATCCCTGACACATATTGTTATTGCAACCATTACGGTTATGCTCGGTTTGCACTCAACTCCGACAATCCGACCAATTCCCGACGATGACAGATGTAAGGACCCGGGTCACCACCAGTATGATTATTATTATTGTTGTGAGCAACTGTATATTACATAATGTAAATGATGACACAACTTCATTATTGTCATTGCTCGCTGTCACTGACAGCAAGCACACCCTCCGTTGCTTTCCCCCATTGATACCAGATATATATATCATATTATTTGTATTAATTAGTACTACATGAATATAACATCGCGAATATAGTAAGGGTCATCCCCCAATCCCTTCTGCAATGCACTGCTTGGCGTTCCGTCCCCCTGGAACCTCCAGCAGCGCAATGGTGCTGTCCCGTGGGCTGCATCCGTCGCTGCATGGCGCCCTGATGGTGGTGGCCACAGAAGCAATGGTGATGGCGATAGCGACGCAAGAGGTTGCGTTGCCAAGGTGGGGCGATAAGATGGCGCTGTGCGATGGCAAAGCAAGGGTGTACACGGCTGACAATGCTGGTGCCGGCGCACCGCTGAACTGCTTGCCTCCTTGAGCTGGGCTGTGGGCGAATGAGAGTGCGAGCCTTGCTGGGCTCATTAAAAAGTATGGGGAAAGGAGGGGAGCGTGGCCAGCAATGGCAAATGCACCTGTGTCTCTGGTATATCCTGATGCCCTCGGGCTTACTGGCACGGTTGTGAGCCCCAACACAGATGTGAGGGAAGTCGATCCCTTGGGCATTGACATGTAAGGATGAGGGAGCGCTGCCAGTCGCGGGTGCTACACTTGCAAGTGCTTGATGAGCCATAAAGAAAGTGATCGGGTGATAGCCACCTACAAGCTGAGGATGGCAGAGGGAGGTACCTGTCAGGACATGAAAAGAAAGAGACAGAATGAGGACTCACCAGTACTCACCCTCTGAAGACTGCAGAGGAAGGAACACAACAGGACACGGAATGAAAGTGGGATTGTAATGAGCACAAGGTGGGGATCGCAGAGGGAAGGGCTTGTCATGACATAGAAAGAAGGCAATGGTGTGAGGGGGACTCACTTTCTGGGGAGTGCAGAGGGAGGAGTGGACAGGGGAAGAAAGCGGCTGAGTGGAGGGCACTCACCTTCTGGAGTTGGCAGAGGGATGGAGGGCATGTCAAATGCTTCGGTGTGGAGAGACTGGAGATAATCAAGGCAAGTGAATTGTAGGCGAAACCAGAAGTCGTAGTGTCAATGAAGTTGGGGCTCTTGTGGTGCTCCAGAACTTGCTTGAGGGTCCTTCCACTATGGTTGTAGACAGTGGAGTGAGGGAAGAGTGGTCATGAAGATGTCAAGTAAAAAATAAAGCAGAAATGAAAGCCTGCCAGTGTATGCTATGGAAAGAGAGCGAATGAGTGGGCACAGTGTGGGCACTCATGCATGACTCACAAGTTATGTTCAGACGCTGTGGTTAAGGTTGGGGTTTAAGGGTTTAGTAGTGTTGTGTTGCAGTCGCACGTGAGGTCATGTACAAGGTTAGATCATTGATATATATCATCACTTCACTGTACAGAACTTGTACAGACCTGACCGCATGTCTGTCCGGATGTGGCGGCTCCTAGCCAGCCGCGGGTTGTGCTTGAAGGTGCACAACACCTGCGTGCGCTCTAGCACTGTCTGGCTTCTGTGCGTATCTTGGTGAGGCAATAGAGCCTCCTGCGGTAGTTGGGCTGGTGCCCCGAGCTACCAGTCCTTGAGTCGGTCGGGTGTGATGAGTCATGTGTCTTCTGGTTGCGCGCGAGTATGATACGAGTGGCGCGTGCACGTGTCAGCACACAAGTACTTGGGCTAATGCCTTGAGTGTATAGACCTAGGTGTCTGTCTTGAACGCAAGTTCTATAAGTGTCCTCTACCCTTGATGGAGGTAGAGACGCGAAAATAGATGGTTCACAAGTTGAAGAGGAAAGACACAGACAAGGGAGTTCAGGGTAACAATGATAGGATTGCAAGACTCAAGTCAAGCTTAAGGCTTGACTGTCCTAAAGTACAGGTCTTATATACTACCTGGTACTAGTCAGTATGAGTTGTCGTATGACCTAGTC
>Ga0307510_10011826_pt1 | contig 10356 bp, 17 predicted proteins | sample 12_EM_MG_FD_207224 | JGI IMG/M metagenome (GOLD analysis project Ga0307510, IMG submission 207224) | Populus trichocarpa ectomycorrhiza microbial communities from riparian zone in the Pacific Northwest, United States - 12_EM | ecosystem: Host-associated > Plants > Roots > Unclassified | place...
CACAGGGAAATGTGGAGGTGAAATTTATCCTGGAAGTGGGTATGGCAGAGGCATATGATACCCTGGTTGATGATGCGAGGATGTGGCTAGAAGGTACTGAGACCGTTTCTGTTGTGATGCTAGTAAAAATGGAGGAAGACCCGCCTTACCAGAGCCCACTGCCCTCCTACCTGAATGATGATGAGTGTTCCCAGCCTGAGGACGATATTGAGGAGGGGGAGGTAATCACTGAGGAAATGGTTTCGCTTAAGGGACCCTATGGACCCGCAGTCCACAAGGGAATTTCTTGGGTGGGAACTATCACCGGATTTACCGAAATTTGGACACGAGACCCAGTATCTCATGTAGCAATTCGTACTCTAGCACCACAGGTAAGTTACTCCTTAAGGTACATGAAGGAAAAGTGATTCAAGCTAAGTTATACAGGACCACCTTCATTTGGGCACTGGATTGCCGTTTAAGTTCCACCTTAGTGACTTCATTGATGGTACCGACAAAGATGATCAGGAAATAGAATTTGACTGGGGGCGGTATCAGAAGAAGCTGGGAGTCTACATCAAGGAGCTGGCGGTGGACCGATATCGTCAGGCGATGATTGCTCGGGAGGGACGCGATAATGTTTTAGATTATGATTTTTATCCCTCCCATTCCCCTGTTTCCCAATAGTCCCCTATTGTCCTTCCTTGCAGTGGAGGGAATTGTTTTTTCAAACTTTGTTATAATACATCCTTTTTAATAAAACCTCAGCCCACTGGTTTTACTAAGATCCCTTCGAAATAGATTCTTTTTGAGAAATTAGAAAAATTCAAATAAGGCCCAACCCCACAATTTTGTAATAACATAGGTAGTGTTCCGAACTGTATGGGGGGGAGTATCTATAGGACCCAGTGATCCTTCCACGATAGAGGTTAGGACGGACTATAGGACAGTCAGCATTTATTACAGATAAGACTGAGTGGATCTCCGGACCTTAGACAGAAAGATTGTTGAACTTGGATCGCGTGATACCAGTAGCAAAGTTTGCGCTGCTAGGAAGCTTCAGCGGCGAGGAGTCGTGGGTGTTGGTTTTGATTGTAGCTATTTCCGCCATGAGCTCCGAGCGAGTTTGACTCAACTTTCAAGTTAGATTATCCTTGACCGAAGCAATGTTGCTCTTGATTTCGGTGATTTCCAGGCGAACGTGTTGGAGGTCTTTACCGAGTTCTTTAACTTCCTCCCGAAAGAAGCGATTCCCGGCTAGAACTGCAACCCAGTGGCGATAGATGGGCCAGCCAAAGTCTTTGTCAAACTCTGAATGCAATCCAGTGTTCCCAGCCGCCCGCCATCGGGGTGGGACGGGACTGACTAAGACTTAAGTTCCATCTTTTAGGGGCGCTAGGGCGGACTACCCCCCAGAAGGTGAGGACCGGATAGACTGTAGGGGACTATAGTCCTAGCACTTGGACCTCCGGTACTAGCCCAAGTTGAAATCATACACCTCCGACCCAATCATTATCGCATCATGGGACATCATTCGTTCCATCCCCGGCCGTCTCCCAACGTCCCCTGCCGTCCTTCACTATCACAGGCTGTCCTCTACACTCCCCGGCTGTCCCCTGTCGTCCCCCTCCTATCCTAAACACACATGTCTCACTCTGTAGGGCCCGCAGTCCAGCCCAAGGACGGCCGTCCTGCACTTTGAAAGCCCAGGATGGACAACAGGTAGCCGTCCCGTCCCGTCCAGGGCTCTTGGTGGTCCCCGCGCTGGGCCCTGCAGGGCCCCCGGACAGTTGGGAACACTGATGCAATTCATCTGTTAACAAGTGATTAAGAGAGGACTCAATGGATGGGGTGTACTCACGAGGGGCAGGGGAGGACATCGTTATTAACTGATGTCCCAGGAAGCGAATTAGCAGTTGGTGGGTGATGAAGGGGGTGGCTAAAAATAAAGGAGTAGGAGGAAATCGCTTCACAGTGCAACTTACCATATTAAATACAGGATGCCGGTAACTGGAGCACTTGTCATAAGGTGAACTTCCAATTTTCTGATGTTTGTAAGAACGACCAGGTCTGCAAATGCTACGAAGGAAACTCTCTCAGGATATGCAGCCCACCTGGCTCATACCAAGCGTGCTCTACACACTGAGCCCGCTACTCATGGCACAACCACTCAGCCACTTTCATCCAATGCCGACCAACAGGCCAATTTGATCGGCAAGCGTCCGCAGGAAGAAAAACCTCTTGATGTATCCCCTTGCGTTCACAACATCAGCATCGATCAGGAGAATGACAATGTCGGCATCACGGATATCAAAAGTGAAACATTGGCAACATCGATTGCTGCGAAAATCCGAATTCCCTACCTCCTGAGTGCCACCATGACGGAAGCGAGAGGAGCGGTTAGCAAGTGTACCGGTTATATCCATGGGGCACAGAATAGGACTATAGTCCCTTCACTGTCTCTTACAAACGGGAAGCCCGTTGGACATTTTTTCTGGTCCTTAGTGAATACCAATCTACCTATATTTCAACTGAGGTAAGTGCACTGCCTCTGAAACATCACCATGTTCGAACACGGTGGTGGTGGAAGAATGACTTGATGTATTTTCTATCTACGACCGAAGGTCTATATAGAAATACATGACTACCAAGACCCACTACCAGCTCACTCAACTCTACTACCCAGCCCTTTGAGGATAGCTACCCCGGGCCGTACCTACTGCTAACCTAAACCCTAACACACCGGACCCCAATAACAGAAACCAGCCCATAACAATTCAACTGTGCCAGGTAGTGCCATCAGCTAATCTCACAACACTCTGGCACATCGTAGTGCAGTGCCGGGCACACTGGCATGGTATGATACAAGGCACTTCAAGTGCCAACAACGCTAGTTGCGGTGTTGCCATAAGGGTGAGGGCTAGTGACTTCTAGTGCCGCCCAGACTTTTTTTGTTTGGCAACTATCATATAATAGATCAAGGTTCTCTGCTCATGCCTTTGACTTCTCTTCCGCTGCCAGACCCCCAGACTACAAACTCCTTTTCGTAACATAACCAAGAGTGTACACCGATCGGACCAGTTTTTGTGCACCAGTTCATTTACAGGTATGTCTTCCCACTGTTCTCCCATCTAACGTTTGTTTGGCAAAAAAGAAGAGCCCAGCTTTATGCCTTAGGCAGCTGGAGAAAAATGCTCCACCAGCATGCAATGGGAATCAAAACTTGAACTTTATTGCTGACTAGTAGTAAATAGATAATCGTTCATCATATGACGTACCAGGCCGATACTAAGAACAAGCCGGCTGTTCTTTTGCCTGAAGTCCCAGCCATCCGAGATTCTGTGTCACAATATATACAAAAATGTATCAGCAAGTTCAATGCATGGCATTCTGGAACCCAAGGCTTCTGTCCTCCAGATAGAGGGGAAAATGCGCTCACCATTGAAATGCCTGCATCTATTTGGATTAGGTTCCAGGAGGCTCTAAATATTGATGAAGATGAAAAGTAAGATGCCCTCCTCGTTGCAGTTTGGTATGATTTACAAAATGCGGCTAGATTTCCCCGGTATTCTTATAATTCGTTATTGAAGACCTTAACCATACAATCAGCTCCAAACTCGATACATGCAAATTTGGTTTCTACTGTTTCCACCGCATTTACCATGGCCCGTAGCCGGCTCCCAATCCCGCTTCGTGACAGGATCAATATCGCTACTGGCCAAACGTTCCACGGGTTTCAGGGAGCCTACCGGGGGTCGGGGGGGATCCCTGGTGCTGCTATACTAATTGAAACTCCACAGGGAAATGTGGAGGTGAAATTTATCCTGGAAGTGGGTATGGCAGAGGCATATGATACCCTGGTTGATGATGCGAGGATGTGGCTAGAAGGTACTGAGACCGTTTCTGTTGTGATGCTAGTAAAGATGGAGGAAGACCCGCCTTACCAGAGCCCACTGCCCTCCTACCTAAATGGTGATGAGTGTTCCCAGCCTGAGGGCGATATTGAGGAGGAGGAGGTAATTACTGAGAAAATGGTTTCGCTTATGGGACCCTATGGACCCGCAGTCCACAAGGGAGTTTCTTGGGTGGGAACCATCACCGGATTTACCGAAATTTGGACACGAGACCCGGTGTCTCACATAGCAATTCGTACTCCAGCACCAAAGGTAAGTTACTCCTTTAGATATATAAAGGAAAAGTGATTCAGGCTAAGGTATATAGAACCATGTTCACTTAGGCACTGGATTGTTTTTTAAGTTCCACCTTAGTGACTTCATTGATGTTACCAACAAAGACGACGACCAGGAAATAGAATTTGACTGGGAGGGGTATCAGAGGAATCTGGGAGTCTACATCAAGGAGCTGGCGGTGGATCGATATCTTCGGGCGATGATTGCTCGGGAGGGACACGATAATGTTTTAGATCATGATTTTTACCCCTCCCCTTCCCCCGTTTCCCAATAGTCCCCTATTGCCCCTCCTTGCTGTGGAGGGAATTGTTTTTTAAAACTTTGTTATGATATATCCTTTTTAATAAAACCTCAGCCCACTGGTTTTACTAAGACCCCTTCGAAATAAGTTCTTTTTGAGAAATTAGAAATATTCAAATAAGGCCCAACCCCACAATTATGTACTAACATAGGTAGTGTTCCTAACAGTATGGGGGGGGTGTATCTACAGGGCCCGGTGATCCTTCCACGGTAGAGGTTAGGACGGACTGCAGTCCACCTGGCTCATACCAAGCGTGCTCTACACACTGAGCCCGCTACTCGTGGCACAACCACTCAGCCACTTTCATCCAATGCCGACCAACAAGCCAATTTGATCGGCAAGCATCCGCAGGGAGTAAAACCTCTTGATGTATCCCCCCGCGTTCACATCAGCATCGATCAGGAGAATGACAATGTCGGCATCACCGATATATATCAAAAGTGAAACATTGGCAACATCGATTGCTGCGAAAATCCGAATTCCCTACCTCTCGAGTGCCACAATGACCGAAGCGAAAAGAGCAGTTAGCAAGTGTACCGGCTATATCCATGGAGCCAGAATAGGACCGCAGTCCCCTTCCCTGTCTCTTAGAAAGGGGAGGCCCGTTGGATATTTTCTCCGGTCCTTAGTGAATATCAATCTGCCTGTATTTCAACTGAGGTAAGTGCACTGCCTCTGAAACAACACGGTGTTGGAACACGGTGGTGGTGGAAGAATGACTTGATGTATCCTCTATCTACGACCGAAGGTCTACATATCATACCTACCCGTCCAGCCACAATCCTACGCGAGCCTGAGGGACTAAATGTACCAATCCCTACCGATCCCCTAATAGCACTATCAGATAGCGCGCGATGTGGGTGCGAGGCTCACGGGTCATGGCCCGCGAAGGCCGGAGTGCTCAGTGGGCACGACCTCTTCACCCAGAAGATATAAAAGTGAGTATGATATGAGAGGAAGAGTTCAGAAAATTCTCCCAACACCAGAGCAGAATGCGCGGAAAACAAACAGCAGCTTGAGGGTCGTTATGTGTGACGGTATTTGCTTCATGTATACTATAATCCTACGAGGAGTGGTGCCCGACTTATCATACGCACCCCACTCCACTCCGAGATCTGAAAAGTCCACCCGTGGGCCCACGATCACAATCTGTGAGCTTCCTCGTACCCAGATATGCCGGGATATCTTACAAATCAGGGACCGCCGATCGAGTAACTCTCTCACAGGACTCTCCCCCTCGGAGATTCATGCAAACCATGGACTCGAGCTTAGGCTATCAGAGTGCATTTCTTGTCGATGGGAATGGTTGTTGGGTATGCTAGGGGGTGTCACTCGCTTTGTTGATTCGGTTCAGAGCTGGGGGGGAAGACGGGGGGGTCTTGATAGTGATCGGTGGAATGGGGAACGAACGGGGACCAAGCAAACCCGCGGAAATCCTGTATAAAGCAGGGAGCTCACCCCAAGAGGCAATTCAGCTCGAGGCAGCAAAAAATTAACAATGGAAACAAGGAAACAAAATATAGGCAAGGGTTTAGAGGCTAGACGAACATAAAACTCTTCGACTGAATCCATCCGCTTCTCCCCCCACCGCCGGCCCCTTCCTTCAATCCCCCTCTCCCCTTCATGATCTCTTCGTCAACACCTCACCCCATTTCAAAATTTCCTCTTTCTCATCCCAAAAATGCTCTATCACCAGACTAAATCTTGCTCTCTTCTGAGAAAATAAACCTCCGCTCCCCTTGACGCTTGCTGCGATCCCACCACCACTTCCAGCTCCCGAAAAAGTGAAATCCTCCTCCAATCCACGATTTCCGCATCAGAAGCCGAGCAATGGGGATATAAGAAGAGAGAATTATTGTTTGTTTGATAATTCCACCCCCTCCCTCCTTTCCCTCCAACACCCCCCCCGGGAGCCGGTTGAGGTGACAGAGCAGGCGTAGTACTGTGTGAATCGCCTGACTCAAGATGGATCCTAAATTCTCACGGCCACCCTTTTCCCCTTGCCAGCACTCCTCCGTTTCCGCCTATTCAGCCAGTCGCAGTAATGACGGCAGAAGAAGAAGGCAGAAACGAGTTTGTAGCTAATTCAAAAGGATTCATTTTCTCCGCAAGCCAGCGTATCATACTGAGAAGGTATAGTACGACTAGGGAAGTTTCAAGTATGATATTCGCAGTACGGTGAGGGGACTCTGAAGCCAGAGCTGGCGGATATTCATTCTAGCGTATCATACTAACAGTATGATAGGTTAATTTACCAAGACTAGCTATGTGATACATTCCAAGTTAAGGCCTTGGCAAGTATGAGTGATTTCTCATGATTACAATCGGTGAAGGACAAATACGGGGGGGGTTGTTGAGTGTATGAGTGGAAGCGAGTGGTATCACGAGTTCAAAAGAGAGCCGTCTCCAGAGTAAGCGAACAACTTGTATTACTAGTTGAACAAAGAGAATAATATTAAGAGCGAAAATAAGAGAAGAGAGGGGGAAGAAGGAGGAGGGGTGCAGATATTGAGAGGGGACGGGGGTGAGGCAGACGGTCACGAGGTGTCACTCGTGACCAGCAACAGAGAAAATGAGAGCACAACCGTGACCACAGTTTCCAACATGGGCACTTTGCTGCTTCCTCCTTATGATAGTATTGTCCCTCTAGGCCCAGAGACCCGAGGAATCACCAGTCTGCTTCTACCACTACTTGTATTCAAAAGGCTTGTATTCGTAACTAAGCACCTGCCGGACTTGTGGTTGTTGATTGGGCGATAAAGGGGGTACGGAGAGGTGACGGAGGTGAATCGGGGATGGGTGTAAATCCTGCGATGAGCATACAAAGGGGTCTCGTTATCCGGACTAGAAACATGCCCCGCCAAGCTTAGCAATAGTATCACGCCCGACTTCCCCTCACCCCCGAGCACTAGTACTATAGAAATCCCATACAAATTAGCTATCTCAGCAGTGCTCTTGGGCTCTTAGAACCCTAGCACTCAGAATTCCTAGGGTGCTTTCTGTCACCTAGTGTTCAATTATGTGAACCTTCATGTCAGGCTGTACTATCTAGAAAATGGCTGGATTTTCCCAACGTTACGGCGGTAAGTAGGCACCTTCCGAAACCGAGCATTTTGGGTGGAAACCCCGGTGGGGATCAGTTTCCTTTGTCGCCAAGATCGCACAGTGCAAGGCGAGTATGGCTCTACTTGTCGATGGGCATGGCACGAAGAAGGGGGATTTTTCACTTCCTAGATAGTGAATATATGGCTGTGCTCCGGCCCCCTCTAGTTCAAGTTTGGAGTTCAGCAACCTACTCATGTTGGCCTATGACTATCAAGCAACGCAGCGGGAGAGCAGAGACAAAGAAGAAAAGTAAGAGAGAAAGGAAAAAGAGTAAGGAAATGATCTGAGTTTAGTATGTTTATGCTACCCAGCCGATCCTACCAAACCAACCGACCAACCCAGCTTGTCCAACAATAATACCCAATAACGGAAGAGAGAGAGAAAAAAGCAGACCAGAAAAAAGGAGCCAAAGAGACGTTCAAGGTAAATAAAAAAAAAGGCGAAGGAGAAGTGAAGATGGGTTATCGTTTAGCCCCGGAGTCCTCTCAACTCGCCCCTTTCGCATCCCAAGAGTCTTTCGCCTTCCTCAGAGATACCCTCCTCCCCTCGGGTAGTTTCAACGCCTCTAAATCCAAGTTCCTCATCCTCGTCACACCATCCCTCACCACCAGCAACCTCCCTCTCCCATCGGCTGACCTCGCGGTCCTCCTGCGCAAGCGAGCAAGGGGCACAGAAGAAGTGTCTCCAGAAATCATCAACACATCCACCGGCACTATCCATACTCTCAAACATCCTTGTCTTACCAGGCTGGCCCGAAGTAGAAACCGGTGAGACAGTCCCCTTGGGCAACGAGTGATCGATATTAAGCCTATTACGGATGTCGCCTCGCTGCATGAATCCAAAGATGAACTCGGCACCGGGGAAGCAGGACATTACGAGGCAGTAACCCAAACAGGGCGTCGAGATGACTGGCGTGGGAGTATTAGGAGCGTGGAGACGATGGCGAGTTTGGGCATACGAAACGCAGGGACAGCAAAGGGCCTTAGCACCTAAAGAAGAAATTCCGTTAGCTCCGGTTAACTCGTTTCGGGCAAATAAGGCTGGCGTTAGCGAGGGAGAGATTTCTCGGGAGCCTACCGGACGCAGGATCGACGAAGCAGTCAAACATTCCGCTCATCCAGCCTTTCTTGCGAGGAGTGTATGACTCTGGGGTAGTTGCGGTGTAGGACATCGTCGGCTGATCAGTGAAGACGTTGCCATCGCCATAGACGGGCGCGGAGTTGGAGGAGGTAGCGTCTGTGTATGAAGGTGGGTCCGAGGCTACGGGAGCCGCCTTAGCGCCGGTGGGGTTCTTGTTGACAGACATGACTGTTTGTGTGGTTCGTTCTTTGTTCGGAGAGGTTCTTCGAAGTCTGTTGGAGCTAAAGTGGAGGTATGGAGGAGAATGGAGGAGAAGAAGACGTGAGGTTGGTTGTTGAGAGCTCTAGTGGAGAAAGACTCGCAAGTCTGTTACATAGGCTCAGCCGCTCTCAGGGTTAGGGTACTGGGGCTGATGGGACAACCTTGTAAGTGTTTGAGGTTGCGCCGTATCAAAGTCTTGTCCCCTACCATCCGGGCATATTGTAGAAAGTTCCCCATTTAGACCTTTGAATTATGCTTTTAAGGGGCTTGAACTGGGAGCATTTCATGAGAGCTCTCTATTCTCCCATCAACCCCTCATGGAGAATCACTCGCGTCGCATTTAATCACTGCACAGTACTTTCGAAGCTCGGATAGAATATTATCCGAGGACCACGATTCTCACGCTCTTGGCGATTCAACCTGACGCGCAAGCTTGCACAGTGGCTTAAACTTGCGATAAAAGCGGGTGATTGGGCTGTGTAAGCCCCTCGTATTAAAGTGTTGGTATCACATTCCCCGACTCGTTGCCGAAGCGTACCGGTGCTGGTCCACTTGTGCATCGCTGATACGGCACCAGCAACAGTGGTAGCGAACCCTAGCCACGAGTAAGCTTCAAGAGAGAATACTCGAGTACTCGTACTTGCACACATGCGCCACAACCCAAGGTAAATCCCAGCCCATAAAGTTAGGACGCATCGGCACCGTATCCTGAGACTTCTGGTATGATGGTGTCTTACACTTTGATTATCCCGAGGGCCCACAATACAAGTAGATGAATCGGTAATACTATCATGCCTCAACCTCAACCACTACCGCTCTGAGATTTTCGGAAAAATCTGAGTGGTAAGTTTAATGAAGCAGGGTGAAACCTAAGTTAAATATTACCTAGTGTTTGGTTATTGATCCATGGCCGTTGGAAATGAGCCGGGGTGACAAGGTTAATGAGGTTTAGGGTGGACGAGGATGTTGCGACTAGCGCAGCAGATAGCGAATTCTTTCGAGTTCCGACCCCAACTACCCCACTCAGGGGTCAGGAGAATACCGTAATAAGACAAGAAGTGTGGAATATCTGAACACCATGAGTCCTTTATTTTGAGCACGTGATGAGGGGTTTCAATCTTTCTCCTGCTCATACCAATATCTAAGAAGATGCGCCGAATGCAGGATGCCTTTCCCCACTGTAGAACAACACAGAAAGTTGATTTCCGGCCGCAAAATTTTCGGGTAGGCAGACACCCAAGAATCTATCCGGTGGTCGGAGTTGGGGTTCCGCTTTCTGCAAGCTAGCCATCCTACCCGTGATCGATACTGCTCGTACTTGTACCAGCAGTCGGAGACTATGCCATTCACGGGCGGTGGTTTGTCCATTGGAGTGAGTCCGGCTGCCCTCGGCAAGGCCATCCAGAAAAAGCCTTTGAAGGGAATTGTTTTTTACCCGAG
>Ga0307510_10011827_pt1 | contig 10356 bp, 9 predicted proteins | sample 12_EM_MG_FD_207224 | JGI IMG/M metagenome (GOLD analysis project Ga0307510, IMG submission 207224) | Populus trichocarpa ectomycorrhiza microbial communities from riparian zone in the Pacific Northwest, United States - 12_EM | ecosystem: Host-associated > Plants > Roots > Unclassified | place...
TTCAGGGGAGGGGTTGGGGTGGGGGAGTGCCGCAAACACCACGAGTGCCGTATTTGCGGATAGCCCCCACCCCAACCTCACCCCTGAAGGGGAGGGGCTAGAAAGAAGCCACTCGGCCCGACCGCCGCCGGATACCCCACATCCGGCGCCCAATCCCGTCAGTCGATGGAATCCCCATGTCCCGAAGTTCCGACGCGCCCTTCCGGCGCGCGCTTGCCATAGCCTTCGCCTCCGGCGCCCTGTTGCCCCTGCCCGCCCTCGCCGAGGATGACGCCGACCAGCGCCAGACGGTCATCGTCACCGCCGATCGTCACCCCCGCCCGGCCGATCAGGCGCCGGGCACCACCGTCTCGCTTCCCGCCGATCGTATCGCGGCCACCGTCAACGCGACCAATATCGAGGACACGGTCAAATACCTGCCCAGCCTGCTGGTCCGCAAACGCCATATCGGCGACACGCAGAGCCCGCTCGCCACCCGCACCTCGGGCGTCGGCGCCAGCGCGCGCAGCCTGATCTATGCCGATGGCGCGCTGCTCTCGGCGCTGATCGGCAACAATAACGGCCTTGCGAGCCCGCGCTGGAGCCTGGTCACCCCGCAGGAGGTCGAGCGGATCGACGTCCTCTACGGGCCCTTCTCGGCGGCCTATCCCGGCAATTCGATCGGCGCGGTGGTCAACATCACCACCCGCATGCCCGACAAGCTCGAAGCAAGCGCGACGCTGGGCACCAGCGTGCAGAAGTTCGACCAGTACGACACAAGACGCACCCTGCCGAGCTACAGCGCCGGTGCGACGATCGGCGGGCGTCTCGGCCCGCTTGCCTTGTTCGCCAGCGCCAGCCACGTCACCAGCTCGAGCCAGCCGCTCGCCTACATCACCGCCACCCGCCCCGCCGCAACCAGCCCGAACGGCAAGCCGGCGACCGGCGGCTTCGACGATCTCAACCGGAGCGGCGCGGCGATCCGCGTGATCGGCGCCGGCGGCTTCGAGCACCAGCGCCAGGATTTCTACAAAGCGAAGGCCGCGCTCGACCTGACCAATGCCGTGCGCCTGACCTATGTCGGCGGTCTGTTCCTCGACGACACCAGCGCCACGGCCGAGAGCTACCTCACCAGCAACGGCGCCCCTGCCTATGCCGGCGCATTCAATATCGCGGGCTATCTCTACCCCGCCGTGGCGGCGAGCGCCTTTTCCAACAATGTCTACCGCCACACCGAGCGCCACTGGTCGCACAGCCTCTCGGCCACCGGCACATCGGGGCGGCTCGACTGGCAGGTGATCGGTACGCTTTACGACTTCGCCCATGACGAGCAGCGCGGCCCGACCGGCGCGTTGCCGGCGGCGGCGAGCGGTGGCGCCGGCAACATCACCCGGCTCGAAGGCACCGGCTGGTCGACCTTCGATGCGAAGATCGGCTGGCGCGGTGGCGGCCATGTGATCAGCGCCGGCTATCACCGCGACCGCTTCACCCTGGCGAGCAACCGCTACGCGACGACCGACTGGATCACCGGCAGCGAGGGCGCGCTCAACCTCGCCTCACGCGGCCGCACCCGCACCGACGCATTATGGGCGCAGGATGCCTGGCGTTTCGCGCCTGCGCTGACGCTGACCATCGGCGCGCGGCAGGAATGGTGGCGGGCGAGCGACGGCTATAATTTCGGGCTGCAGACCGCGCTTCCGCCGTTCGAGAAGGTCCAGCCGGCGCGCGCCGCCAGCGCCATCTCGCCCAAGGCCAGTCTCGCCTGGGCCCCTGCGGCCAGCTGGAAGGTCACGCTGTCGCTCGGCCAGGCCTATCGCTTCCCGACCGTCGCTGAACTCTATCAGACGGTGACGACGGGCCCGAACCTCACCTCGCCCAACCCAGACCTCCGCCCCGAGCGCGCCACCTCGGGCGAACTGGCGATCGAACATCGCGGCATCCGCCTGTCGCTGTTCAGCGAGAGTATCGACGATGCGCTGCTGTCGCAATTCGGCGTGCTCCCGACCTCGCCGACACCGGTCAATTTTGTCCAGAATGTCGATCGCACCCGCACCCGCGGCGTCGAACTGGCCTTCGACAAGCGCGACATCCTGCCCGGTTTCGACCTGTCGGGCAGCGCCACCTGGGTCGAGGCGCTGATCCGCGCCGACGCCGCCTTCGCCTCCGCGATCGGCAAGGACGTGCCCCAGGTGCCCCGCCGCCGCGCCACCATCGTCGCGACCTGGCGGCCCACGCCCCCGGTCTCGCTGACCGCCGCACTGCGTTATGCCAGCCGCTCCTACGCCACGATCGACAACAGCGACCCCGTCGCCAACACCTATCAGGGCTTTGCCGGCTATACGGTCGTTGATCTGCGTGCGGCCTTTGCGGTCACCCCGCACTGGCAATTGGCGATCGGCGCGGACAATGTCGGCGGCGCGCGCTATTTCCTCTTTCACCCCTTCCCGCAGCGCAGCTTCAGTGCCGAGCTGCGCTGGCGTTATTGAGGTCCGCATGCCGCATCCGCTCATCGCCGAACTCGACCTCCAGCCGCATCCCGAGGGCGGCTGGTACCGCGAGACGATGCGCTTGCCCGCGCCCGATGGCGGACGCGGCCTCGCCACCGCGATCCTTTTCCTGCTCGAACAGGGCCAGCGTTCGCACTGGCACCGCGTCGATGCCGCGGAACTGTGGTTATGGCATGCCGGCGCGCCGCTGGCGTTGCTGATCGCTGGGCGGGAACATGTGCTAGGCGGCGACCCGCTCACCGGTCAGTCACCGCAACTGCTGGTGCCGAAGGGCGAATGGCAGGCGGCCGAGGCGCGCGACGGCTGGGCATTGGTCAGCTGTGTCGTCACGCCCGCCTTCGACTTCGCCGGCTTCGAACTGGCACCACCCGGCTGGTCGCCAACCTAACCTCTCCCTCGCCCCTCATAGAGGGGAGAGGGTTGCGCAGACTTGGTCCGCGTACTTCACGCGGGCCTAGTCGGAGCTGGGAGAGGGGTGTGCGGCGCTCTTGCGCCGCGCGGTCGCAAAGCGACCGCTCACCCCTCTCCCAACCTCCGCTAGGCAGCAAGCTGCCGAGCTGCGGTATCCCTCTCCCCTCCGGGGCGAGGGAAAGACGTGCAACCTGATTCAAACCCGCCGGCAATCCGGCTAAACGCCGCCAATCAATGCCAGAAGATCAGCAGCAGAATGATAATCGGGATCGGAATACCGATCAGCCACATCAAGATACCCTTGCCCATCGCCATCCTCCTGTTGGTTGGAGGCGAAGGAACCCATAACCGTCGTTTACGGTTCCGTGGACGACCGACGATTGCAACCCCCGCCCGGCATCGCCATGGAATGAAACGATGAAAGACGGCCTGCCTCTCCCCCGCCGCTATCTCGCCATCGCCGCGCTGTGCCTGGGCAGTTCGCTGGTGATCATCGATGGCGGCGTCGCCAATGTCGCCCTGCCGACCATCGCGCGCGACCTCGGCGTCGATTCATCCGCCGTCGTGCTGGTCGTCACGGTCTATCAGTTGATGCTGGTCATGCTGCTGTTGCCGTTCGCCGGGCTGGGCGAGCGCATCGGCCTGAAACGCACCTATCAGCTCGGCCAGACGATCTTCACCGTCGCCACCATGCTGTGCTTCTTCGCTGAGAGCCTGCCCTTCCTGCTGATCGTGCGCGCGGCGCAGGCGGTCGGCGCGGCGATGGCGCTCAGCGTCTCCTCGGCCCTGATCCGCGCGACCTATCCGGCGAAGAACCTCGGCAGCGGCCTGGGCATCAACTCCGCGATCGTCTCGGCCTCGGCGGCGGCGGCGCCGACGATCGGTGGCTTCGTGCTCGGTGTCGCGCCCTGGCCCTGGGTGTTCGCCTGCGCTGTGCCCTTCGCGCTCGGCTCGCTCTATCTCGGCCGCGCTTTGCCCAATCCCAAACCGCACGAAACCCATTTCGACATACTCGGCGCGGTGATGTGCGCGGCGATGTTCGGGCTGATCATCGGCGGGCTGGAAAGCGCGGTGCACGGCAATTCACCGGTGATCTCCGGCGCGATCGTGCTGCTCGGGGCGCTGATCGGCGTCGGCTTCGTGCGACGCGAGCGTAGCGAGAGCAGCCCGATCCTGCCGATCGACCTGCTCGGCCGGCCGATCATCGCCTTGTCCGCGCTGAGTGGCTTCATCGCCTTCAGCGCCTCGATGACGCTGATCATCTCGATGCCGTTCCGCCTGCAGCACGAGTTCGGTTTCACCCCGCCGGAAATGGGCATCATGCTCGCCCCCTGGCCGCTGACCAACGTGCTCGTCGCGCCGCTGTCGGGCTGGTTGTCGAACCGTGTGCCGGCCGGCATCATGGGCGGGATCGGCATGATCATCTCGATCACCGCACTGCTGCTGATCGCCTTCCTGCCCGCGCATCCGCACTGGTACGACGTCGCCTGGCGCATGGCGCTGTGCGGCTCGGGCTTCGGTTTCTTCCTGCCGCCCAACGCCCGGCTGATCATCGGCTCCGCCCCGCGCGAGCGCGCCGCCGCCGCCGGTGGGCTGATCTCGACCGTACGCCTGATGGGGCAGACCACCGGCGCGACCCTGGTCGCGACCCTGCTCGCCTTCGGTATCGGCAGCGGCATGACCCCACCACTGGTCGCCGCCGGCCTCGCCTTGATCGCCGGCCTGTGCAGCATCTCCCGCCTGCGCCCGGCCATCCGCAACCCGCAGCGTGACGAGGTGATGGATGAGGTGCCGATCCTCAAACAGACGCGTTAGGCCTGTGTCAGAACAACCCGCCTTCGCTGCCCATCATCGCCTTGCGCACCAAGGGGATCGGCGGGCCGCCATAGCTCAGGAACGCGTCGTGGAACGCCTTCCAGCCCTGCCGCCCGCCATGCTGCGCGGTCCAGTCGGCGCGCAGCTTGCGGATCATCAGCTTGCCCATGGTGTAGTTGAGATAGGCCGGATCATAGGTGCCGCGCGCCGCCTGCTGGTCGGCGGTGCCCTCGTCCTGGAAGCATTGCTCCATGAACATCTGCTTCGACTGCGCCATGGTCATGCCGCGTGCGTGCAGCCCGATCGCCGACAGATAACGGCAATCGCGCAGCAGCGCCTCGGACAGTTGGCCGACATGCGTCTCGGCATCGCCATTGCCCAGGCCCGCCTCCCACATCATCTCCTCGCTGTAATGCGCCCACCCTTCGGCAAAGGCATAACCGACGAACAGGCTGCCGAAGATCGAATGGGCGCGGTTGGCGTGGAGGAACTGGACGAAATGCCCCGGCATCACCTCATGCACCGAGGTGAACAGCAGATTGCCGTAGCCGGGTACGAAGGCGTCCTGCTTCTCCTTCGACCAGCTCGGGTCGGGCGGCGCGAGATAATAGACCGAGGGCACGCCCTTATCGAACGGCCCCGGCGGGTCGATATAGGCCGAGTTGGAGCGATTATAGGGCGGCGATTCCTCGACCAGCGCCTGCTCGGTGCCGGGGATCGAGACGAGGTCGTGCTTGATCACAAAGGCCCGCAGGTCGGGGATCATCTTGCGCGCTGCGGCCACTGGGCCGCCATCAGCCTTGTGGGCGCCCATCTTCTGCGTGCAGGCAAGGATCGTCGCGCCGGGCGCATATTTCGCGCAGGCCGCCTTCAGCGCCGCCTGGTTGCGCGCCAGATCGGCCCGGCCGGCCGCCTCCAGCGTATCGAGCGACACGTCGACGCCCTCGGTCTGCCTGACCATGTGCGCGAAACGATCCGCGCCCAGTGCGAAGCCCTGATTGGCGGTCGCCTTCTGCCCCTCGAGCCAGGTTGCGAGATCGTGCATTGCCTTGGCCGCGGGGGCAGCGGCGTCGTCGAATTGCTTCTGCAGCGCCGGATCCTTGACGCTGGCAAAGGCCGCCTTGGCATCGCCGGTATAATAATCGGCAAAGCCGTTGAACGCCGCGACGCCGAGATTCACGAAGCTCAGCGGCATCGGCACCTTGAGGTTGGCGCGGATGTTCGCCGCCGCCGCCGGCACCTGCTTGTAGAAAGCAATCAGCGCCTTCATCCGCGTCGGCGCATCGGCATAGTTGCGCGCGACATAGACGTTCGGGTCGAGCCCATTACCGATATACCAGGCCGGGTTGGTGTGCGGCTGATCGGCTTCCTCGAGCCAGAACAGCTTCCCCTGCGCGACGCTGACCAGATAGTCGCGCTCGAACGCGTCGTCCTTGTTCAGCTTGGCCGCGTCGAATCCCTGCGCCTTGGCGATGGCATCGCGCAGGAAATCGCCCTGCGCCTTGAGGCCGGCCGCGCTCCAGTCGGCGAGCTTGCCGTCGAACTCGTGCTTGCCCTGATAGACCGCGTTGGCCGGGTCGAGCACGAACCAGTCGGCGATGAAGGCATCGCGGAATTTGCCCCAGTCGCCTGTCGGCAACGGCGCCAGCGCGGCGGTGGCGTTACCGGTCGCCGTGTTGGAAGAAGGCGAACAGGCGGCAAGCGCGACGACCGCCGCCGCGCCGAGCAATTTCAAACGCATCCCACTCTCCGAAAACGGTTATGGCGCGATGCTGACAGATCGTTTCGCAAAGCGCCAGCGCGCGGGAAAGCGCGGCTTATTTCTTGAGCGGGACGATAACCTCGTCGGGGTGCGCGACGTTCAGGTCCTTGCGCACCAGTTCGTCGACCATGTCCGGATCGGCGTGGTTGGGGTCGAGCAGATTGACCCGGTTGCGCAGTTCGCCGCGATGCTGGTCGAGCGCGGCCAGCTCGGCCTGGCGCTGGACCAGCTGGCGCTTGATATCGCCATAGGCCAGCGCGCCGTTCGGCCCGAGAATGGCATAACCACCGAAGAACGCCCCGACGATCAGCAACGCGGCTGGCGGGCCGGCGCGGCGCAGCATGGTACGGAAGGTCGAGCGGCGCTTGTTCTTCATGGTTAATGATTCTCGCAGCAGCGGAGTCCGCGATCAACCCCTTATTTTCACGGTATTGCCGGTTTTTCAGCGCCGTGCCGGAAGAACCCGCGGAAAGCACAGCAGTGCGGCCGAGAAGATCGCCACGATCACCCCGACCGGTGCAATCTCGGCGGCAGTCATGCCCATGCGCAACAACGGGTTGGCGTAGATCGCGCGCATGCTTTCGGCCTCGGTCTTGAGCGCCGCCAGTTTCGCGCCGGTGACGCCATGCGCCTGCGCATTGCGGATCATGCTCGCGATATATTCGTCCATGAAGGCATAGTGGGTCAGCGCGAGATAGACTTCCCACACCGCGACATAGGCGCAGGTCGCGACGCCGGCGATGCTCAGTGCCAGCCCCAGCGCGCGCCAGAAGCGCACCACCCCGCCCCCATCGACATCGCGGTATCGCTTCACGCCGACGAAGATGAAGGTCAGCGCGACCAGCATGGCGAGATAGCCGAACCACAAGGAGTGGCCGAAGCCGCCCAGCGTCATCCCGGCCAGGATCACCAGCACGATGATCACCCCCGACAATATTCCGTAGATCAGCGCATATCTTGCCATGTCGTCCCCCTGTTGGTTGGTCGCCCCGACGTGCCGCCCCCGCCCCCGGACGCCATCGCCCGAACGGGTGATTTTCGTGAAACTCACCCCATCGAATGATCGGTGCGGGGGATGAGTGCCAGCGCCCTCGCCTCCTCGACCGCACGGATGCGGCGATCGACGCCGAGCTTCTCGTAGAGGCGCGCGACATGCGTCTTGACGGTGTTGGGCGAGATGCCGAGCGACCGCGCCAGTTCCTTGTTCGAGCGGCCCGAGGCAAGCAGGTCGAGGATTTCGCACTCGCGCGGCGTAAGCCCGAGCGAACGGATCGCTGCCTCGTTGCGCGCGAACGGGCCGTTCGCGGCCGGGCGCGGCGTCAGGCGCCTGCCTGCCCAGATACCGAGCGCGGTGAAGGCCAGGGCAAGCACGCCGATATAAAGCTCGGGCGAGACCGCACGGACCATATAGCGCACCTGCAACCATTCCAGCGCCGCCAGCGCGAGCGCCAACGCGATTGCATAGAGAATGACCGTTCGCGACATGCGGGGCAGGCTGCCAGAAAAGCGGGAGCCGAGCCAGCCGGGGCGTCATGTCGCGAGCCGCCGTGCGACTTCGGCGTCGACCTCGGCCTTGAAACGGGCGGCGTTCTCCACCGCCTGTCGCGCGCCGTCCTGCGCGACGTGCTTGCGTCGCTCGGCGATGATCGCGGCGATGTCGTCCGGCGGTTCGGGAACACGCGCCCAGGGTTTGGGCCGGCGGATGGCGAGCCAGTGAAGCGCGGCGCGGACGTCGGCGGGGATATGCACTGTAAATGGCACCACGACATGCCCACCGCCCTTCAGCGTGACGATCTTCTCGGCGACATGCTCGTAACCGACTGCGCGCTGGTAGAGCGCCCGCTCGACACGGTCGTCGGCGGCATCCTTGCCGACGCGGACGGCGGCGGTGAATTCGTCGTGGAGCAGACACCAGCGATAGAAGGTGCGCACCGAGATGCCGAGAATGTCGGCGACCTCGATATCGGTCGCGCCGTTGCGGCATAGCCGCTGCGCGATGCGGGCGAATTCCGGTTTGTACGGCGAAGGGCGTCCTGCGGGCATGGACGCGGCAGATAAGCCCGTAACGAAGACGGTTGAATCAGGCTGTGCGCGTGAGCGATGCGGCATGCGGTGGCGGATGTGACAAAATTCGCGGTGGATTCGTCGTGTTCATAAGGTGCCGCCGGTCGGCATGCCGGGTAATTTTGTCAGGGGTGCTTGGCCCGGCGAGCATGCCGTTTCCCAAAGGCCAACCGCAAAGCCGAAGTGGCTCCGGAGAAGAGGCCGTAACATTTATTATTGTTTAATAACAATATAATACACAAGTATATTCGTATTATATATCAGTGGATCAGGATCGGTGACGCGCCAAGGGGAATTTGCGCACCTGCGGCCCGATGCGGCAGCGGCACGGCCGCGCCGGCCATCGTCTCGACCGTCGCGTGGCGGGGGAGCCAAGGAGCGGCGATAGGCAGGCTGTCGGCGTCGAGACCCGGTCTCGCCGGCCGCCGCCACGCGATCCAGGCCGGCCCCGCATGGCGCCGCGTCACGCGGAAAACGAAGACGTCCGGCTGCGTGTCGGCAATGCGGTCGATCGCGGTCGCGTCATTGAGCAGGCTCGCCATTCGGTTGAAGGTGGCGGCCAGCGGCAATGGCTGACCCAGCACGCCGTTCACCTCATCGAACAGCCTGAACGAGCCGAACATGATATCGTCCGGCCCTTGCGTGTCGCGAGCAAGTTCGAAGAAAGCGGTTTTCTGCACGCCGCTGCCCAGCGCGATCAGGTTGCGGACCACCAGATCATCGGCCTGTAACGACAGCAGCCGCGCGCGCGCATCCGCCGCGGCGCCCGCGAGGAACATGCGTGTCTCGATCGGCAGGTCCTTCGCCGCGGCCATCGCGACAGCGCCGGCGGGCGACAGGCCGGTGCCCGCCATATAGGCGGCCCAGCGTCGGTTGACGGGGAATTCGAAAAAGCCCGGCCCATCATATTCGCCGGCGAGGATCGGCTTGATGCCGCCGGCTTTGGCCATGGCGGCGCGGATGAAGGCAACGCGATCGGGGATGGCATAGGGGTCGCCGTAGAGCCGCAGGTCGAAGGCGTCATAGGCGCCGGCATCGGCGGCGATCACGGTCGAGAAGAAGGCCATGTCGGCGGCCTGCCCGGGCAGGGGATGCTGGCCGCTGGGGTCGAACAGGCCATCGCAGCCGCCCAGCACCACTATCGCCCTGCGATCGGCGGCCTTCACCGCCCGGTAGAAGACTCGCTGCTGTGCGGCGAATTCCTCCGCCGTGCCGCGCCAGAAGAACGGGTTGTTGGGCTCGATATCGCTCTGGAAATAACGGATGCGGCCCTTGCTGCGGGCGACGACAGCGCGGACGAAGGCGTCGAAATCCGCTGTCTGCTTCGCCGGCGAGGAGGGGAAGACCCAGCTTGGCGTGCGCGTTCCCCAGGGCGAGGCCGAGGAGAGCGTCAGGAACCCCTCATCGGGGCGCGACAGTTGCGCGAGATATGCGTCGAGTTCGTCCCAGCGCCAGACGCCCGGTTTCGGCTCGATCTGACTCCAGTAGAGCGTGATGCGCGTGAAGGCGGCGCCGACCGTACGGGCCTGGGGCAGGATGGCTTCGGGCTTGTGCGGCGGGAAGCCGTAGGTCGGGCTCCACGACACGCCGATCGGCGGGCCCATGTGGAGCGGTTCGCTGTTGCCGGGGCCGGCAACGGCCAAGGTGGCGAACAGGGCAAGCACGGTTTTGAGCAGGCGCATCGAACGATCTCCGAGGCTGATCATATATCGTCTAATATTAGACGAAAAGCACGAATGCGAACGACGACGATATTTTTCGAACGAGCGAAAGAAATACCTTCCCCGGCGAAGGGCGGGGGCCCGGTGGGGTGGGCGG
>Ga0307510_10011828_pt1 | contig 10355 bp, 13 predicted proteins | sample 12_EM_MG_FD_207224 | JGI IMG/M metagenome (GOLD analysis project Ga0307510, IMG submission 207224) | Populus trichocarpa ectomycorrhiza microbial communities from riparian zone in the Pacific Northwest, United States - 12_EM | ecosystem: Host-associated > Plants > Roots > Unclassified | place...
TGAACGCCGGGTTGTGTACTCGACGTTGGGTAGATCATCAATACATCAATCTGACATCGGCCTCGTATAGGCTTGACCGGGTGGTTGGGCGTGTTGAAAAAATTATATTGTGCTCATATAGATAGTGTGTGGTATATAAGCGGGCATAAACCTTACAGCGTAGTTGTAGCGCCAATGATCAGTATATACGGTCGAATTTTGCGCAACAGACACGTCGAAATCTCGATACTAAGTTTATCTCCCTAATGTTAGGCATACACTGCGCGGTAATATCATAACGAGGTTTTCATGAGGTAAATGGGGGTATATATCTCAGTCTCAAGTAAACACTGAATATATATGTACGCTATTCATTAGTCGTTGCAACGGCAAGATTGATTACCGGCTCGTATAGGCCTCGATAGCCTTATAGCATACTCAAAAAATATATCGTCTAATTTACGAACGTAGCACTAGGGATATCTACATATAGAATTTACCTTGGATCTTCGGGCGCACGCAAACCGATCATCGACTCTCCCACTACAACGACGCGCCTTGCGGTGACGTCTAATACTCCCCCGAAGACGACGTTCACTTCCCTACCCTGACCGTCGAGGAAACGATCCGGTTCGCGGCCAAGACTCGCACCCCACATACACGAGCAGACGGTCAAACTAGGGACGAGCCTATCGAGGAAATCACCGCTCACTCGCCAGTAATTCATCGACATGGGTTACCAACCGGCCAATCGCCAAACCACTCCGGACTTCCTCGTCGCCGTAACCGACCCTAACGCATATACCGCCCGCAAAGGATACGAGAACCGTGTGCCCGGGACCCCAGACGAATTTGCGGAGCATTACCGCAAGTCGAATGTCTGGCAGGTCAACCAGCAAAACATGACCGCTTACCTTTGTGAGTTTGTCGGCAAACCCAATCGTGCCGCGTTTTGGAAGTTCTCATCGGTTTTTCTTTCTTCGCCTTCTGGTCAGGGTCTCTTTCTCTCACGTCGTGCAATCGCAACCCTGCGCGAGGGTAGATCTCTGATAAGATTCCGGGAGTTTACAGAGGGTCTCCTATGTCGCTTCTGTGGACCCGGTCCGTCATTCAAAGGACAACATCCAGATCTCAGGGCACATAAACCTGTGGGTGGTGAACTGTAAGCGCGGTCTCGGATGATCGAGTTCGGTAGCCTGACGACTTGGCAGATACTACCTTTTCCGGCCAGGCAACACAACCACATAACGCGAAATATTTCCCGCTGAACTGCTGAATCTCCTGTCGAGCTACGGGCCTCTAGTGCCACTGTCTGGCTCGCAGAACCTGGCCGGGGATCTCCCTGATTGACCGTTCGGTTTTCCGCAGCCATGTGAGTTCCAGTTTGATTTCCGATGTTCCATCCGTGCTTTCTGACAAACAAAACGCGCCATTTAGGCCATTACCCATCGAGAAACCGGGTCCAAGTGTCGCAAACATCATCGGACGGTTCGAGCAGCAGATGAAGAAGCAAGGTTCCTCGTCACCTGGACCTCGTACCTCGAGCGTCGTCTCTCACATCACCGACGATTCAACCAAGGAGGAAATCAAGGAGAGGAGGGAATGGCCACCGCGTACCTCTAACATTAATTTCCCGCAAATCGACAGTAAAGTCGGCGGAAGAGAATGACCTCCACGACCCAGCGTACAGGCCTCTGGTGACACTCCCGGACAATGATGGCCGCCAGTCCAGCCGATCATTCGAGCCTCTCCATTCTCGAGTTGAAGAAGACTCCAACCCCTCTGCTCGCCAAGGGTTCAGAGCTGGGCACTCCTTCCGAGGTCGACAAGACCCCTTCCCCTCCCGCGGGACCACCGGGAGTGATAGAAGTCACACCTCTGTGTCGGAAACCTACTCTTGTCGAGCCTGAGCCCATCGAGACGCCAGAAACATCCCAACCGACCGCCGATCCCCCCGCCACTAAACCGGGACCATCTTCGGTTGCGACGAGGTCTCCCCCACCAAAAACGGTAAACACTACGCCAACAAAGCCGGCTACCAAGACACCTAACGGACCGCCACCAGTTTCATTCGCCAAAGGCACCTCGCTCCACGCCGATCCAAACGACTAGAGAATATCTACTTCTGGCCGGCCACCGTCAAGACCCACATCCCGCGCGAACCATAGATCTAAGACACCAACGTCCGGCACTCCTTTCCGGCCACCACCATCTGTTCAGAGAAAACCACCGACGGAAAAGCAGAAGCACACGCCCACCACCGTCAAGAGATCGACAACACCTCACCGCCCTCCAACCACTCCGAGCAAACCCCCTCCAGTAATCCCGAAGACGCCAAACTCAAGACTTTATGCCCCAACTGCCGCTTCACTCGCCAAGTCAGCCAATTCCCCACCACCTCCACCCCCAGAAAGGAAGAAGACCCTCAGTTCTGGAGTGTCGCTGGAAAGGTTGAGTAAACCCGCAGCCTCTCCTCTTTCTTGTCGAAATCGAAGAGCGCGCATTCCCTCGCGTCCGCCACCAGTCCCCTGAAGCGGAAGCTCACTCCAACTAAAATGGGGGCACTGACTACGATTAAGAAGAATAAGCCACCAGCTCCGACAACAGGGGAGGATTCCGTGAGGAAAGATGGCGATGTGCGCCAGGGACATCATGAGAACGGAAACGGGGTCGAAGCTGCTGAAGAAACTCTGCGTCCTGAAATCGATCAACTAGACGTGGAAAACCACGAACCCAAATCAGATCGCAAGGCCGAGCACTTGGGAAATGGTTCCCTCGAAGTCAGCTACATCGAAGAACCCCTAGACGCGTCGACGGATGATGTCAGTCTTCACGATCACAAGCAGGTCATTCACTGTCCAACTGATCAAGAGCACGTGGAGACGCTACAGGACCCTATTCGTTCCCCCCCTCCCGAAACCGTTGACCCCGTTCCGGTACTTCGTGCTGAGGACGACACCGCTATCGAACTCCCACACGAAGTCAGCGTAGATGTTGTCGAGGACGAGGAGCAGAAACAGGAAGAGGTGAAGGACGACATTGTTGATATCGTCGGACTTCTCGAGTCAACAAGGTTTACCTCGAAGCACATCTTACAAGGATCTGACGAGGGTGTTGTAACCGATCTGCACAGCCTAGGTCCGGACAAGGAGCGTCAGAGGATAGGTGAAATTCCGGATGAGGAGTGAACGAAGTGGGAAGCTGCAGGCGTGTTTCGTCTTCCATCAGGCCCAAATTAGGTGTCTGTTTCTGGGGTCCACAGTTTATCCTGTCCCCTCGTTACACCCAGTTCCTCGCACAGAAAGTGTGAGATGGGGAGCCTCGCTTTTTTTTATCTCGTCCGTCTGTTGATATCCGATTTTGAGCCTCCAGATCCAGGGCTATTCACTCTTTCCACTTGTCCTCTGGGACTACCGGTTCTACTATCTAATCCAGATGCACAGCATTCCTCAAGATGCTCGCGAACCATCCCTTCCTTAGCCCCAGACTTGCACCCTTCCGCGTGGTGTCCACACACTCGACAGTTCTCGACAGTCCCCTGTCCCAGAGTAATCAACTCTGTTTTGACGGAACCACCAATCAATACGACGAAACCGTCGGTCACCCCCCCAAAAAAAAAATCCCCTCACGCCAACGTGCAAAACATCAGAACACGAACGTCATCAAGTTCTACGTTCTCATAGACAAGAATTGTCCTCTCGACCAGATCGTTTGTTACCAGGTCTGTTTGCGAACCAAACAAGCTTTTTGCCTCCGCCCAACTCGATCACTGAACACACCTGACCCCCTCGCAGCCTGAAGTTAGTCCTCTTCTGACGTGGCTCGCAAAGATGGCGGACCAGCTAGTTGCATGGTATGTCATTCCCAATTCGTATTCGACTTCTAAGCTAATATTGCGCGGCCACCAGGTACCCCGATGAGCACGTGATGGTAGGATACAAGTTCCTCATGCAAAACTATCGCTCTGGGGACAAATCTGCCTCTTCAGCGTGTCGGCCATACGGCCATTTTTTTCGTGAGAGTACGAGCAAGGGAAGCTTACCAACCGATTGGCGCGCGATACGATCGGCTATGAAAAATGATTTCCTCGAGATGCCTACACCACACGTGCCTTGGCAGGACTTCTCCACAAGGTGAGCTCTTTTGCCCAAGGGTAGTGCAACAATTCGGAACTTGATCTCACAACTTCCCTCCCATCTCTTCTGTGAATAGATCGGGTTGTTGCCACGAGAAAATGGAGAGCAGGTCCCCTTCGCTTATGCCCTCTACGATGAAGCTGGTCTCAAGCTTGCCACAGAATTCAAGTGTACCTTTTGCACACCCGTCAACCTAGGTTTTGTTGGAGTATGGTCCGTGATCCGACCTCTTTGCGCCAATGATAGTGCTCTAATTCGGCGTCTCCAGGGACACTGCCGCAAGCGTCGGATTACTCTATACCCGCGATCTCCCGTTTACATCCGCGAACTCGGCTGTGAGGGTGTTCAGACATGCCCTATCTTTGGACGAGGTACCCAGTTCCAAACATAGGAGTTGGCGTCTCTCTGACCTTGGACTCACAGCACCAGGCGCGATTCCGACCCAATCTATCCCACCATGAAACGCCTGAAGACGCTGGCAGGCACAGGGACGGATCCAAACCCTCAACCGCCGCGGATACCGCCATCGAACCACAAACCTCAGAGTCAGAGGAGATAAACCTCACCTGTGTCTCAAGTTCGGCCTCACGAGATGGGATGTTGCTGTTCCCAAGTGTTCGAAAGGTTGTTGCCGTTGAGGAAGGGAGGAGAAACTGTCTACATGTGCTACCGCAACTTCGACAATCGACTGGCATGCTGTTTGGCAGAAGTCTCCCGAAGCTACCGCTACTGCGTACGAGATCCAAGGAATCTACAAGGAGGGATGAAACCGACCCGCCGTCGAAACGAAATGACATACCGAATACTCGACCTCTTGGATTCATCAGACTTCCGTTGTGGTGCGATGCGGCGCGGCTGCAATCTGGCACGACCCTGTCTATGTCACAGCAAGACTGGCTGCAAACGCTGTCGGGCCTCTTTTCCTCAGGTTCACTTTCTGGAAGACTCCAAGCACAGAACAAGGCATTCAGAACAAGCTGTTCTCGATCTTTGTCATGCTTATCTTGACTGTTCCTGCTTCTCAGCGGATTCAGATACCGTTCATCGCGGACCGGATGACCTACGAGATCAGAGAGCGGCCGAGCAAGATGTATAGCTGGTCTGTTTGGGTTACGGCTTGGATCTTGGTTGAGCTCCCCTGGAGTGCGTTAAGTGGGATGCCGATGTTCTTCTGTTGGTACTGGACTGTGGGATCCCCGAACGAGAGGACTGGGTTTACGTTCCTCATGGTCACGGTTTTGATGCCGCTCTATGCCATGACGATTGGACTGGGGGCTGCGACCATGGCACTGACGGCGGGGATTGCTGTGTTGGTGTTCGTCAGTATGTTCTCGTTAACCTTGATGTTGTGAGTGTTTCTTTCCACCCCTTGCTCGTGCTATCTGGTGGATAACGGGATTGGAAACAGCATCGGTGTGATGTAGCCATTCAGGCAACTCGAGTGGTGAAGTGGATGTACCGTGTTTCTCCGCACATGTACCTGATAGAGGCGTTAATGGGTAACGGTAAGCGATCCTTTCACGCACGTTATTTCTCCCACCACACGCTCAACTCGAAGTGATATTTAGGGCTCGGGGGACAAGAAGTGACTTGCTCGGATGTCGAATTCGCGACCATCAACCCGCCAAGTGGTATGACCTGCTCGGAGTTTGTGAGTTCATGGATCGCTCGCATCGGAGGCTATCTCAGCAATCTGGACTCTATTACGGCCTGTAAATTTTGTTCGCTCAGGACCACGGACGAGCTCGTTCCTCCTGCGAGCTCATCTACATCCCTCGCTCGACTTTACCTTCACAATATACTCTCCAGTCTTATAGCGGCATTCTCTTTATTTATTTCTTCCAGTAACCGATATGTATAGGGAATAGTTACGGCGAAATCTATACTACCGGTTGTTTTTTGAATTTGGATCACCCTGCTGTACAGCTGTTCGGGAACTTCCGTTTTGGGGCACCCCACACTCGCTGATGTAAGTTCCGGCGATCCTGACGAAGCTCTCAACCGACCTCGAGCAGTTACGCCAGCTCCGAGGTCCAAACCCTCCCCCACCGCCACTCTCAAGGCTCAAAATGATTCTCAAGTCTACCCAGCTTGACGCAAACAATAAGAACATGGAAACTGCATGGTTGGTGCTCACGGTTCGTCGTATCCTCTGTTCCACCCTCCGTACGGCCGCTCATCAGGAGCGCGGACTTGCACCCTGTTGACCTTGTCACTTTTTCGCGACCAGGAAAAATCTGGCCGATATCTCAACGAGGCATTGCCTCAAACTGGCGGTCGACACTGCATTGTTGATGCGTGAGAGCGCGTTCAAGAGCACTGTTTTTGTTGGAGTGTCTGGGGTGAGCCCAGATCAGGGCAGCGCAGGCGTGTGTGGTTTTATTGTTAGTTTTTGGGGCTCATAGGTTGACGAACTGATTGCTCCGAGTTCCACGACCGCTGAACCTCCCGAAACCTGGTTGGCTCACCACGACATCGACCCCATTTCATTCCTCTCGCGCATGGATGCTGGTGACTGGGTGACTACCACCATCCCAATCGGTAAAGTCGAGAAGATGCTGGACGCCAAATATCGGGTATATGAGCACGTTGACACCGGCTAGACCATCGTCCGCATGATCAATTATAGCCTCCCGAGCATCTTGCGCGACCACGTTTCTGTTGTCGCGCCCACTATGTACTTCGGTACTATGCGGGCTATGAAGTCCCACGTCCATATTCAAGAACCCGCTGATGACGAAGTCTCAACACTTCTGATTCAACTTGCTCGGGCTAGTGTTCCTGACATCTGCACTAGTGAAATCACGCCCGCGTGTTTATTTGCATTGTATACCACGACCGGGTACAAGCCTACCGCTACGGATAAGAATGTTCTCGGAGTTGCAGGGTATTTGAACGAATTTGCGAATTATGCGGATATGCAGGTGGGTGCTTGAACGTTTGTTTCGTGGAAGGGATTTAATCTCTGCATGTCTCAACTACGTATAGACCTTCCTCGAGGATTATCTTCCAGAGGCTGTCGGATATAATTTCATGACCGAGAAAGTCAACGGCGGAGGGGATAATCAGAGCATCCCCGGAGTCGAGGTACTATTTCGTTCTTTCTTTCTATAGCTGTCAGATGTCTGGAGCCATTTCCTCCGGTATAGGCAAATTTTGACATTCAATACACCGTCGGTCTGTCTTGGCCAGCTCCCAACATTTGCTGTAGGCATGTGCACGTGATCGTCAGTTTTCTCCGACTGACCTTCTCCTTCCAGTACCAGGGGATCTCCACCTTTCGTTCTCGATAACTTCACTCCAAGTACTACGTCTGCAGCCCTTCCAGTCCTCCGTGGCCTCTGGTGCTATTAAACAGATACCACGAACGAACCGTACATCGATTGGCTCGAATACATCTCCCTCCAACAAATGGTTCCCCAGACAATCACGACCTCTTATGGAGAGAACGAGCAGACCGTCCCACGTGACTACGCCACCACTGTTTGCACGCTTTTCGCCCAACTCGGTGTCCGTGGAAGCTGTGTGTTGTTTAGCAGTGGGGATTGGGGTGTTGGAGGTGGGAATTGTCAGACGAACGATGGAAGGAACGTGACCCAGTTTCAACCGATATTCCCAGCCTCTTGTGAGCCTTCCATTTGCATCCAACTTGTGTTTTGTTGGAGGTTGACGGCGACACTGACGCGTGACGCATTTATCAGGCCCTTTTGTTCAGCCTATGAGACCACCCTCGGAATGCAACAACCCGGAGTGCAAGCCTGTGCCAAACACTGGATCAACAACGAGCAGGAATACGCCCGGACAGAAATCTACATCTCAAGTCAATGATAGGACCGAACGTCAGATTTACGCTCACCCGTTTTTGCGATCCGTCATGGCCGGACTTGCCACAGTCATGTGCAGTTACAGTGAGTGGTTAATGGGAATCAATGCGAGGCGAAAAGTTCTGACCTGTCTGCAAGATCTAATAAATAACACCTACTCCTGCGAGAACGAAAAGCTTATGAACGATATTCTGAAACGAGAATTCGGGTTTCAGGGACATAAGTGATGTACTAGAGTAACGGGATCGGGTAGTCTCACCAATCTCCTTACCAGAGATACTGTCCGACTGGCAAGCAACTCGAAGTACAATCTCTGCAATCACCGGCCTCGACATGACCATGCCCGGTGATGTCTTGTTTAACAGCAGCGATTCGTATTTTGGAAACTTGACGGCTTACTACGTCAACAACGGTACTAATCCTGAGGCCCGGGTCGACGACATGGCTGTGCGGTACGTGTTCTTTATGTGATATTTTTCGTTCCTCACCTACGACACCTGCAGAATCCTTGCTGGATGGTACTTCCTTGGTCAAGACTCCGGATTCCCAGAGACAAACTTCTATTCTTGGGATCCATTGGACGACACCAGGAACAAACATCGACGTCCGAGACGAACACTGGAGATGCCCTTCCGCTCAAGAAGCCCAGGAGCATCGCCGTGATAGGTTCCGATGCCGCCCCTCCTATGCGCGGCCCTAACAGTTTCTCTGACCGTGCCGGATCCGATGGTATCTTGGCTATGGGTTGGGGCTCAGGAACCACAAACTTCACATACTTGATCTCTCCGATCAAAGCGATTCAGGCGCGTGCGAGAAAGGACGGGACCGCGATCGATTGGCACTTCAATGATTTCAATCTCGCTGACGCGCGGAACGTCATGCTTGGAACCGATGCCGCTCTCGTGTTCATCAAGGCAGATTTTGGAGAAGAGTACCTGGTGGTTGACGGTAATGTATGGGATAGAATCCTTCCCTTTGTGTAAATCAGCGATTAAAGAACACACCGTTGTAATTACAGATCGGAGACCACAACAATCTGACCGCTTGGGCGAACAGCGAAAACCTTGTCAATGCTGTTGCCAGTGTTCATAAGAATACTATCGTTGTCGTCAACTCGGTTGGCCCGCTCAACGTCGAGCCCTGGATCGACAACCCGAACGTGACTGCTGTGAGTAGTTGGATGTTCCTTGATTCTCCGTCGTGCGAACCCATTCAACTGACGAGGTATTCTATGGCTGCTTAGGTTCTCTGGGCAGGTTTGGGGGGATCCGAGGCCGGAAATGGCATCAAAGATGTGCTGTACGGAGACTACAACCCGAGCGGCAAGCTTCCGTATACTATCGCGAGGAACGATGGGGATTACCCAGCTCACCGTGTTCTCGATCCCTGGACGCCGAATTATCCCGTTGTCATTCCATACACGGAGGGGTGCGTTCCTGTAGCCGGTTGTGCGGCATGCCTTGTTTTTTTGCTCATGAGATGGTTACATTTAGGCTCCTCATCGACTACCGTTGGTTCGATGCTGTATGTTGGAGATTCTGTTGTCCTCGCGTCGCGACTGCTATTGATTTCCTCCCTTGTGCGTCTTGGTCCAAGTGGCCTGGTTCGAGAAATGGATCCCTCCGTGACGACGCCACCAGCAATTCTTCCGTTGTGGTTGGGAACAATCTTCTAAGTGCCACTTCTCTGATCGTTACAAAGGCATGCCAAGTGTTCCATCTACGGTGACCGAGGAACGACCCTCTCGGCAGTTCACGGACGTTTCTTGGTAGACGCGATTTTCGCATTTCTCAACCCAGTCCACTATCTCCCTACAGACGTGATGTAATAACAATGATCCCCCGATGCAATAAAAATGTTTTCATATAAAAAACAAGCCCGCCGACAAAATAACCAAATGCCTGCCACCCCCGATTTTCGCGACGGTACACAGACCTAGATAATGAACTTTGTTCTGCGCAATAAACCCTTGTTCCTCGTCGTAACCCCTATTTTTCATCATAACCCTCATTCCTCATTATAACCCTCGTTCCCCATCATAAGCCCTGTTCCTCGCTATAATACTTGTTTTTCGCAATAAGCATCTCATCAACTCGATCGCAACTCATCAACACGTCGTAAATTCTTGGGTTGCACGGTACGTACAGTGGAGAATCATTATTTTATTAAGACCTTACATGAACTCGGAGGTCCCTTACGAAGACACACAATCTATATACTATCTCATAAACTTGATAGGCCCTTGTGTTCGTAAACAGGGTTTATATCCTCTTCCCCTTTTTCCCGATGCACCTGCAGCGGTATCGGCTGTCACCGCGGTATTCGTTCCACCACCTCCCAACTCACCCCCTGGGGAGAGGATTCTTTTCTGTGTTAACACGAAGAACCGTGAATGTCGCGTCGGGAAGGCGTGGTA
>Ga0307510_10011829_pt1 | contig 10354 bp, 11 predicted proteins | sample 12_EM_MG_FD_207224 | JGI IMG/M metagenome (GOLD analysis project Ga0307510, IMG submission 207224) | Populus trichocarpa ectomycorrhiza microbial communities from riparian zone in the Pacific Northwest, United States - 12_EM | ecosystem: Host-associated > Plants > Roots > Unclassified | place...
GAGCACCCGGGCTACCGCCACATGTCCGTTCGCCGATGCCGAATGTAAGGCCGTGAGGTTATTCTCGTCTAAGAAGTTCACATCCGCGTGGTTCTCCAGAAGCACCCGAACCACTTCCACATGTCCCTTTTGCGAAGACCATTCCAATGGGCTGTAATTGTATTTGTCCCTGGTTTCCGTATCTGCGCCATGTTCAAGGAGGACTCGAGCAACTTCAGAATAGCCCCGCCGAGACGCCACACTCAGCGGAGTCTCTTCGCGATAAAAGCCCCGAGAATTTACGTTCTGGGATCGCTCGACGATCAGAAATTCGACAACCTCGTGCAGGCCATGAAATCCCGCATAATGCAAGGGAGACCCCCTGACCTGCGACGGGCGTTCATATCTAGAGCGTATGCCCACGGGCCGTTCTGGATGGTAAATCCAGGCCCAGACAGAAAAATGGTGATTGTTGGGGTCAAAGAGACGTTTCATCCCATCTTCGATGATTGGTGATACGCCCTCGAATCGGGCGTGGTCCGCCCAATGCTCGGCGGCATATTCAACGAGAGGGAACTTCTCCAGGTCGTCGTTGGTGGCGTCCTCATCAATCTGTAGTAGAACACCTATGCAGGCTCGCGCAATAATCGTAGGGGCCAGTGTCATGGAAACATGGAATCGGGAAATGATGCCCTTTGATTCGGCAAGCCGCTCCGATGTCAAGTACTCCTTCACCGAAAAATGGGAAAATTGGATAACAGACGATCCTTTTACGTCGACAATAGCAAGCAGACTGGAACATGTGGATCGCACAGCGTGTGCTGGGTCCTCCTCGCGCCAATCCTCGCGAAGTGTGGGAATTGAATCTGTGTCGAAATCGAATGCGAGGAACTCCGCGAGCTCCTCGACGCGAAGTGGGCGAGAAGCTGCTGCGACACACTGAAAGAGCCGGTGTGAGTATTCCCAGTTTTGCTTGCCAATTTCTTCCAACGTGCGATCGTATGTCTCGTCGAGCGTGTCTGGCAATTCATCAAGAGCGCGCCGTATGCGTTGACGGAGGCAGTGCCGGAGGTACTGAAGCTGGCAGTATACCCACCGGAACCTGAAATTCAGGGGTGATGAGAAGCTGTAATGAAAGATTGAATCAATTCCTTACATCCCGTCAGCTTTCCCCGTAAGTACCTCAACGACGTGCTCCCTGTCTTCCTCTCTCCATTTTTGCATCTTAGGATCGGTATCGACCACGAATTTGACGTATTCGGCGATGTCCTGAACTTGGCCGTTCTCTCCATGTAAAGAAACGGAACGGAGAGCTAAGGGATCAAGAACAGACTCGATGTCAGCCTCAGGACGACTGGTGACACAAATCCGCAGGTTTGGAATTTGTGATTTGACGAGCTCCTTCACAAATTCCAGAACTTGCTCACGGGGAGACGGCAGAGCAGCGTTGGGGCATTCATCTAAGGCATCGATGATGACATGGACTGTAACTTGATTTGGGAGTTCAAGCGCATGTTTGAGACATTGCGCTAATTCACTATCGCTGGCATGTCGGGAGCCCTCATCGTGTGCCAGATAGAATTTGAAAAGAGAATCGTAGTAGGCATCAGATTGACCACAGAGCTGGACCAGGAGAGAGGAAAGCAACCCGCGCCCGTCCTTCTTCTGGTCCTCCCTGAAGTCACAATAGAAGAATGCGAGCGATGCCTGTCCTGATGCGCACATGCCTAGGATATCCTGGATGATTGAGGAACTAGGTGATGGGGCCTATTGAGTTCCTGAAAGAAAATACGGAAAGATTTACGTACCAAAGAACGCTCTTTCCTGCTCCCGCTACGGATGTGAAAATCATGAGTTCCAAGGAAGTATGAGCGCACAAAACACGCACGTTTCCCATGTAGCCATAAGAGAGAACTTGGCCCGGAAGATTTCCACTTTGAGAAGGTTTCGCCACGAATCCACCATGTTCCAGTCCCGCAGTGTTGAGATTCACGGGCGATGTTGTGATTCTTCCACGGATCCGGCGGAGAGAGCCATCTTTGCATATTTTGTTGCAATTCGACACCTGTTAGGCAGCGTCAAATTATCGGGCTTTGTAGCTAATAGAGGTTTGAGGAATGACTCACGCATTGATTTTTTGATCTCGCTTGGAACATTCTGCATAGTATTTTCTAATGGAGTGTCAGATAAACGCTAAATTCCCACAAGATAAACTGACCTGGTCTACCCCTGGCTGGTCCTGTTGATCCCCTGTTTTCTTGGTCTAGGGTTGGGAACACTTAGCGCTTAGCAGCGATCGAAGATGTTGAACGGTTTCATACCAATCGCAACTCTCGTATGTTCAACGAGATCGTGCATACCCCCGAGGAGCTGCGCACCGGCAGCGACGCCCTCCTCCTGAGTGAGTCTGTCCAACCTCTTGAGGAGTGCCTCGATGTCGTCCTCTCCGATTATTTTCATCATGAATTTCTCTGTTGTGCGCTTGGTTATTGTACCATATCGCGAGGAAAGGACTCACTTATCTGTCCCTGCTTGACCTGCTTCGTTGCAAGAGCAAGGACCGAGAGAACCTCTGCCAACTTCTCCACGACGATGACAGTCATGGCTGTCGTGAGAGTGATGTTTGTATAAATTTCGAGCCGGCAGAGAAAACGCTTAATAGAGTCGAACAACTCGATGAGAGCATCATAACTTCCGCTAACGTCCTTCACCGCCTGGTACATACTAATGTCACAAGGATACGTGGATGGGAATGGTGAAAGGGACTTACACCGAGTAAGACCCCAAACGCCGCAAGTACTGCCTTTGAAGGTGGCAATGGCTATCGAATGTTCTTTAGGGATAATAATTTAAATGAGCGACTTGGGGCTTACAATACTGATACCTTCACCAAGAATAGTGCTGGTAGAAAGCGTATACAGGACCTGCACGGCACCCTTCAGTGATTTCATCATCTTTCCATCTTCTCCTCGGAATTCGCGGAACTGTCGTGCATGTTCTTGAATAGCCAAGGAAATTGAATCGACAGAGTTGCAGTTTTCGAGTTGTTTGACGAGGGGGTGATGCTGATCTAATTTGGTTCCGGACCGCTTTGTGTTGTGTAGTCGTCGAGGGCAGCGTTGAAGATCGACTCGAAAGACGAGGATGAGGAGGGTTGACTCATACCGCTAATCGAAGAGCCGTGGGAAATGAAAGAGGAATGGTCTAGGGTGAGGCTACGCGAGATAGACCCTGGAATGCGGTGGTAGGGTGTTGATTCAACGGTGGTCAGCCTCGCGCGTTGTCATCGATGTCATCGATGGCACCCAAGCGCCCAAGGAGACTCGAAGTTTCCCACAAGGATACATAATTGGAAGTAATTCAATTACATTAGCGCTGGGGAGTTTCCTGCTCCGCTGGGCGCTCACACATGTGTACATGAGCTTTGTGTGAGATATCATGGAACATGGCGGAATTTTGAGTCAGTGTGTATGATAAAGTCAAGGTATGGGTATCCCATCATGGTTACTCCAAGTGTGGTATCACATCGCCGAATCAGCAGGCCCAATATATACCCCATTTCGGACCGGATTGGCTGTCGGCGTCCAAGTGTCGTGATGATTGGCGGAATGTTGGCCGTTGAACTTGGATGAGACCACATGGATCACGGACGCCCGGTCACCGATCACACACCCGACTGGGGATATCTGACACGCAAAAGTGATCAGTGTCGTGGTGTCACTGGCAGAGTCGCACAGTCATAAACGGAAAATAGTAATCGCGAATCTGATTCGCAATGATCCACTGATCCCTCCAACAACCCGACCTCGGATATTGGGTCAGGGTTCTACCCAGCCAATGAATATTCGACGATCTCACCAGTTTCGACCCACCTCGCGATCGTGAACTTGCGCAGCATATGGCCACCCACAGGCCTGCACCTCCATGCAGCCTGACTCAAAAACGATGAAGTCTGAGCATGACGTACAGACCACTTAGATAAAAAGAAGATTGACGAGTCATGCAACTCACAGATACAAAACCCCACCTCAGGCTTGATTTGAAAGGGGACGATCAAAAGCGGTATTTGAGGTACAGTAGTAAGGGAAGTGGCGTCGCGACCGGAACAGGATGGGTGGCACGGGTGGTACACACGAGAAACGACCTCAGGCCTCACAACCCATTATCTAACTGTATATCAGGAACGCGCCATCTGATGTCTGCCTGAATATTGCTCTTCGGATTCCACGCTAGTCGACCTCGCGCTCAGAGCTGGGAACACGAACAGCGAGCGAGTGACATGACCAAGCACACCCGCAACACTCCTAGTACGCAACGGCTGTATGAGCACTACCTTTGTTGGTCGTTTCGAGTAGCTCGAGTATGCCAAATATATACCGTGGTGTGAACACCTTCGAAGACGGGAGGTGGCGGTTGCAGAAATGGCATTCTGGGAGTGCTGTTAAGCAGCACACCAAGTTTGGGTGGGCACTACAGCATGTGACTGACTCATCGGTGATAGCACCTGTACCCCCGATGCGGGTATTTGTCGTCAGCCTGACCCCGGCGCAGAGGTGTTCATATGCCGATGGGCAGTACGGAGAGGGAGGGGTACACCGTGAGGGAGAGTGCGTTGAGGAACCCGGACGGTCATGCGAGCGAGCGGACACCCCTGGTATGACTGAGAACGCAGAACGCCGCTGTACATTGTGCGCGTGCAAGTGTCACCTGGTTCAACATCGTGCTACAACGAATGAGAGCCGAGTCAGGAGACAAGCGGAGGAGTCACCTTGTCCGATGCCACCTCAACAACCTCCTGCTTTCGCACAACCCCCAGTAGCCAGGGCGCCCTGCTGTAACCGTGCCAGCGCACCGGCGGGGCCGCCTGCGAAGGTCGTCTAGAGAATATGCCCGTCACGCTGCTTACGCACAGTATCGGTGAATTTGCGATTTGCATAGGGAGTGCTACGGGTGCTCGCAAGTGTGCGAAAACTGTATGCGTTGTCCGTTGTGAAAAAAGCGAAGCACATACAAGGCGAGAGCAAAGAGAAGGACGCATCATATGATAGGTGTCGAGAAGCCGAACAGGCGCAATCCCGTCTTGTGCTAAGCATCCGCGGAGGTATGACCTGCTCCAATGATATGAGCAACACAGAAAAAATGTGCCACAAAGGCATAGTTCCAAAGAGGATGGCGAGCACGTCTCATGAAAGAGGCGTGTATGCCCCGTCAGACACAGTTCTGGAAGGCAGCGGAGTATTGGAATACCAGACATGATCATGTGGTGTATGGGAAGGGGATCTGATGCGCCAGGAACTGATGGATTTGGGTATGGAAAGTTGGGTCGAACTCCAGTGCCATGACAGGGAAAATGTTCGTCGGGAGTTACCGGCTACACGGGCCGAACCCCGAAACCTGAAAGAATTCTCCGTGATCTGCGCTACTGGACTTTACGATCATCTCATCGTTTTTTGTTGGCCTGCGAGAGCATGTGCAGGCGCTCTAGATGAGTCGGGAATCGCTGTATTGTTCAAGGCTGAAACCTCAGCGCTTTGGATTGCCCAGCAAGTCAACGACCTCCCCTCAGAATCGCCAATGTGTGGTGTTCATGTTCACCGTGCCTGCCGCTATCCATATGTCGCAATTCATTTCCGGTGTTTTGTAAGTTAGGGCATGTGAGATCTGCATCAAATTTCTGCCATCGATTGTACGTTTTGCTATCGGCTTGGGTGCTGCTTGATTACGATCACCCTGACTTGTCGTGGTCACCTGTGCGTCTTTCGATGTTACAACGATACAACTTACTTGGGGCTGGCCATGTTCTTCTTCTGCCTCTGGCGCACCTTCTATGTAGCCGACAAAGTGGGGATGGGGATCTTACACCGTCGTGCCGTGCGACCGTGTTTGCCGAAACTAATTGTCAACCCAGCATTTCTCAACAGCGCGGAAAGTGTTGCATCGCAGGTGGACAGTCCACTGTAACGAGGACCAAAGGGGTTCACCGTGAAGTCGAGTAAAGGAATGTATAAATAGGCAAATAGAACCCAGGTACGTTGCACGATCCGATGACGTACGAAGGAGCCAAACGTTGAAGCGGGATAGCGGGTGTTAGACCGCTCGACCGCTGCCGAATATGCGTAGTAGAGGATAGAGACGCGCGGAGATATCTGCGAAGGTTGAAACACGGGCGGGGACAGGAACGTACGGCGAGCGGGTTTGCGGAGTCGAATGGCGGCGCGAAGAATCAAAAGTCGGTGGACGGTAGAAGAAAAGCATGCGAGCGATAGAGGGGAAAACGTGGGCCGCAGTTGCCTCCTTTTCGGCAAGGCTGGGCGATGGGTATTTATACGTTCCTCGAATCGATAGTGACAGTTGCAGGCTACGAGCAGTAGTGAGTGAGAAATGGGGAAAAAGAGAACGAAACGAGTGAAGTTTGAGTCCTGCCGGCGACAAACAGCGCGGCGTCGTATGCGAATGTCCGGTGTTCATATTGAAAGTAATAAATGAATGGTTTCTAGAGCGCGACAGCGGGCGCAGAGTCGAAAAGGGAGCGACGGTGTATAGTGTCCGAAGAAGAGTGAAGAGGAACGGCTAGGAAAACGAGCGCGAGCTCCCAAGACAAAAGAATGCAGGTGAGACATACTAAGAACGAGCGAAAAGACCCTATACGTGGTTACTACTTTCTCCTGCAGGGCGTGGCCCTGAGCGGGGGCCCGACTCGCGCATGGACGAGCACGACGAGTTGGCGTATGCCGCTAATATTGAAGAGGTGCGCAGTGGTGGCGTTGGCCAGCGAAAAGTGGACCAATCGAAAGACGACGGTAGCAAAATAATAGAGGCGAAGGGAGCGGGGACTTGAAGGCGACGACGTGAAGAGGAACAACGAGCGCTGGAATGGAGACGAGGGCGAGCCGGCGAAGGCGATGCGTTGATATGGCGAGTTGGTGGCGCGACAGAGGGCATCACGTAGTTCTGTACAGTGGCGCGCGAGATGCTCACACGCGATAAGATGGTGGGACGCTCAGTAGGCGATCCAGTTCCACGTGACTCGATTCTGAGGCTAGCGCATATACCACCGTTACACCACGCTGCTAGTGAGTTCGGGGAAATGTCAGGTCCGAAGCGGGTCCGCGTTCCCGAGGGGAAGGGGGACGCGCAAGGGAGAAAGAGAGGCCGCACTCCCGAAAGGCCGGGAGCGCGCGAGGGGAATTGTAAATTGTAATGGGCGTAACGAGAGTCCTGAGGCGATGGCACGCGAACGGAAGGAGAGAAAAGAGGGGTTCTATTGCATGGGTTCGACGATGCCCTTCGCCGGGGCCGGGCGAGAGGGCTATATACAAGTATGCTACGCAAGTAGAGGTGGATGCTGTCGTCCTGTGTCCAATGCTAAGTAGACAAGGAAGGTAAAAGAGGGAGAGCGCGAGAGCAATAGGAAAACGTACGAAAGTAGGAAGGAAAGTCCTAACGCAGTAAGGTGCGAGTCCGGTGACATGTGGTCCCGAATAGCTTCTTGACGACTGTATGTCGTGCCTCACTGCTGCTGGCGAAGGTGGGAAATCTACATAGCATCAGCAGCAGGCTTGAGGTGAGGCGAAGAGGGACTTTGAAGGGCAGAGGACGAGGAGGAATGAAGGGCGACGGAGGCTGAGGCCTGAGGGCGATGCGATGGTACCGATGGTGGTTGAACATGTCGGACTTGCGGGCGTGCCGAGAGGGACACATGGTCGAAGGTGCTCCGTTCCGAGGCTACGACAATTCCATCTTTCCTGCTGCGTGACTCTCAGGTCATTAGTATAGGGCATTCTTCGTCGAGCCATGGCTCGCTCAGGGTGGTGGGTTGAAAATACACGTCGGGTGCTGGTTGAAACGACGACTCCATGAGACTATAATCCTGGTTTTACTGGAATTATCTTCATAGTATCGAGGTCACATACAGCGTGTGAATACAGCGACGATAACTCAGGCCCAACACAACGCCCTTGGCCCCAAGTCCATAGCTATTACTAGATCCTGTCGTCCTCTGCTCCGTGCTCCAGTAATAACTGCACCGTGCTTCGAGCCCCACTTGCTGATGCATCCTGGAATGGTGTACGACCTTTGTCATCCCATGCATGGATATCGGCGCTGTGCTGGAGCAGTGTAACATGCTGTGGTGTGTTGGATATAGTTGATAAGTTGGATGAAGACTTTGACTTATTTCCTGAGAGCTTGCCACAACAGAACCAGATCAAATCGATGGTTATTGCAAAAGCTAAACATAAGGGTAAGAAAGTCTGCCCCTCCTAGATGAGAGGGCAACCCTTTATATACATGATCATGTATCTACTGTACCTATCTACATGGGGACCCATCAGGGACCCTCCTATTCACATGTGCTACTAGTTAGCACATGTCTTCATTCATTGCTCATGGCGATCTAAATTACGCGCGACCACCTAATGAGGTTGATCATGTGTCATATATGTGGTGCATATCATGCACCATCCTATGTAGGCTTTATGTAGTTCATGTGCGACCGATTGAGGTCGATCGCACATCATCTACATTAGTGCATATTTGTGCAGTTCACGCGCAATCGACTGGGGTTGATTGCATGTCATCTGCATGATTGTGCATCATCAAATAGGCATGTGATGCTGTCCTTATTGCCATGTGCAATCTGTGGTTATGCACACCAATGTGTGCCTCTCATGAATTTCTGAAAGGACTTGTGATTGGACAGCGTAAGGCGACATAACTACCGCTGCCTTACAAGCAGCAACCGTACGCAATCAAGATGTCCCTTTTTGGATGCCACATGTAATGGAGTTTGGTTCATGACATCTCTTGAATTCGCATCTATGCCATTCTTGAGAAGGACACGAGCGACTTCCGCGTTATCGGTTCTCATTGGATGGTGCAGCGGAGTCTGACCCTCGCTATCCCGTGCATTTGGATCTGCGCCATACTCAAGAAGAATTCGAGTAACCCTCTCATTATGCGCCGAATGCAGCAGAGTCCCATTATCCCATTTCTTGGCATTTGGATCCATGCTGTTTTCAAGGAGCACCTGGGCTACCACCACATGTCCGGACGTCGATGCAAAATGTAAGGCCGTCCAGTTATTCTTGTCTGACAGTCTGAGGAGTTCACATCCGCGTGATTCTCCAGAAGCACCCGAACCACTACCACATGTCCGTTTTCCGAAGACCATTGCAACGGGCTGTGGGTGAATATGTCCCTGGTTTCCATATCTGCGCCATGTTCAAGGAGGACTTGAGCAACTTCAGAATAGCCCCGCCGAGACGCCACAATCAGCGGAGTCTCTACGTCATAAAATCCCCAAGCATTTACGTCCTGGGATCGCTCGACGACCAGAAATTTGACAACCTCGTGCAGGCCATGAAGTCCCGCATAATGCAAGGGAGTCCCCCTGACCTGCGACGGGCGTTCAGATATAGAGCATGTGCCCATGAGCTGTGTTCGATCGTAAATCCAGGCCCAGATGGAAAAGTGGTGGTCGTTGGGGTCAAAGAGACGTTTCATCCCATCATTGATGTTTGGTGATACGCCCTCGAATCGGGCGTGGCCCACCCAATGCTTGGCGGCATATTCAGCGAGAGGAAACTTATACAGATCGTTCTTGGTGACGTTTTCACCAATCTGTAATAAAACACATAGGCTGGCTTGCGCAATGATCGCATGGGCCAGTGTCATGGAAACATGGAATCGAGAAATATCGTCCTTTAATTCGGCAAGCCGCTTCGATGTCAAGTACTTCTTCACCAAAACATGGGTAAATTGGATAACAGACGATCCATTCACGTTGACAATGGCAAGTAGACTGGAACATGTGGATCGCATGGCATGTGCTGGGTCCTCCTCGTGCCAATCCTCCCGGAGTGTGGGAGTTGAATCTGTGTCGAAATCGAATGTGAGGAACTCCGTGAGTTCCTCGACGCGAAGTGGGCAAGAAGCTGCAGCAACACACTGGAAGAGTTGGTGTGCATATTCCCAGTTTTGCTTGCCAATTTCTTCCAACGTGCGATCATAGGTCTTGTCAAGCGTGTCTGGCAATTCATCGAGAGTCCGCCGGATGCGTTGTCAGAGACAGTGCCTGAGGCATTGAAGCTGGCAAGTCACCCATCTGAACCTATTTTACGGTTGTAAGCAAGAAACCATGGTGGACGATGGGACTAGTTCCTCACATCCCGCTGGCTTTTCTTGTCAGTACTTCAATGACAAGCTCCTTGTCTTCTTTTCTCAAAAGGGAAAGAATGTGGGGTTTAGGATCATGGGATCAATCCGGAAAGGTGTAGGTTTTGGTGGAAGTGACTACAGTTATACTTTTGAATTCTGCAGATGCTGTGCATGGCCAATTTCATGTCGTACGGTTCGCATAGATGTAACAATTAAA
>Ga0307510_10011831_pt1 | contig 10354 bp, 7 predicted proteins | sample 12_EM_MG_FD_207224 | JGI IMG/M metagenome (GOLD analysis project Ga0307510, IMG submission 207224) | Populus trichocarpa ectomycorrhiza microbial communities from riparian zone in the Pacific Northwest, United States - 12_EM | ecosystem: Host-associated > Plants > Roots > Unclassified | place...
TTATTAAATATGAAAAAAACTCAAAAGTTTGATTATCTTAATTTTGAATTTCTAGGTATTTTTTCAAAATTTGAACTTTTATTTCTTTTTCAATGTTTTGGTTATTTTTATTTTCTAATATTTGGGAATTTTTTGACATAATATTTTTTTAAAATGTAAAGAGTAGAAGGATGAAATTTGTGATTATTAATACAATAAATACACAAGTCAGCATGTGGTAGAGTTAACGAAAGAATTTAACACCATTTTTAATGGATGTTAAGAATTTTTTTAATATTTTTTTAAAATGAAAAAAAATCACAATTTTAATTATTTTAATTTTGATTTTGTAGGATTTTTTCAAAATTTGAAATTTTATTTCTTTTTCAAAGTTTTGATTATTTCTTTTTCTTAATATTTGGGTTTTTTTTTTTTTGAAATAATAGTTCTTAAGTCATAAAGAGTACAAGGATGCCGTTTATGATTAATAGTATAATAAGTACACATGCCAGCATGTAATTAATCATGTCTAGCTAACGGAAGGATCTAACGGAAGTTTCTAATAGATGTTAATGGGAGAATCAAAGAAAAAGAATTTTAGTAGTAGAATGTTGACGTTATTACACATAAGGCAGAAAGGCTACAGTATTGCAAAATTAAGAGTAGAAGGACTAATATAAACTTTTGACTTTAGGCGATACCATTAATTCTTATGGACGTGCTCATACAAGGCTACGGGCAGCCCAGACAAACAAATCCTAGCTCGTTCATGATCGATCAATGAAAATCGCCAACAAGATTTTCTTAGAAATTCACAATATTAATTTGAACTTGGAGAAGATGAAACTATGATAAGGTTAATTAATACTATTCCAACCAAAACAACAAACATATATAGCCTATACTAAGAACAAAATTAGATCTCCTTCTTTTATCTCCAGAAGAATTCTTGAACCGAGTCTTGCCATGATAGCACAAGCACAAGCATCACTAACACTCCAGCAAGTCCCCAAGAAGAGCTCCCAATTCTAAGCACCCAAGAGGGATCTGGAGACGGAATGAACGAAGCCGCAGCACCTCTATGGACTGACATGGAAGAGGAAGTTGTCCTAATAGCAATTATTAGCCCAGCAAGCACCATTGGAAGAACAAAGCCAGAGCTCCATTTTGTCTCATGATTAAAATAACCCGTATGGTCGTTCTTTCGCTTAACATACAATGGTGATAGCACCACAGCTGATGCGAGAGCCAACACCATGGCTAATGCTCTTTGTGATGAGTTTCGGCTGGCAGCACTGTAGGCATATGTGGCCATATTGGTGAGGCTCAATGAACTATTAATTCCTTATCAAGGTAGGTTTTTCTAGTAGAAGAACCAGCTCAGTGGGCTATGTCCACTTGAGGCGCTGGATTTATAGGAAGGAGAAGGTGGAAAACAGCAGGAATCTATGTGGATAGCTTGTGGTCTGATGACAAAAGTAATAGATAGACAAATTAACAGCCGTCCAAAAAGTGAGAAGGAAAGCAAGGTAAAGAGCTACATAGTGAAGACAAACCCTCAGGAAAGGTTAAAAAAGTGGTAAAGAGGGAGATTGCACAACTTTGCAAGTAAGGTATCTCTCAGTTATTCAATTCTGCGTTCACTTGTAAATAAGCAAAAAGCAATACTGAGGGTTTGTTTTTTCATCAAGTAACTATATATAAAGCAATGCTAGCTGTACCCCTTTTCTTTGGCAAGCAGGTGCTAGGTGCTAGAGAAATTTACCTTTTCCTGATCCAACAAGAGCACAAAACTGATATTTTATGTTAGCTAGATACCTTGTCTAAAGTCGCATAACGAGAATTAGTAGATCCTAGATGGTATGTACTTATATGACTACTGTGTGTGACAGTTCTAGAAATGAGAATGGATGCTCACTATGGAATGTTTGGTTCTGCCTCAAATATTTACTTGAAATAGATTTTTTCGTAAGTTATTTTCATTATTTGAAGATATCAAGGAGTCTTTTTTTTTTTATATAAAATAATTTATTTTTCATTGATGGTTTCTTAATGATGATAATATAATAAGAAAAGTTGTGAAGTTGATGATAGAAATAATTATGGTGGTTGTAGTGGTAGCATTTATGGTAGTGATTGCGATAATGTTGATGATAGTAGTGGTCATTATAAAATGATGATTTTTATGACAATAATAATGGTGGCAGCAGTGATAAAATAATAGTTGTTTTGGTGGTTAATTTAATAACAAGGTAGTGGTGGTATTGGCGACGACGACGATTAACAATGAAGATTGTTATTGTGGTAGTAATGGAGTTGAATTAATAATGACAATAATAAAATTGTTGATGAAATAGTGGTTACACTGATAACCAAGCGTCGTGGTTGGTGGTTGTTCTTTTGGTTGTGGTGTGGTGTTGGAGGGTTATGATAAAATGATAATAAAATGGTAGTTATATTGGTAAAAAGATGGTATTTGTATTGACATTGATGGTGGTGGTGATTTTAAAGTGGAGCTGGTGGTGGAGTGATTATTGTTGTGATAATGATGATGATGGTGATGTTAGTGGTTATTGAAATAGTTAAGTTATGATGTTATTCATATTGTGAGTTGGTAGTATGAATGAAGATATTTTTCTCTCTAAAAAAATAAAATACTGAAAAAAATATTTTTGAGAGTATTGATTTGAATTCCAAATGGAATTCAAATCATAAACAATAGAAAAAAGTAAAGCAGAAGAGAGACCTTTTGATTTGCAAATAAATTCCTCTAAAAATTAACACTAAAAATATTATTCTAAAACTATTATCTTTCTTTTCCTCAATAAAAACCTTGATACCCATCACAAGTAGTTTTACTTTTACCATTTCCACTTAAACTCCTTCCCCCTCAATCTCATAAAAAAATGCCAGGATTTGATACGTGTCCAAGAAATTCACAATCCCAAACTCTATTCTCAATAGATTTAACTCTTGACTTTTCAATCTCATCCACTCTCGGTGGCATATTTCTAGAGCTCATTATTTCTTTTTCTTTTGTTAATCTTATTTCTCATGAATGTTTTTCAATCACTATATTGAATCCCATTTTTTCTCTCTTAAACTTATGAATTGTGGGGGTTTAAAGAGGAGTAGTGGGCTATTACAGGAATCTAAGGTGTGTTTGGTACAAAACAGAGATAGCAAGAGCCCGAGGAGGATAAGGTGGCAGATAGATGTAATACTATCTTAGAGAGTAAAAAGAAATGGAAGTTTAAGGCACTATGAGGTGTTGTTATAAATACCGCTGAAAGTATTTAAGTGGAGAAAAAAAGTAAGAAGAAAGTTAAAGACAACAAACTCTTGTATACTGTTTTATTGAATTGAGATGAATTGATTACTTACTGATTGAAAGCAATCCTTATAAATATATAGTAAATGAAATAAACTGAATTGCTAACTTATAGCACCAAATCATGCTATGATCTGTTAACAAACTAACAGATTAACAACTCTTAAAGACTAGGACAACCATTTATTGTTGCTGCAACTAAAAGATTAACATAACAGAATCTTGACAGCTCTTAAAGCAGTCTTCAACACTCCTCATTGCTTTAGGAGTTACAAATTCCAATCTTTTATCTTAGAAACTCAAACCTACTTACTGGAAGAGGTTTAACAAACAAGTCAGCTAGTTGATCTTCAAACTTACAATAGATCAACATAACATCACCATTTTTCCGCACCTCTCGTAAAAAATAGAGTTTGATGTTAAAGTGTTTGATTTTTCCATGAAACACTAGATTGTGAGAAATTGTTATGGCTGCTTGATTGTCCACTGAGATCTCTGTTATTTCTTTCTCCTCTATGTGCAAATCACATAGAATCTTCTGAATCCACAATGCTTGATTCACTACTACTGCTGCTGTAATAAATTTTGCTTCTACAGTGGATTGTGCCACAATGTTTTGCTTCTTGGATGACCATGAAAACATTCCTGATCCTAAGTTGAAATAGAATTCATAAGTACTTTTCATGTCATCAATAAATCCACCCCAATCACTGTTAGAAAAGCTATAGAATTTTAGCTTTTGACTCCTCTGAAATTGAACACCAAAACTGACTATTCCTTTGATGTATCTTAGAATTTGTTTGGCTGCTCTTAAATGTATTTCAGTTGGACAATGCATGAAATGATATAGAAGACTTGTGGCATAAAGTATATTAGGACTGGTTGCCGTTAGATACATCAAACAACCAATTAAGCTTCCGAACTTCTCTTCATCAACTCTATCGGTTCCATTTTCTTTGCTGAACTTGTCTTTTTGATTCATTGGAGTGGTTGTTGGTTTGCAATTCTCCATATAAAATTTCTTCAAAATTTCCTTTGCATACTTCTTCTGGTAGATGAATATTTCATTCTTGTTTTGCTTGATTTCCATTCCAAGAAAGTATGTCATGAGGCCAATATCAGTCATTTCAAAAGCTTGCATCATCTTCTGCTTGAATTATTCAACTTGTTTTGATTTGCTTCCTGTCACTAGAAGATCATTAACATAGAGTGATATCATGAGAATATCATTGTTAGTCTTTTTTACATAAAGAGTTGCTTCAGACAAGCTTTTTCGAAAGCCAAAGCTTATCATATAATCATCAATTCTGCTATACCATGCTCTAGGTGCTTACTTTAATCCATAGAGAGCCTTTTTTAGCAAGTAAACTTTATCTTTTTTTTTTCCTTTAATCACAAACCCAGCTAGTTGTTCAGTATAAATCTCTTCTTGCAGAATACCATTTAAGAAAGCTGACTAAACGTCTAAATAAAATACCTTCCAATTCTTGTGTGTAGTAATAACAAATAATAGTATGATGGTGTCCATTCTTACTACAGGAGCAAAAATATCTGAATAATCAACACCAAATATCTGAGTAAACCCCTTAACAACCAACCTGACTTTATGTTTTTGATGGAACTATCTGCATTTAGTTTAGTTCTGAACACCCACTTTACACCAATGATGTTTTTTTCTAGTGGTCTATCAACCAGTTCCCAGGTGCAGTTTTTTTGGATCATTGATATCTCCTCTTCCATTGCTTTCTACCATCTAGAGTCCTGGTGAGCTTCTTCATTTCCTTTTGGTTCAGATTGCTACATTTCTCCTTTGATAAATGTCTGAAAGGGATCTTGTGCCTCTGATTGGTGAATCATCAATTAATTCATCTTGCTATTGAGATTTATCTTCATCTCCAAACAACTTGTTGTTTTGTGAGTCTTTCTAGTCTCATTGTTCCTCTTCATGGAAATGAACATCTCTTGTAATGACCATCTTCTGAGTTTGAGGATGTTATACTTTGTGGGCTTTAAAAACAAAAATATAGCCTACAAAAATACCTGGTATAACCTTTTTGTCAAGCTTATCCCTCTTGATCTGTGGAACGTGAACAAAACATATGCTGCAAATTTTTTTAAGAAAGCTTAGTGATGGTTTGTAATTATACCAAGCTTCAAATGATGTATTTTCTTCCAAAAATTTTATTGGAAGTCGATTATGAAGAAAAATAGTTGTGTTAGCTGCTTTTCCTCAAAAAATCTTGGGCAAATCCTTCAAATATAGCATGCATCTGACCATCTCCATTATGTATCCGTTTTTCCTCTCACTGACTCCATTTTGTTCTGGAGTGTAAGAAGCTGTGAGTTGATGTTCAATGCCAACATCTTCACAGTATAGTTTAAACTCTAATGAAGCATATTCTTTACCATTGTTAGATCTAATGACTTGAATTCTGCATCTACTCTGATTCTCTATATTTTTCTTGACTCTCCAAAAGATCCCAACTACTTCTGATTTGTATTTCATAAAAAAAATCCAACACATTCTAGTAAAGTCATCAATGAAAAGAATGTAATAGACCTTTTACTGAAGGTGTTTTTAGAGGGTCAATCATATCAGTATGGATTAACTAGAGTTTTTGTGCAGATCTCCAAGTTGATTTTGGAAATGGTTTTTTACTTTGCTTACCAAATTAACAGGCTTGACAGTTTGGTAATTGATTAGTAAATAGAGACACACCTTTTATAGCATCATTCTTCTTTATACCAAGCATTCGTTATTGATGACAATGTCCCAACCTTTTATGCCACACTTTTGTGTTATTAAACTTTATTGAAAAAGCTGTGTGCTCCTCCTCAAATGGTAAAAATAAGAGACATTATTCTTGTGAAAATGGTTGTTGAAACAACAGCAAACATACATGCTTTTGCTTTTGATTTTCTCTTTTTGTGGCCTTTGATCTAGGTTATGGTTGAATTATTTGGTCATTGAGGAACATCATAATCCTCTTAAATAGTTTCCTAAAGATCTAAGGCCTTCAAATAAGTTTTCATTTTCACTGCTCAAAATTGATAATTCTCTTCATAAAAAATAGAAGAGGTAATATGAGAAAAGTCTTGCTTCAACTTCCATTACAGGTCCCTTTAGAAAATAGCTCTGATACCAATTAAAAGCATTTAAGTGGAGAAAGATAATAAGAAGAAAGTTAAAGATAACAAACTCTTGTATATTGTTTTTTTGAACTGAGATGAATTGATTGCTTACTAATTGAAAGCAATCCTTACAAATATATAGTAAATGAAATAAACTGAATTGCTAACTTATAGCACCAAATCATGCTATGGTCTGCTAATAAACTAATAGACTAACAACTCCTAAAGACTAGGACAACCATTTATTGTTGCTGCAACTAAAAGATTAACATAACAAAATCTTGATAGCTCTTGAAGCAATCTTTAACAACCACTAAACATTTGTGGGCTGGTGCTGCCATGGTTTCAAGGTTTGTTGCTGGGACATCAAATATGAAGTGTGGTGTGGTCTCACATCCTTGGTACAAGCTGCCTAAACTGATCGGATTGGATGTTTCAAGAACTGATATTGGTCCTACTGCAGTTTCTAAATTATTATCATTATCACCTAACTTGAAGGTTTTGTATGCAATGAATTGCCAAGTTCTTCAAGAAAACAATACCTTCAGTGTGAATAAATTCAAAGGAAAATTGTTAGTTGCCCTTTTCACTGATATTTTTAAAGGACTAGCTTCTTTATTTGTCAATGCTACAAAGATGGGGGAAAAATATTCTTTTGGAGCGGAGAGAAGATAACTAAATCTCTTGTAATACAAAATATAAATAAATAACTTTCTAGTCCTGTTGAATATAAGTTAAAGGAAAAATAGTCAAAATTACTAATTCAATTCAATTGCATAGACGTTCCAAACAATATAATTGAATTCAATTATGTGATTTAGTATTTTATTCAAAATATAAGAATTTTAATAAGTTATCAATTGAATTCAAATCACACGTGAAATTGAATTCAAATCACACGTGAAATTGAATTCAATTTCACATGTGATTTGATTCCAAACAAACTGTAAGAGATAAGGCAGGAGTCGACTAAATCCTATTGAGTAACTAAGAGATAAGCTGTAAAAGATAAGGTAGGAGTTGATATTTTTTTGAGTTCTCAAACATTTAAAGCAAAAAATAAAGAGTTTAATTTTGTAAAAGATAATAGAATAAAAAAAAAATTGATTTGGCAAATTGTGAATTTATACTAGAAGGATCATGTGTGACTTTCATATTAAAGTCTATCGTATAAATTTTGTTGTCTTGGTCAATGTTTTCTACTTTAACCTTGTTGGTTCTATTTTAAAATCTCAATTTCATATTTTAGCGATATTATAATGTAGAATGATATACATGTGTTGTACTTAAAAATTAATCATCTTATTAAAGAAAAAAAAAGAAGTTGATTAACTTAATCCTCTTGTGCGGATAAATTAGGTAATATTGGAGTCTTGATCTTATCACGATGTAAAATTCTTGTTAAAGTCTTCATGTTTTATCGAGGAGTGCTTGGGGAAAGATTTTGTTAGTGTTGGGGATTTATTATGTTTATTTGTTTGGATAAAATATTTTCTTAAAAAGATTTTTTTTCATAAGTTATTTATCATTATTTGAACATATTGAGAAAAATATTTTTCTATAAAATAAATTATTTTTCATTGATGGTTTTTGAATGATGATAATAAGATGAGAAAAGTTGTGGACTTGTGGTCTTGGTGATATATGTAATGATAGTAGTGGTGTTGGTAATAGCATTTATGGTAGTGATTGAGATAATATTAATGATAGTGGTGGTAGTTATAGGATGATGATTTTTGTGAGAATAATGATGGTGACACTGGTGATAAAATAATGATTATTTTGGTGGTTAATTTAATAAGATAATGATAGTAATGACGACAACAAAGATTTGCAATAGAGATTGTTGTTACGATAATAATAATGTTAAAGTAATAATATATAAGAATTATGAAAATAGTGATGATGTAATGGTTACATTGATAACCAAATGTTGTTGTTGTTGGTTGTTCTTTTGGTGATAGTGTGGTGTTGGAGGGTTATTATAGAATGATGATAAAATAGTAGTTATATTGGTAAAGAAATAGTATTTGTAATGACATTGATGGTGGTGGTTGATAATGGAGTGATGATGATGATGTTAAAGTGGAGCTGATAGTGGAATAGTTATTGTTGTAGAAACCGTTTGGGAACGCAGTGCAAACCACATTCCCAAAAAATTCAATTTTTTTTTACTAAAATTTAATATGTTTTATATGTTTTAGATCGTTTTGATGTGCTGATGTTAAAAATGATTTTTTAAAAATAAAAAAAATATCATTGACATGCATTTCGGCACGAAAAGTTATTTGAAAAGCAACCGCAACCACACTGGTAGTGTTGAAGGTGGTGCTATTAATAATTATTGAAATAATATTAAGTTTAGATGTTATGAATATTACGAGCTGGTAATATGAATGAAATTATTTTCATCTCTACAAAGTTAAAATATTTTTTCTTCCGGTAAAAAGAATGTTTTTCTATTAATTTATATTTTAATATTTGTTTTGCATTGAAAAATGAGAAAAACCATGTTTAACAAATAAATTCTAATATCAAAATGCTTTGCTGAAGCAATAATATAGTGACAAATGATTCGAGAGATAAGGTAGGAATTAGAGTTGTTTAATGCTTGTTGATCTTGCAAGAAAGAAAAACTTAATTTTTAAGTACCCAAACATTTAAAGAGAAAAATAAAGAGTTCAGTTTGGTGAATAAAAAAGGAAAAGAAAAATTGATTTGATAAATTGTCAATTTATACTACAGGGATCATGTATTAAAGCCAGTTGCATAAATTTTATATTTCTTGGTCAATGTTTTCTGCTTCAACTTTGTTGGTTGTATTTTAAAATTATAATTTTATATTTTAATTAGCCATATTATAATTCAGAATCATATGCATATTTTTGTAATAAAAATCAATCATCTTATTAAAACAATTGAGAAAGATACATCTGTTTTAAGTAAAGCTAATAAAGCTAGCTAGATCCAATCAATATAAAGTAGAAAGACTACTTTACTTTGTTCTTATATTTTAGAATAAGTCTAAATTTAATTTAATTGCTTGTAATTTGTTCTTCAATTTAGGTTTATTCTCTAATCTATCTTTTTATCATATGTTTTTATTTAAATTGATGTAATTAATATTGCTACGTGAAAAACTCAAATCTCATTATATTTATTAAATAAATTATTGGATGTGGCATATTGAGTATAATTTATATTCTAGAATTAGAGAGGAAGAAGGTTACAACACGAGGCATTATAATTGTTTTCAAGAATTCTTTTCACTTTAAAAAATGAAGGATAGTGTAAACTGAAAAAACATGCTCATGCGCTCTTCACGTTCCTACCTCAGAGTTCACTCTTTGGAAACTTTCAAGCCCTAATCTAAACTAGCTAAAAACGCTGAGAGATTCAACACTACGTATTTTGGAAACCATAAGAATCTGCAACTCATGAAAGAATCAATCTAACAAACCGCCATTAATGCATTGTTCTGTAATGGAAACAAGACCTTCCAAACGCAAGAAGCTCATTGGGTTTGCGGCAAAAGATGAAGGTAACCATTACATTAACAGAATCAGTGATCTCCCTGACCCTACCCTCCATCACATTCCGCTCTCACTTCCTATTAAACTCATTGCTCAAACCAGCATCTTATCAAAACGATATATGGAGATCTCTATGGTCTTCATTCCCTGATCTTGATTTCACCACCATGAGCCCTACTATTGCCGCTTGTTATCCAACAAAACTTAACTAAAAAAGATCATATCAATCTGTCATTGAGCATCATCACCAGTGTTTTAGCCCACCGGGACAAGCATTTTGATCTAAGAACCCTTCGGTTTAAAGCATACTTGAGCCTTTGCATCTAAATTGTTTGATCAATAATGCAATTAGGCATAATGTTCATGAACTTGATGTGGG
>Ga0307510_10011832_pt1 | contig 10354 bp, 2 predicted proteins | sample 12_EM_MG_FD_207224 | JGI IMG/M metagenome (GOLD analysis project Ga0307510, IMG submission 207224) | Populus trichocarpa ectomycorrhiza microbial communities from riparian zone in the Pacific Northwest, United States - 12_EM | ecosystem: Host-associated > Plants > Roots > Unclassified | place...
TTGAAAAAAAAGAAAAAAAACAAAAAAAAAGAAAAAAGGGAAAAGTTAGCAAAAAAAAAAAAAGAGGAATGCACTGGGGATTACTGTTGTAATCCACAGTGTTTTGTGTGTAGGGGAATAGTGATTCCCCCGCACCATTTAGATAGTGTTATAATGTTAAAGGAAAAAATTGTGAAAAAATAAAAAAATAAGGTACCTCAAGTCAACTCGAGCTACCATGTCAAACTCGCAATTCAGATCTTGAGGCTAAACCAACGTTATACAAAACAAATTTTTTAAAAAAATATTAATGGTCAGTCTCCAACAATCTAAATGAAAAGGGCTGATTTTTTTTTTTAAAAAAAAAGTCAACAAAAAGAATCCTAAAAATATAAAACATTTGCAAACTCAGGTGTGGCCACCAAACCTCGTAAGCCAGATCATGCGAACAAAATAAACTAACAGAAGGCAAAATGAGAAAAATAATGAAGTTTAATTTTGAAAAAAAAAACCCAGTTTTGAAGGGCCAAATAGAAAAAAATAAATAAAAAAAATAACCCTAAAAAAATTCTTAAGTTAATCGGTCAAACCTCCTGCTTAGATCATACGATTGAGATAACTTAATTGAAAGAAAACTAAAAAAAATTATGAAGCCCAATTTTTAAAATAAAGAACGTTGAAGGATAAAATTGAAACAAAAAATAAGTGTAAAAGAAAAGAAATGATGTCAACCCGTGTTAACTTTTCAAACTCGTGACCCGTGTTAACTTTTTAACCAAAAGCCCTATCTGAAACAACCACAAAGCTCAATTTCCAACAAATCAAATATCTAAGTATTAAATTGAAACAATTTATAAAAAATGATAACAAAAAAAAGCAATTAAGAGAATGAAGACTAAATGTGAAATAAAAAATAAATGAGATGACAGTTTAGGATTTTGATTTGAATGGTGAAATTGAAAATAACAATCAAATTCACAATAAAAAAAATCAATTATAAAAAGGATAAAAAACAAAAAATATCAATTAAGAGAATGAGTACCAAGAATGAAATAAAAACATAAATGAGATTACAACTTAGAGTTTTGAATTGAATGGTGAAATTGAAAAGAAAAATTAAATTCACAAGATAATCCAAAACAAAAAATCAAAATCAAAAGAATGAGAACAAGTTTTAAAAAAAATAACAAATCACAATTATGGACCCAAAGACCAAAAAAACAAAATAAAATTTGATAAAATGGCAAAGAATGAAAATTACAAATAAAAAAATAAGGAAAAAAATTGAAATAGTTGTAAATGAAATGATAACTTTGAAATTTTGAACGGACATCATGAATTTTAAGAGGAAGATAGAGAAAAGAGGAGAAAAGAAAAGAACAGGTTGGCAACAACAAACCATCACTATAGATATAAAACTCGGCTCGACTCGACAGATTAACCCGGAAATCGGGTGACTTGGGGCCTTGACCATGTTTTAAATGGTCAAAACTCGGGCTTGCAATTGACTCGGTCAAACACGGTTGAACCGACATAACCTGGGTGAGACCCGAATTTTTTTTTATATATTTTTAATAAATCTAGAAAATATAAAATTAATTTGTGAATACTTGAACTCACATATTTGATTTATAACCTACATCCCCATGAAATGTTTTTTAACTTTTTCATGTGGATAACTATATTTATAACTTACATCCATATGTAATGTTTCTTAACTTTTTTATGTGGGATAACTATATAAATAGCCTCCTTTTACATGGAATGTTACGTAACTTTTCCACACTGGATGAAATTACTAAAATGCCCCCCTTAGAAGAAAGTTTAGTAATTTTTGTTTCTAAGAATATTGAAGTTATTTTACTGTGTTAAAAAATAAACAGATAAATATACCCCTGAACAAATGTTTAATATTTTTTTAACTTTTAAAGATAATTAAGTTATTTTACCGTACTAAAAAAAAATATGAGAAGACCATTTTGTTCCTAATTAATTTGATAATGATGAATGAACCCTTGTAAAAAGACTATTCTACTTCTAAGACCAAAGTTTTTGAGGCTTTTTTTTTATAAGAGAAAAATGATGATTTCAATGTTCCAATCCACAATAATCCAAGTTTGTATCCACAGTAAAACCTTGATCCCTTTTATATTTTCTTAATAGTAAGTTAACCAAGTCAATTTATCCATTGCATGTCATACTAAAAATTATTTTTCAATGATAAAAAATAAAAATAATGCAAGCATAGTCAATGTGTGTTTTGGCTTGAAATTGGTTTTTTTTATCAAAAAGTTGAAGGGCGTGTTTAGAGAGTGTTTGGGATAGAGGCGTGGTTGACTTTTTTGGTGGAATCCATATAAAAAAACATGTATTTTTTATTTTTATAAGGTGTGATTTGTGTTTTTAAAAGATTGTAATTTTTTTTAAAAATCAACCACACCTTTAAGCTAAACAATCACTTTAATCAAATACATAAAAAATGGTGATCGACGAGTAACCCCGACAAACACAACATTTGTTTACTACTCTAAAATATTCAACTTCCCCCCTCTCTCTCTCACTTAGCTTTTCGCGTAAATCTTCGAAACCACAAGTCTCTTGTTTTCTTTCTCATTATAAAATAAAAAATATAAAAACCCTAATTTATCTCTTACTCATAGTCACTTGCCATATTTGAGCTATCCTCAACAATATTGAGTCAAATTTATTTCCTTCTTCACTCTTTGAACGAACCCAACATTGACCCCATCTTTCTTGACCTCTGTCAAATATTCTTTTTACATTGCTCTATCTTCTTAAATTTCACAATTGATGATTTATTTCTTACTCTCATTTGTTTTTCTTCATAAAACACTAACATTTCACTCTTTGTTTGACTTTAGTAGATTTGAATTAAAATAAGAAATTATTTTAGGTTTCGCAAGTTTAATTTAGTTATTGTTGGGTTAAAATTATATTGTTTGACTTTTTTTTTAAAAAAAATATTGCTTGTTGCTGACTCAAAAACATGTTTGGAATACTTGAAGACTGACCTGAAAAACATAAAGTTGGAAGTAGTACTCGTTTCGGTTTTCAAGTTTGTTTTGGAGCAACCTGATTTCACTAAAGTGTTTTTTTAGTCTTGAAGAAGTTTGGAGATCACTAAAGATTTTTTAGAGAAGTTGTCTAATTAGTTTTTTTTAAATGATTTTTGTCGGTCTTTGAAGATTTTTTGGAGAAGTTCTGTAATTTGTTAGAAAAAAAAAGATTTGGAGGCGTTTCATTGTTCATATTGTTCGAAACATTTTAGAAAAATAATTTTTAAACATTAAAAAAACCTCATTAGTGTGAATACTACTAACTTGTTTTTGTTTTTTTTTTTTATCTTGAAGAAAGAAATTGTTTTATTAATTTTATTTTAGCGGCCAATGATTCTTGTTAATAACAAATAATTTTTATTTTTATATAAAATTTATACAAATACAAGTATCATGCAACTAAAAATAATATAAAAGATTAATCACTATCTAAATAATAATAATTCAATTTGTTTAAAAAATAAAAGAGGGTATAAATCAATATTTAAATAGAAATAATTAATTAAAAAAGATAAAAATAAAACAAAAACAAAAATAAAGAGGGTGGGCGCTCATGGGTCAAGCCCACGTATCTGGTCTTATTAAAAAAAGTCAAAGCGTACACCTGAGTTTTTTCTTTAGGTCCACTTTTATATTTTTTTTAAAGTCGGTAACATGTTGTTTACCATGGCAAGTAACTTGTTGCTGACTAATCTTTTTTAAAATCAAGCTCGATGCTTTTTGAACCTAAAAACTTAATTTATTAGCTTATTTTAATTTCAAAACACCTTTAAAACACAATATAAACATAAAAAAACACCTAACAACCCCAAAATTACTTTTAAAAAAAATCAACTGAATAAAATAAATCAAATAGAACACAATCTAATTTTCCAGCCATAATTAAAAAAAAAAACCACTTTTATTGAACTCCCTTTAAGAAAAGCAAATCATTGACACAAAAACCCTCCATTTTAATGTCCAAATATGACCAATTAATAGTTTTTTTTTTAACAAGTTTCTCTCTCTTCTTTTAAATTTAACAATTAAAAAATAAATAAAATGAACTCTTAGAACAATATTAAAATTTATGAAAACTTTGAAATTGGCTATGCATTTTCTTATTAGTCCTCTTTATTTTTATTTTAATTATGTACAAGAACAATTGAAATTTCTTAAAACATACTATTATCTTTTGAATGGATTCTATTTTTCTAAGATAATTTATTTAATAATATAGACCTAACATGAATATAAAATCATCTAATTTAATTTTCATGTAATTAGCATGCATATTTAACATAGAGATATGATAAAAGATAGCTATTAGTTAATTAGATACAGTTAAAGAACACAAAGGTTAATTGAAAAAAATATAAAAAATACAAGATTAATTGACAAAATTAAAAAATAGAGTTACAAATGAGTAATTAACATAAATACATGAGTGAAATTAGGCCATTTACCAATAATAAAATCACTTCTCATGGATTTAATATGACTGTCTCCCATTCATATATCTATAAGCTATAGCCCAACATTTAAAATGGATCTATGAAATAATTACTCTCCAAAGAATAATAAACTTTTATTTATACAGATTAATGTGACAACTTTTTTATACTCAACCAATCATTTAATATTCATAAAATTTACAATTACAATAGATAACAACAAGAAGAACAGAAAAACATAAATTTTAATGAGAAAAAATAACTACATATGAATCCTAAATTTATAATTTATTATTTTGAAATTAAGTCTAATGATTCATGTCTTATTAAGAGGTTTATAAAACCTTTAAATAGGCTAAAAAACTTTATTTCGATTAGAAAACAAATCATAATCCAAAAAAAAAAAAATTAACATACAATCCAAAATAAAACAATAAATCTAGAAAAATAACAAAATTGACCTAAACAATATCTTCCTGACCTAATTTTTTGAGACCTTATGGTTCGATTAACAATAAAATGAATCATAATTAGGAAACAACATGTTAAATCATGTAACCAAATTTGAGTATGATCTAACAATTAGATATTCTGCTATGATCTTTTTTAGTCATTATTCTGGTATGACACGAACAAACCTCCTTTTAAACCTAAACATATACTATTGGTCTATAAAAGCATTCATTAAGCCATTCATATTGTTTATCTAGGGGAAAACCTCATTTGAATGCTCAAAACCTTTATTTTCTACAAACTCATCTACATCATTCCCTCTTGGTTGGAGATGTGAAGTGTTGACCATTAAAGACATTAAAAGTTTTTAGATAGGTAGGAAAGAGAAGCATGTATGCATTGTCTTTAATCTTCTGCAACACCTCACAAGGAATTATCTTTCTTTCCTTTAGCTTATTGTACATGTCTACCAGAGTTTTTAAACCCGACCCGGTGGTCGACTCGGCCCAAGGCCTGGGTTCCGAGTTTTAACCGGGTCTCTCGGGTCAATTCTGATATTTTTTTAAAAATCAAAACGATGTTGTATTAGTAAAAAAATAAAAGTCAACGGGTTGCAACCGAGATTTTAACCGGGTCTTGCCGAGTCAGCCGGGTCAACCCACCGGATTAGCCGGGTCACCTCGAGTCAACCCGCCGGGCCAGTCCGGGTTTCAAAACTATGATGTCTACTATAAACCTATCACAAGTAAGTACTACCCATATTAGAAAACCAACCTCAAACACAGTTAATCTGCGATGAGTATCGATCAGGGTTTTATACTCTACATTATTTCAATGATTATCTTCTTGATATGTTCATGAATACCATACAAGTAATTTGTCATATCTTTATATTGGATACTTGGTCATCCAATAAAAGAAATATGTGTTAACTTCAACACTCCACATAAATTATATTTATAGACTATCTTAATTGGACTCAATTGGGTGGTCTAATTCTAAAACCTATTATAAGCAAACTCAGATTATAACAAGAATATATCCTACTATTTTGGTTGTCTTCCACCAAACTTCATAATAAGTTTTCAAGGTTATATTAACAATCTTTATCTACTCACTTGTTCGAGGATGGTAAGCATTACTAAAGTTTAATTGAGTACCCATCTTTTCTTATTAGCTCTTTTAGAAATCACTTATAAAATTCACATTTGTCTGAAGTGATAGACCTAGGAATGCCATGTAAATGAACCACCTTGTTAAAATAAAAGTGGGTTATCTAGGATGCTTCCATAAACTTTTAATAGGCTATGAAATAGGTTATCTTCGAGAACCTATTCAGAACTAGAAAAATAGAATCCATGGATTGTTGGGCATGAGGTAACCCTAACCAAGAATCCATACTAGTATCTAGCCACGAAGCTTCAAAAACCGGTAATTGAGTATACAACATTTGATAAGATTTCCTTGGACATCTAATAAAAAACACATCTCTTCGAAAAACTAGATACCTGGTTTGACAACTTAGACTAACAATAATTTGCTGACACTAAAGCCAATGTATTATCCCATCCAAAGTGTCCTTTAGAGTACAATTCCCAGACAATATATTCCTGTAAGGAGTAATCTGGAATACATAATTGTAAACCATGAAATACATAACTATCTAGGAGTATAAAGTTATCTCGTTTACAAAAGGTACTTAGCAAAGTAACTCACATACTCATTGCACAAATACTTTGTAGAGGTTGCTCAATTGGTATCTTAGTGAAAAGGTAAACTCTTGCATAAACGATACTCACTTTGCATGTCGATGACTTAACTTATGCTAGCTATTTATGTATTTCATCGCTTTATAACCTATGATCAAAACAAACTTTTTTTTGCACAAGGTAATATTTACAATGCTTGAGACTCTGAATAATAGCATAAAACTCCATATCATACATAAAGTAGTTCTTCTTTGAGTTGATAACTTTTTATGAAAAAAAGCAAGTGGTCGCTCATTCTAGCTAAGAACTCCTCAAATGTTTATCTGGATGGATCATAGTTTATCTCAAACAATTTTTTAAAGTTTGAAAGTGCTAGTATATGAGCTTTACTTATCTTCTACTTCACTAGCAAAAGCTGAATTTGAACTCATTTATTCACTCAAAGATACATCACTTTAGACACTTCATAATAAGTGTGAGAGCTAAAGTTTTGGATGAATCTCCTATAGAAGGACGTAAATTCATGAAAAATCTAAACATCATGAATATTCCTTGGAGTTGACCACTCTATAATTGTAGAAATCTTAGATTATTGAACCTGAATACCATTAACAAACACAATAAACCAAGAAAAATTACAATACTAGTAAAGAACTTAAACTTTTTGCGTTTGACATATAATTGTTCTTTCCTTAAAGTGCCAAAAATAGCCCTTAAATCCTCAGAATATAACTATAAATCAGGATGTCGTTAAAATAAACCACAACAAATTTGCCTATAAATGGTCTCAATTTCTAACTCATAAACCTCATGAAAGTGCTGAGAGTATTGCACATATCATATAGCATAACCATCCATTCATATAAACCATATTGTGTTTTAAAGGCTATCTTTTACTCATCCTCGACTTGATTTTGATATAATGGTGGTCATTCTTGAGATCAATCTTGGAAAACACCTTTGAACCTGCCAGTTAGTCAAACATGTCATCTAGTTATGATATTGAGTACTAGTATTTTATTGTGACCTGTTAATGGCTCAACCCCATACTCACATACGTCATGAACCATTATTTTTAGGGAATAAGAGAGCTAAAACTTTACATGAGCTCATACTTTCTTAAATATACTCCTTTTTTAGCAACTTCACCATTTGTTTCAACAAATTTTCTTCTTTTTTAAGGCTAGTCTATAAGTTAGTATATTCAATAGACTAAAACTTAGTACTAGATCAATATGGTGTTGTATCTTTCTCATGGAAGGTAATTTCTAGGGCAACTCTTTTGACATCAAATCTAGAAATTTTGTTAGCATACCATGCATTTAATTGTAAATGTCATTAACATTGTCCTCTTTCCCAACTGCATTTCAACTTGTAGTATCAACTTCTCTCAACCTCGTTCAACCAATTTATGAATTCCTCTATTTGTAAAATTCCTACTAACTCAAGGATTTTGATATGAAATCCAAAATCCTTCAATATGTTCTCTTTTTGATCAAGAGGTTGTCTCCTCTGATTCTGCCTTTGGTCTTTAGTGTTGGCTAGGGACCCATGGTTGTTCTTCTAGTCTTGGTCTCCCAGGTCCCTCTTCTCTAACCTGCCGTTCAACTCTGCAATCTGCCTCCGTATGTCCTCTATGATGACCTTCTAAATGTTTGTCTCTAATGAGGTAACCTCCTAATCCCCTCCTTGATCATGCCACACTTCGTAACCTCATCATTTCATGGTTATTAATAGCAAACAACAAATAAATAAGTATCCACAAGATTGTAACACAACAAACAATGAACCTGAGATCATTAGGCTCTGATACCAATTAATACTAGCAAAATCACAATAGACAACAACAAGCATAAAAAAAAAATAGAATTTTTGATGAGTGAAAAGGCTGCAGATATAAGCCTTAAATTCATAATTTATTATTCTAAAATAAAGTCTAATAATGTCTACCTCCTAAGAGGTTATATAAGACATTTAAATATGTCAGAAAACCCTATCTCTATTAGGATACAAATCAAAATTTGAAAAAGAAAAATTAACATAAAATCCAAAATAAAATAATAAATCCAAAAAAATCAAGAAAAAATTACAAAATTGGCCCAAATAACATCTTCTAGATCTAATTTTGGGAGATCCATTAGTTTGATGAACGACAAATCATTTTTTTATATGAACATGGCCGTTAGAATTATCTAATCAAATTTAAAATCGATTCAACGATCAGATCTTCTGTTATGATTTGTTTTAGTTATTATTTTGGTCTGACATAACCAAGCTTTTTTTTTGACCTAGACTTTTCTCAATTATCCATAAAAACATTTATTAGATCATCCATATAGTTTGTTTGGGACAAAACCTCATTCAAATGCTCAAAATCTCAGCTTTTACAATCTCGACTACATTGTCTCATTACATATATGTTTAGATGAAGTTTTATTATATATATATTTTTTTTGCATGTACATCATTTTCAATTTAAGAAACTCCTTTGTCATTGTGATTACAATTTAATTTTATATACAAATTATGATGATTTATTTCTTTTAATTTCAAAGTTTTTTGTTTTATATTTAAATTTTTAAATATAGTCGAATCGCCGATGACAATACATAATAAGTGTACTTTCTCCTCTCATCTTGCAAAAACTAGCCACATCGGATATAGGCCACCCAATCTGATAATGGGGTTGGGTAAGGGTTAGGTTTTCCATTGATTTTAATATTTATTGACCTTTTAATTATATAAACATTTGTTAAAAAAAATGAAGAAATTTAGTTGTACTAATAATAACGAAAATACAAAAATAATATTGGTAGCGAAGTAATAGAGGAAAGGTAATGAGAAATTAATAACGAAAAAAAAAAAAAGGACAGGCGTGAAAGGGTTCTCAGATAAAATCCTTCCCTTCCCTACTGTATTTGTCTCTCTCTATTACTCCATCTCTCGGTAGGGCCTAAAAAGAGAGAAAGATATGCAATATATACAAAGAGAAGCTTGAGAGATTTTACCTTCCTTTTCATTTTCATGGTTTTCTATAATGAGAAGAGGATTGAATCTCTTCTTCTATGAAGAAGATGTCTTTCTTACAAGAACAAGATACGCATAGACAAAGCCCAGCATTGGTTCTTGATGGGCTTTATTGTGAAGAGGAAGGATTTGGAGAGGACTATTCTTGTGGTTTTGATGATGAAATTGGTGATCAAAATATAAAAAAGGAGCAAACTTTATCATCTGTTTTGCTTCAGCAAGACTTGTTTTGGGAAGATAATGAGTTACTGTCTTTAATCTCCAAAGAAAAAGAGACCCATGTTCGTTTTGATGGTGGAGGCTCTATAGATGGATCTTTAATGGTGGCTCGTAGAGAGGCTGTTGAGTGGTTTTTGAGGGTAAAGGCACATTATGGGTTCAGTGCTTTGACTGGTGTTCTTGCTGTCAATTACTTTGATAGGTTCATTTCAAGTTCAAGGTTTCAAAGAGATAAGTCATGGATGGGTCAACTTGCTGCTGTGGCTTGTTTGTCTCTGGCTGCTAAAGTGGAGGAAACCCATGTGCCACTTCTTTTAGACTTGCAAGTATGTGCAAAATTTGCAATCTTGGTGTTTGTTAAAATGTCCTCATTGTGTGTTTATTGAACCAATTATCAATGTTTGATTTTGTGCTTTCTTCAGTTATTAATGATGGGGTTTTGTGTTTTCTTTGTTTT
>Ga0307510_10011833_pt1 | contig 10352 bp, 5 predicted proteins | sample 12_EM_MG_FD_207224 | JGI IMG/M metagenome (GOLD analysis project Ga0307510, IMG submission 207224) | Populus trichocarpa ectomycorrhiza microbial communities from riparian zone in the Pacific Northwest, United States - 12_EM | ecosystem: Host-associated > Plants > Roots > Unclassified | place...
TGATTGATTGATTGATGCTTGCTAAGGTATTACACTGTTACTTACCATGCTTTTCCAGCTATATCTTGTGCTCGTGCTCACAGGCCCATTAACTTGGTTTGTCGGCTAAAAGTTAGGTGTTAAATGTAAATCATTTTTTATTTTATTTTTTATTAACATTAAAAGAGTATTCTGGGTGAATTCCTGCATATGAAGATCAAAATTTCTTACCAATGAGTTCTTATGGATTTAAATCTTAACCTTTTCCCCATAATAAATTCCCCCACTAAATTTGAAGATTAAATTTCTTACCGACAAGTTCTTATGGATTTTGATTTTGTTTTATAATAAATGGCTCTATTAAATCTGTTCTCCAGAATCAAAGGCTCAATCTTTGGTTTTGGAGGTCGAAGTTACTGCATATTTTAGGCTGTTCTAAGAAGAAGGAAACACATAAAAGAACAATCACAGGCAATTAGCATAAGCCCACTTGAAAAACTTAGTGAGAAAATGATAATTTTTCCACGTCAAACAACTAAAGAGCACATGATCATGTCGACTCTCTAGTTTGTATTCTGCACTACTGTAGTCTGTGAGACCTCAGTCTCAATCACAGAAGACAGAAAAAGAGAGGACATTTTTTACCACTTCCTAGAGACTCCACAACACTAAGGCCGTTTGTGTTTGTTTTTTTGAGGTTGGAAAGTGTTTTTGTAAAATAATAAATTTTGTTTTTTTTTATTTTAAATTAATATTTTTGATATTTTTAGATTGTTTTGATATATTGATATTATAAAATAAATTTTAAAAAATAAAAAAATAATTTTTTAATATATTTTTAAATAAAAAATACTTTAAAAAATAATTATTATTAAAATATCAAACATCTAATAAATCACATCAAGAATACACAAGTTGTAACTTGGCATTTAATGTTTGATGTGCTATAGGGAAAATCATTTAAGATTAGACATTCTTCAAAAAAAGTCTACAATGTTTGGTTGGTAGTGTTTTTTCTCCCAAATATTGATCCTATTCTAATAAAATAAATTATAATAATTTCTTTTTTTGTTTTTAAAAAATATTTTTAATTTAAAAAATATTAAATTGATAATTTTTTTAATATTTTATGATGATTTTGATATATTAATATAAAACATAAAATAATTTAAAAAAAAATTATTTTAACATATTTTAAAAAAAAAAACTATTTCAAAAAATATCTTCCACCACACTTTCATACAATTACTTACCTTAGTTCAATATTTGTTTTTAGAAAGGCAAGATATAGCACTAAGGTATGGTGTATAAATGTTATGCTTACTATATTAAAAACATTAATATAAAAAAACAATCTAAAAATATAAAAAAAACATTAATTTGTTTTTAAATTATATAGACTTCTTCTTTTTTCTTTTCATAGGAGACAAAGGCCTAAATGTTGCCATCTTTGCAAGGCAGCTCGTACAATTAAGATACATTAATATGACAGAGGCTATTATCCTTCTGATGCAGGCAAGTTGCAATTGCCAATAGGTGTTGGAGACAGGGAATTGCTTAATATACAATCAAATTCAGGAATCCAACAACATCAAGTCCAGGTTCCAAGGGCGGATCTTGGAAATGGGATCAATAAAAAATAATTAATCTTGTTAAATAAAAGAATACAAAACTGCTTTAGTGAAATGGATATGTACAGCTTTTTGTTGAACAAGCTCCTGCTTTACAGGTCCCCAACCAGGGAAGCAAATTGAGAAAGAGGCCAGCCCTTTTGGACCCATGAAGACTTTGCTTCTTAGGTGGCTTCATCATGATGTCAATGAACTGAAAGAGATATTCTTGATTCTCGCTCAAAAATTTCCCATCACCAATTTTGTAGCCCCCTCAAATCTTTTTCCAGGTACATAAAAAACAACTGTCATCTCAACTCTGCCTGTTGCAGTGATGTGAATATGATTCTTCATGTCTCTTTATCAGGTTTTTTTCCCCTTTTCTTACTTTAGGGCAAGGTAGTGATAAAGGGTTTTTGCTTTCTAGTTCTCTCATTTAAGTAAGGGAATAAGGGATGCTTTATAGCCGTAAGACTACTCGCAGTTTTGCAGGTATAAGATAGCAATGGTAAAAAACGTCATGACAGTGTGGTCCATGTTCCATTTAAGACTGTAGGTTAGTGAAGCTTTTGTGGTTCATAATTCTCATGCTGATACCATGCGCAATATGTTGATTAATTTTTAGGGGTTGGTACGAGTTGTAATCACACAGAAAAATTTCCTTTTCATATTGAAAGAATCTTATGATAACTGAAGATATAGTAATTGCTTAGACACGCTCAATAATTTTATAATGTACGATATGGAACACTAGACAGGCAAGCCACTCTGGATAAATACTATATTCCAATGACTTTCTTGATAGAGATGAGCTTCTTTTTTCTTCTTCAACTCTTGGATCTTAATCTTATAATGTATTTGGTGACAAACGACCAGGAATCTAGGGCTTTGTTTCCCATGAGATTCATGGCCTGAGACGAAGAAGGAAAGGGGCACTGAAAAATAGTGGATGTGGGGGTTTCTTGGGTGGTCAGTTTTCACTGAAAACTAGGGAAGCTTTTGTAGTTTTCTTCTGCTCTGTTGTGTATCCCTTTTTAACTGATTTTGCAGTCTTGGCCATGTGTAAAGATAGACATGCTTTCGGCATTCTCTGGCCTTTCTTTTGTAGGATAACTTTCACATCATAAAATGCTGTACAGGTTTTTCTGCGGGTGGAAAAAGGACTGAAGGTGGCCCTTGAGGCCTCCAGTGGATCAGAATACTGCTGTCTTCGAGCTAAAATCTCTTTCCCTGAAGTATCGGCCTCTGGTTTTGGAGTTGAGGAAGTCTTTATTACTCTACAGAGGTAAGTTCATCTGCACTATTTGCTCTTGAATAAAGGAAATTCATGTTTCCTTTTGTATCCATTAAAGTGCACTGTGCATCACTGTTTCTCAATTATTGAGATGCTTTTTGCCTCAATTATTTGTACTAGACCACCAGGTATATATGTGTTTCTTATTAGTAAATGACTTCATCTAATTAAAGTTGCTTCTTTTAGCAGTTTTTATTTCCCTGAATTAACTTAAACATTTTTTTGTTTTAAACCCTTAATTGAGTCCTAACATTTAGTCCCCCATTAACATTTTTGAAAGGAACAGAAGGGAATTCCAGAGAAATGGATGGAAAGGAGGTTTCTGGTTCGTATTTGATGGTCTCGGAAGGGAAGAGTGACAGCTTCTATCCAATGTATTTTGGTGTTTCTTGTGCTTTCTTAGCCCTCAAAGTTTTGACAAGGCCTGATAAGGAAGACGATAGATGGTCAGAATTATGCGATAAAATGCTTCAAGGAAGCGCACAACTCTTGGGATTGCTTGTTTGGAAAATCCAGAGAGGAGGAGCAAATGGACAATGTGAGCTTCTTCATAAGCTGGAGACTGCTAAGAAAGAGATCATGGAGCTGAAGAAAATAAGGTGCGAAGATGCGAAAGCGAACGAGAAAGTTGTTAGTATCTATGCATCGCAAGAGCAGAACTGGTTGATCGAAAGGAAGAAGCTTCGGCAGCACATTGGAGCTCTTATGAATGAATTGAGGTTTCTCGAGAAGAAGAATGAAGAAGCTATTTCTGAATTGAATGAAAAATTGAACGAGATGGAACTTTTGGTGCAGTCCAAGGATAAGGCAGTAGAGGAAGAAGAGTATAAGAGGAAGGAGTTGGAAGAAAAATTAGCAAAGACCGAAAAGATTGCAGAAGAATTGAGAGAAACGGCAAAGCGTGAAGCTCAAGAGCATTCTACTGATCTTTGGAAGCACAAAACCGCCTTCCTTGAGCTGGTATCGAACCACCGGCAGCTTGAAGCTGAGATGGGTAGAGCACTTAGGCAGCTTGAAGCTAAAAGGCAAGAGCTTGATTCAGTCTTAGAACAAAAGGAGGAGTCAGTGTTGCTGACTCAAAAATTGTCCATGGAAGTTGTGAAGATGAGAAAGGATTTGGAACAGAAAGATAAGATCTTGTCAGCAATGCTGAGGAAATCCAAGATGGATACAACTGAAAAGGAACTGCTCTTAAAGGAGGTTAAATTATCAAAGGCTAAAAGAAAGCAAGCTGAACTAGAAAGAGAGAGGTGGAAATCTGTTTCAGAGTCTAAGCACGAGAGACATTCATTAAGAAGTATGTTTTCTCACCACGCCAACCTGAGATCGGATGATCCTCCAATTGAAACAGGGGCATCACAAGCTGTGAACGGCAGATCACAGTCAATTGATTATGATATTGAGTATGAGAATCCTGAGTTTCAAAAGAACTCGGAAGCTTTTTCGCCACTTTCTAACCTCTATTCACCCGGAGGAAATGATGAACTAGGTGAGAAAATTTCCTTGCTTTCTAGCTAACTTGATTCAACATGAACCTCTAATAATTTTCCAGCTTTGAGTATACATAGCTGAATCGCAGTCCTGATGCTTAATCTATAAGTACTTTTTCCAGATCTCCTCTTTTCTATGTTTTCATTCCTTTCCTTACTTTGCTCTTCCAAGCTATTACAGCTGATGTCAAACGGTTGGAAGGATGGGTTCGATCAGAAGCACAAAAGTATGCAGCTGCAATTGAGAAGAAGCATCATCTAGAGATAGGTGCTTTTGCAGAACAGATGAGACTCAAAGATGAGAAATTAGAAGCATTTCGTTGGCGAACGCTGAGCATGGAAATAGAATCAAAGCGACTGCAGTCTCACATTGAAGGGCTAAACCGGGATGTTTCACAGATAAGGCATGAGAGCATGAAACTGGAAGCCTTGTTGTTGGAGAGGCAAGAAGAAATAACTGAATTGAAAAGGCAGCTCAAGGTACAAGTAAAACCTCAGTTTTGCCAAAAGGCTAACTTAAGTTCATCTCTAGAGGATCCGGCAGTAGCCCATGATGCCATTTGTTCCAATGCCAAGAATGTAATGAAAGAACCAACAGAAAATGATCAAGGGACAAAAGTACATCAGATGGAAACATCTCGAGAGATGGATCCTGAAAAAGAAGAAGACGATGAAGAAGGCCTTCACAACCAGTTCAAGAATGTCGTTAAAACTGTCCAGTCTCCAGAAAAAGAGTTTGAGGAAGAAAAGGATGTTGCCAGCCACGGTGGTACTCAGGAAGAAAGTGCGAGTCCAGTGGTGGTTGATACTGTAGAAAAGTTAGCATTGACTAGCCAGTCATCGATGAAGACAAATAATTCACCATGGAGGATGGATCTCCATGCTCTTGGAGTTTCTTATAAGATAAAGAGGCTGAAGCAGCAACTTCTAATGCTGGAGAGATTGGCAGGAAAGCAAGACAGTGGTGAACATATAGGGAACAGTGATGAGGCAAAAACTGGGATAAAGGGCTTCAAATTATTGATGTCTTTGCTTAATAAACAAGTTAACAGGTACCAGTCACTTCAAGGGAAGACCGATGAACTCTGCAAAAGGATGGTAAGCTCTACATAACTTTGGTGCATTTCAAAAATTATTACATTTTGGTCAATTCCCTTTTCAATTATGTTTCTTTTGACATGTCAGTATTTGATATTGTTCGCTATTCGAATTTTAATTTCCTTTGATAAACTTTGAAATTTTTACAAGATATGGGACGACAGACTAAAAACAAACCTGGTTGAAAACTGACTGGAAGCAATGATAGGCATAGCTTCCTGCCCTACCATGTGTCCAGCTTCCCCCCACAAACCATGTGATCAGTCTCTCCGGTCCATCGTTTGTCAACAGACAATTTTCTGAATTTCTGATCAGCTTTTTTTCCCATTTCTCTTATTTGTGAACTACAGCATGATAATGATGTGGACATGAGTCGAGGAGATTCCAACACTAGCACTGCCAGGAAAAAGGAAGAAACTAAAACATTAGAGCATTTCCTTGAGGAAACATTTCAGGTTCAGAGATACATGGTTGCAACAGGACAGAAACTGATGGAAGTTCGGTCCAAAATTGCATCTGGTTTTGTCGAGGTCCCTGAAGAGCTCGAAAAATCTGCTGGAAGCTTTGACATAAAGCGTTTTGCTGAAAACATAAAAATTCTTTTCCAGGAAGTTCAAAGAGGTCTTGAAGTTCGGATTTCTCGAATTATTGGTGATCTTGAGGGCACTCTAGCTTGTGAGGGAATGATTCGTATGAGAAGGTAGTGATAGACGAATAGGAAGTATAAATGTTTATACTGATATATGTATGAATCTATGGTTGAATTTTTGTTCAGGAAAGCCACATGCAATTTATTACAAAGTTTGCCTTTTATTTGTTTCTATAACAAGTTTCAAGCAAATAATTGATTAACAATCAGAGAAGGGTCCATAGTGTACACACAAAGCTCTTGCTGCAGTTAGCAAATACTGTGTACTTTTCATATATAATGACTTTCTGTTTAAATTTTTTCCTAAAAATGTGAACAAAACCATGAGAATCTCACAAGAGGATGGTAATATCCTAACACTTTAACCAACTATAAATGGCATCACATAAGATCTATATAGCAGAAAAGGAGCTTTGGGGTTTTATGGTAATGAAAATGGAAATATCAGATAAAAGGACACAGTAAATGAAGATTGGCCGTATGACCCAGAGAGGAAAGAAATGAGAAACAAGATGGAAGGACACAAGTGTGATAGGAAATGTTGCTGCCAAACTGATGGAGCAAATGAAAGATGTTTCTGGCATACAAAGAAGCGAAGGTGGGAGAAGAGTGTTTATTTTCTAAGCTCCCAAATCTTTTCTTGTAGCATTGTGTAGAACTTTAAAATGTTTTGATGCAGGAGACAGAAACTATTGAGAAGATCTTGGAGAGGTTAGAAGCTGGGGGATGTGAAATTTCAGAAAGCTATGAAACATTCAGTTGCTACTTCCATTACCCCTCATCTATGCAGAGTTAAGTAAGCAAAGGCTATATTATGAGACTTTCCTGGTGCCACAGGTGAGAACTTAAGCTTTTCTTCTCATTGTTACCTGAGAGTTGAGGGTAAAATGAAATTGAACTGAAAAGGGAGCATGCCTCAAAATTAATGTGGACTACTACAAGGGAAACTGTAATGAACACCGCAGATTATAACAGCTTTGGAAAATCCATGCTCATGCACATAAGTTGACAAGAAAATAAGAAAAGAACTAACATGTATTTTGCTGGTTGTTCTTTTTTGAGAATATAGGGAAGCTACTCTGTCACTGCATTATGAGCATTCGGCTTAAGAAACCAAATTGTGGGTACAAATTTTAAACATTCAGCACCTTTCTTCTTTGTGAATATGGGGATGCTTCTTTGTCAAAGTGGACTCCAAGACAATTGTTGTTGGATAGGATAGTTCTCTTTTCTTCTTTGTTTTGTCATGCATTCTTCAGGTGCTTTCGGGGAAGTTTCCTGTGCCAAATGATTGGGCTGCTCTTGTGTGATATTCCTTTTGCTTTCATGTTTTGGAGGATCAAATATTTTCCACCAACAATTCTGATAAAATATTTAAGCATCATTAGAACCATTGCGAAGATCTTGTTAATATGTAACCATTCTAATAAACATAATTTGAAGTTCATTTGGGGGTTAAGACCTGGAGTAAGTTCTCCATGACATTACCCGAGCCTAAACCACCAATATAGTGAGCTCGGATTGGCCTAAAATGAACTCACAACGCATAATTTGAAGTTGAATCGGTGGGATACATGCCCAATCTTGACCCATAATAGGTTTGAGGTGATGTGCCGTCAAGACTAACCCGAGCTCAAACCCAAACCACTAATACGGTGAACTCATATTGGCTAACTTGAATCCATCAATGTAGTTTGGATTCTTGTTGATAGGACTCTAGCCTAACCTCGAGATAATGTGGTGGATCTCAGACTTAATCCTAACTCAAATCACCAATGTGGTGGGCTCGAGCTGGTCTAAACTAAACCCACCAATGTAGTTTATATTCAGGTAATGAGATTATGCTTTAACCTCAAGCTCTATAAACATGGACTCAAAGTGGTGAAACCCCAAGATTTTCTTAAAGTTAAATAGTTAATACGATGGACTTGAACTGACCTAACTCTAATCCACTAAAGTGGTTTGGGTTCAAGTTGGTCGATAAACTTAAGATGGTTGGTTCCTCGGAGGTAGCTCGAGCTGGAACCACTAATGTGATGGGCTCGAGGTGGCATAACCCAAACTTTGAGCTTTTTAATGTTTGTGTCCATTGATTATATAATGCCCGCGGTCCATAAAAATATTATTTTATTGTTAATAATCAAAATCATGTTCATTTCTTGAAAGCTATATAATTCCAGCTATAGAATATTGATGGTATTTGAGATCAACTAGTTCGGCACTAATTAACTAATGATAAATCTCAAGCTAGCGAAAGCAGCCGGCTTAATTGGGTGAGTTCAAAGTAAGGTTTTACCTGTGTTAAAATCCCAGATGGCATGCTTAGCTACATTTTCAAACCCTAACCGTCCACATATACCATTCTCTCTTTCACTTTCATTTCACCATGCCATATGCAGACAAACAGGGAGAGCTTAGATTGGTTTCTATGATGACTTTTTCAAATTACAATGATTAAATTAAAACCCTAGATTTTCTACCAATGTAGGAAAAATAAGTCAAGCCATTATCTCATGAGGTAGTAGAAGCGCCAGCAGCAGGAGATTTTGTTACATGTGACTCTCACCATTCACATCCACCACCACCGCCACCCACCAAACACCACTAGCTCCCCCGTGTATCTTCCCTTTTCTAACCCGGAAAAAAAAACCCATTTTTCCATCCATAAAAACATGATCTGGGCCGGTCTTATTTTTTAGAGAAATTCACTCTTGCACATTTATTTTGTTACATAAAGAAACAGGCACCGATGAGGTCTGATGAGCTAGGTTATGATCCAAGCCCAACTCCAAAACTCTCCTTGTTTTCACTTCCAGGCAAGCTACATGAGTCACCGGCAAGGATGCTAACATCACCAATCCATCCATTAGCTTCAGTACCCTTCAAGTGGGAGGATGCGCCGGGCAAGCCTAGACCTCCTTGCATGCCACAATCCGATAAGCCCAAGATTGATAGGTGCTTGGAGTTGCCACCAAGGCTGTTAACTAAGGCCCAAGAGAGCAACATCCCCTCTCCAGCAACAGTCTTGGATGGACCTTACGTGCCTCGGTCCTTGTCTCTTGGAAAAGGAAGTTCATTCAGTAGCTCAGAGAATTTGGGCACGAAGGTGAAGACCAGAGGCAAGGCTATATTTGGGTCTAGCAGGTGGGGAAGTTTCAATAAGAATAATAAACAAGCTGTTGATCCTAGCCATGGAGGTGAAACGAAAGTTAAGATCACAAGAATTACAAGGAGACCGAGATTCTTAGGGTTTTCTCACAATTTGTGGGTAAGTACCAAACTAAAATTTCGAAGCTGACTCGTAATTCTGAAACATTTCTCATCTAGGCATGGACATTTAATGGATGTTGCTGAATATGGTCATGCATATACATTATGAATATCATAGAAATATGCAGAAGGCACATTCAACAAGGATCATGATCTTGAGGTTTATCATGTTAGAAATAATTTTTGTAAGAAATCATAGAATACTTTATTTTTTCTAATTTTTTTTTATTTTTTTACAATAAGATTTTCCAGTAACTAAAGCAATTGAGCTTTTTATCACTATTATTAAACTCACCCTAACTTGGTGGTTTGATCTGAGACCAGGTCAATTTAAAATTCGATATGAGCTGAGTTTCACAAAAAAATAAAAAAAGTTGACCTGCAACTCCATCAACCTGGTTAAAATCCATTGATTTTTAATTTTTAATTTTTAAAAAAACTACCTTGTTTATACTTTTTTTTTTTTAAAAAAAATTAGCTAACCCACCTGACCTATGATCTATACCTTACACCAGATTGACCTACAATTCAAGTTTAATTAATATGTTTTAAATTAAGGAGGATTTGATTTCTGCGACTTGGTTGACTCAATTAAAATTCATTAATTTTTGGAAAAAAACTATAATTTTTTAAAAATAACCTCATTTTGATATTAAAAAAAATAACAAATGGGTTAACTGCTCGACTCATGATCTAGATTTTATATCAGGTTGATCTCCAAATCAAGTTTAGTTAATATGTTTTTGATTAATTTAATTTTTTAGTCCCGGTCAAAAGCCATGAACTTTTCTTTAAAAAAAATTACCATTTTCAAAACGACTTTGTACTCATTTTGATCTTTAAAAAAAAAGTTAATCCGCTCAATTTATTATTCAAGTCGCTTTATATTCGATTTAATATCTAAGTGTGTGCGTGTTTATATATATTGTGAATAGGATTTTTGTTATATTCTCTTATAATTA
>Ga0307510_10011834_pt1 | contig 10351 bp, 16 predicted proteins | sample 12_EM_MG_FD_207224 | JGI IMG/M metagenome (GOLD analysis project Ga0307510, IMG submission 207224) | Populus trichocarpa ectomycorrhiza microbial communities from riparian zone in the Pacific Northwest, United States - 12_EM | ecosystem: Host-associated > Plants > Roots > Unclassified | place...
TTGCGACTGATGTACTTCACGAAGTTCATAAGGCCATCTAGAAAAATGAGGACCCGTGAAAAAAGGGGGGAAACGTCACTCACTCATGCGAGAGATAACGCTGAATAAAGGTTCTTCAAGTCGCCTTGCATCGTCACCATTCCAGCGGCCCCAGCTAAACTCTGCATTTATGAATTTGCCTTGCTGCATCACTTTAGACGGACCTCGTTTGAGCTTAATCAATGATACATAGGTCGACGAAAAACGTACGTCCTTGATGGATCGTGAACATTGAAAGTCTGGTGGCACGCCACTGCGAGGCTTTCGGGCTCCCAGGGGTAATTGACCCTGGGGCTGCAGTGAGTAAATCCTCCTGTGCGTCAAGTATGACTTTCAACTGTCTGAGAAGTAGTGTGACGGTTCCCAAGAATGCATGGTGGGCTGTTTGAGGGAAAACGCAAAACGTGACAACGATCGCTATCGCCGTATATATCGAAACAGGGATAAGCAAGCTATTAAGGAGAGTGAATTGGGTAAAGGGAAAGAGAGGGCCAATGGCCTTCGGAAGAGTTAGAAAAATGACAAGGGGTGCGACGGCCACGTACACAAAATATGTCAATCGCGATGGTTCCAAAGACACTCATAAAAATGAGGGGCTTGTAGTAGGCACGGATGACAGCGAAGAGAAATGTGCCAATCACGAGGAAGGCGCCGTAGACGGCTGACGAACTGGTATAGGTGAGTGTGTATATCAAACTTTCAGGTATCCAAGATGATTGACCGAATGTCAAGAAAATCTCCTTGGAATATCTCTAACCTAAACACTTGTTCCGGGTTCGCAGAACCAGCAGCGCTTCACGTGACGAGATCAACTTATGTCGCAGTTTAGCATGACATAAACAAACATACGTTTCTTGTGCTCGCTGGAGCGTTGACTTGAGGAAGACTTGATCACGGGAAGCTACAGCGGCTTTCATGCCCGCCGCACCGATGCCCCATCCCAGTAAGACACCAATTATTAACGTCGATATGATCTAGATTATGTGGTTAAAGTAGTCATTGAGGAGGTGTAGTAGCCACACCTACGTAGAGGAAGAATTGTACGGGAAATGAAGGCGGTAAGAAAACGGCCGCAAGAGAGGCAAAGAATGCCCTTAAAACGTTGAGGGGGTCAACATTCGATCCAATCACTGGAAATGATTCGCGCAAATGAAGAACTGTAGCACTGGGCAGCTGGGAATTCAATCACAGAGTGTGGGGAAGCAGGAATCCTTCCCGATGATAGCGTGAGGGGAGTGTCGAAAACCAATACGAAGAGTATGATGGCCGCCAATAAGAAAGTGAAGATTGTCCATAAATATTTCCAGAGAGAACATGAGACGCACGCATTCCCCATCGTCTTTAAGGTTTTGTTCGGTAGTATGAGAATGAATGCTACCCAACAGGCCAACCAACACCGGAAGAGCACCTTAAGGCTCTGAGTTGAACGAATATTTGTGGCGACCCATGAAGGAAAGTGATCAAGAAATCGTTTTTCGGGTTGGGGTGGAGCTGCCGGTAGAGATGCAAGCTGCGGGGTATTTGGGGATCTCTGTTCTTCAGAAGAGGGTGATATCGGCTTGGACGACGACATGGAAAGGTCGTGGTTGTCTCTTACCTTACATGGACACGAATTTATAGTGCAACGTTTGAAACACGTATCGGGTTACTTCTCGCCTCACTTTCCCCGCTGATAGGCGATGGAATGCCATCACGTGTAGAAAGGCGAACAGCTCTGCTGGCTTTGTGTGGCCATAAACGTTCGCGTGCTGCCAAGCCGTCCTTTGCCGAGCTGAATTCACGGCACGAACTCTCTAATGCAAGAAAAAGGGCACTTCAAAAAAAGTACTCCAAATCGCTGGGCCGTACGATTGCCGGGACACGTGCTTCACGATAAAACGCAGAATTTGGCTCAATCATACCGGACATAAAATTAACTCGTGTTAACTTTAAAACCTACAACACCAATCAGACGTGCCACTACACAAGTCCGCCAGGATTTGTGACCAGTCGGCTTTGGCCCCTTGTTGACAAATTCGAAACGCGTCGAGACAGACCATAAACGTGCATAATAAACATCACCACCGCTACAGTAGCCAGGGTATGACTCGGTCTCAGGTCATCGACGTAGGCTCAACTACGAAAACAAGCCGCCTCCATCACGGTCGCAGCAGTATCCCAGTAACTTTGAGGTATTCCCGGTAGTAAACCTACATCCTGCCGCCGAGCATTTCGCTGCTAGAAAGTATGCTTTCACGGCCTGTTGGGTTGTCTGAGTGTTGTCTGTGTCTCCCCGTTCTCCAGTGCTCGGTTCTGTGGCTTTGTCTTCGAGAACTGAGTGAGATCCATGCCCAATCAACACTAAAAACCCCGACATGGGGCAAGTCATACAATGATGGCCATGGCCCACCAGAAGTCCGGCACACCGCTCACACGTTTAATACACAAGCTCGAGTAATGCGGAGGGTCAGATTCGCAACTTGAACGGTTACTGATGCGTGGTGCTGGTATATAGCGTGAGATGATCCATAGATGCTGTATTCTATGGTTATAGGGTAGAACACGCTGTTCCGGCGAGGGCTGACGAAGCTCGGCACCCGGGTCGTGGCACCCACGGGCACGAAGTCATGTCCCGGGGCGCTTCGGTACATTTATGTGAACCCGAGGCCTGTAATTATACCACAAACAATGAATTTTCTATGTCTTCAGAGAGAGTTAGTATAAACATATCGAGAGTGAAAGTATGGTATAACTTGAAAAATGAGGGATTGGAAAGAAAGTGTGTGATGATTGCTTACTACAAGTATGACGGCATGACGGCTCTAGATCTTCCCATCGGGTGGAAGCGGAGGCAATCTATAAAACCGAATCCCGTTCAGCTCGTTTTCCTCACCCTCTGTACACTACGGACGACCCGCTAGACATAGTACCAGGATGTCCAAGCCAGAGTCCTCCTCGTCTCGACCAAGTACTTCCGGCACCACAACTGGCGAGAAGCTGCCAAATCCCACGGTCTCTCGTACTCCGGAGTCCGTGCGGGCCGTCTGGGACTTCATACGCCCTCAACCATGGGTGATCAACAACATTCGCCAGAGGAAGTCACAAATGATTCTCTTCCGGTCGTGGCTCGCAGCGTGGGCTGTACTGATCCTTTTGTTGGCAACCCATTCCCTCAAGACCATCGGAAGTCTGTGCGTGCGATCTACTTTCTCAGTGTGAACCGTTGCGCTGACAGAGCCACTGGCAACACATCCATAGTGCTTATTTCGGGTTGCTTTTCTCCGTGTTCATCCCTCCTGGTTATCCGGTGCAAATTTACATATTCGTATGTACCATTTCTCGAGATATTACAGCCTGTTTTCAACAGTCTTGCTGGATTACAGGTCGTCATTCAATCGCTGATGGGATTGCTGGCCGGTTGGGGCTTCGGATCAGCCGCAATGAAGGCAGCTCTCGCTGTGCGGTCTCAGCTTGTCGTCGAGTCGACCTTGGAAAATGCCGCCAATAGGTCAGTCGGTTCACCTTGTCATCCTTCTCTATCTGACCGCAAGCCTAGCTTTCAAGGCTCAGTAAATCCAGATCAGCTCTATAGAATCGTGGTTTTTCAAGGTGACTTCCTGGATGCCAAGTCAGTTGATGGTCGCAATGGCGTGCCATGCTTTCTGAACTGAACGTTTCTCCAGGTCCTCGGTCATGTTTGGTGTGTTCCTGGGCTTCGGGGTCACCATATTCGCCTTAGTTCGCGCATATAGCGCACCGTTCCTCTTCTTCTCCATCTTTGGAACCATCGCCATCGATATTTTCTGCGTATGTGACCGTTTCTGGTTCTTTTGATGTTCGTTTCATTTTTCCCCATCAGGCTATCGGTCCCCTCTACCCCTTTGCAAATTACAAAATCCTCAACAGTATTCTTATCGCCGCTTCCAGCTATTGCGCTATTGCGCTCGTTTGTTGCTTTGTTATCTATCCCGAGACCGTCAATCATGCCTACCTTGGCCTGATATCAATGATTCTTACAAAGGTCAAGGCAATGCTCGCGTCACAAGACGATTTGCTATCCATTCAGCCTGGTGACTTCGGCATAGGATGTCCGAAGTTGAAGGCGCTGATTGGGGCACGCGTTGCCGTTATGGCGATGTATCAGAATTGTAACTATCCATCTTATCACCTTCTTAGACTACTGTTCACGCCATAGCTCGCTAGTGAGAGGATTGACGATCCACCTTCAAAGTGAATTCAGCGTCGGCCGTTGGAGTGGCGATGACGCGCTCGGTCTCGCGGACCCACTTCTCGCAGTTCTTGCGCGAATTAGTACGCATTATTACATCCCCGTGAACCGTCTCTCTAATATTGGCGCAGGTGGGCTGTTAAGTTTCGCCAAGCACCTCCGCGATCTACCCTCGCCCGAAGCGTTTTCTTACGTGCCCGCACCTGCGACTGTTTCCTCTGATACGCACCTTCTACATCACGTATTCTATCCGGACATAACTCGCGAATCCGCCCTGAAAGTCACGCTTACCGAGGTTCTCCCGCGCATTCGCGATGGAACGGCCAACCTCCGGGCTGCCACTGTAGAGGGAGTGGTAGCCGTCCAGGAACTAATTACCGCTGTCAACAACGACCGGCTGCTTTCGCGCTCCGGACCGATTGCCCCACTGGAAGAACGTCTCGATGCAGCCAGTGACAAGCTCCGCAAAGCTCTGGACAGTTTCAAGGAGCGTGGTGCTGATGTCGCGCTTGGCGCTTATGGAACCAAACCCCGGGCCGACTTGCCCCTTAGAAGTCTCTACCTTGGCTATGTGATCTGCTCAACGACGGTGATTATTGGGGAGGTCGTGCTCTCACTCGTTCAAGTGGTTGCAGAGACAAGTGCACGACGTCGAAAGGTTCGCCTATGGGCTCCTTCAAGTTTGCGGCATGTCGTGAAAGCGCTGCTCAGAGGGCGCCGAAAAAGCGAAGAACAAGCTTTTGGTGAGGAAGAGAAGACCGAGACGTGTTTGGATGACGATGATCTCCTGGATGAAGAACGTCGTGAGGACCCATTCTGGCTGCTGACTGAGATTGCTGCTGAGTAGTGTTTCCCCAATGGCAGATTTGGATCCAGATAGCCATCCGCCAACGAACGTGTTCCAGAAATTCATGAATCTACTGCACCACTTTATACGATGGACGAAGACAGCTGAAGCATTGGTGCGTCCCATAATCTCCTCATCCCCCTTATAGACAATGACGCGATGCGTGTTAGTTCGTCTTCCGATATGTGCTCCTCAGCATTCTGCTCTGGCTCCCCGCAGTCTTCAAGAGTAGTGCTCGTATGTGACGTTTAGTCAGTCAGTCTTCTGTTCCTTGATTGACAGAGGGTAGATTTCTATTACATCAACAAGGGCATTTGGTAAGCTACGGTCGTCAAGTTCACCCTTATCTATTCACTGAGAATATATCAGGGCTCTGATCATGGCTCAGACCATCTTGACGGTCTACGCAGGTGATCAGATATACAAGTGGGTGGTTCCTGGTCTCTGGTCTTCGCTTCCTTACCTTCTGGACCTAGCTATCTGATCCGAATTGTGGGCACGCTCCTGGGACTCATAGTGGCCTTACTTATCTGGTATATTGGTAGGCATATTGCATTCCTCTTTCGCATAGTGTTATTCATCTAATGATTTAGGGAATGGTAACGGAAACGGTACTCCATATGGCCTCGCTGCCAGCTACGCGGTGTTCATACTCCCCGTCATGTTCGTGAGGCTGTTCGCACCGCCGAAGTATTTAACGGGTGTGATCCTAGGCACTGTTCGTATTTGGCACTGCTCAATTCTGTGCCTCACTCACGGGGTTCTAGGCTACAGTGACGCTCATCATAGGATTTTCATGGATCGATGGCCACTTACCAGTGATTTCCAATCCCGGTATAGGATGGGGTACTGCGTGGCGTCGATGGACTCTCGTTATTATTGGTATGCTACTCTACTCTGTTCTAATACCCCTTGTTGATGAAGGACTATAATAGGGTGCGCCGCTTCCTTTGTCATCATGATGCTCCCACCAAAGTCCGGACGCAAAGCCGTGCGTCTGCGCGCAGCCTCTACAATTGATGCTCTTGGCCATGTCTACACCTCCTTGATGTCTGCGTGGATCACAGAGAGCGACGTGGGGACGGGTGTTCCGTTTACATCGTCGAACTGGGTCAAAGCCTTCAGAGCAAGGCTTACCGCCGTCTCGTTCAGAGTGCAGGCAGGAAAGGAGCAAATGATGCTAGCATCCTGGGAAGGGGGCATTCGTGGGCACTGGCCGCTGGACGAGTATGTCAAACTGACGGAGGTCCAAGAGGAGATGATTGCGGTACTAGCTCAGGTATGTGACATGAAGCAGATGTGAAACGATACCGTGACACTGATCGTGTACGTCCCGCCTGCAGCTCGGCGGAGCACTTTGGAAGCTCGATTCCAAGTGGCGACTATCGCTCTTACATCACACAAGAGTAGTCGACCCCAATTTCGTATGTTGTTCTCCATCCGTGCCCCTTCGTAAAGGCTGATATCCTTTCGAGATTTCCGACATTGTGTCCGTTTTCTCGTCGGTGTCGCAGTCTCTCCAGACGGGCGAACCCATGCACACTGTGCTTCCCCAAACGTTATTGGACCGCCTACTCCTCCACCATCAGGTTGGGGAATTCTCGACTCCTGATCTTGACCGCCGCAGCATAATTGGCCCTGATGAGATGCAATCGATCGACCATATGTACTACACATCAGCGGTCATTGCAGTTTACCAACTGATGCAGGTGCGGATCCGAGGATAATCTATCACGGTGTCAATGTTTAACGGTGCTGTTTGCAGTGCCTGGACGAACTTCATGCGATCACGCGTCGACTTTGCGGGGAGGTTCCTTTCCGCGGGTTCGAGAGATGGTTGCACCAACACAAGTCACGACGGTCTACTTTCCAGACCGCCATCTCACGAACGGTTACCGTTGCTGAGCGGGAACCCCTGATTGTGAGTGAAAAGAGGGACAACGAACAAGTTTAGGGCCCCTCGCCTCGCCTGTTCTCACGATTTGGTATGTAACGATTGACCGGCAAATGGCTTTGTATTACATTGTTCCTGTGGACTGTACTTTGTTCGATGTACTATGATAATACTTGGCGCCCAATCCATCATAGAGATAGACGCAAACTTCAAGCGAGTGTTCCTGCATTCCAGCTCCGGGCTCCTTCGGAACGAACAACGTCCTAGCGACAATGCCTACTCCGCGGCGAGGATATTTCGCCATTGCTGTCCGCCGACCTCTCCAAGGACGCGCTCGACTTCAACCTGCTCCAGATTGAGCATGACGCGCCGTGCGCCACGGACCTCGGCTAGCACCACGCGCGCGGCGAGCAGGGCGTCGAGGACGCCTTCGAGCTCACGCTGCACGGGGACGCTGTCCGCAAACACACCAGAATACAGGGTGTGCTGATGGCTCACGTCCGCCCAGGGGATCTCGCTGACGCCGGCACGACGCACGCATCTGAGCAGCGCGGCGAGCAGGATCCGCTCGTGCAGCGAGAGCGAGCGCAGGAAAGCGCTCGTCGGCGAGTTTTGAAGGTTCCGGATGACGTCCTTCACGTCGTCGGTTCGCGCCACGCGTCTGTGCTGTTGTACGAGTTCCACGGTCCGTCTTTGTTCGCTTTTGTGAGTCGTTTTGAAAAGAATGGGGATGCGATTGAGGGGACGCACCTGCAAATGTCGAGCACGCGTCGTGCGTCACCGGAGATGCTCGATACCTTCATGGCCGCAAACTTGACAGCGTCCCCAGAGAGCACTTCAGTACGCCCTCCGAGCCGGGCATGCACGATCTTCTCTAACTGAGCTGTTGTGTACGGTTGGAAATTGATTCGGACCATGCCTGTTGGCATCCATCAGCACCCTCACGGAAAGAGAAAGAGAAAATAGTAACTCACCAAGCCGAGAACGAACGCGACCGGACATGACGCGCTCCGGAAGGTCCATAGTGTTGGCCACAGCGAGTACAACCAACTTCGCGCCAGCGAGCGTCGGCCAGTTGAAGAAGTTGTATACCACGTCTTGCTTGGCCGTCATCAATTGGTCTAGCTCATCCATGAGTACGACACTAGATTCGTGCTCAGTCAACACCAGACCATCCCGTTTGCCAAACTGACTGACCAAGCATGGCCCCCAGGTCCGGCACGCCGAGGCGACCCAAAGTGACGTGTCAAATGTTTCAGGGCTGCCTTTGCGCTGAGGCGAAGGTGTCCATCGGTCGCAGTATCATGTCCCGAGATTGCCTCCCAGAGGAGTCCATATGCCGCACTTGGCTCAGGTATCCGCAGCCCATTTATCTCGACGTATGTGAACGGGTTTGTCTCCTATTCGAGACAAGCGTCAAATCGATTATTCTTGTCGAATAACATGCGACCTTACGTTCTGTTCCGCCATGCGCTTCAACTCTCTCACCACGGCGTGCACGGTCGCCGTTTTGCCCGTTCCTGGGACCCCCGAGATGTCTAAGTAGGGATTGGTTTATCACTTGATCGTCAACACGAGAAGAACGTTGAGCAGCCTACAGATGCATCCACCACTACCTTCCTCAATTAACTCTTCAACTGCGCGCAAGACCCGCGCATATTCCTCGGAACGACAAGGCAAGGCGTCGGGCCGCGCACCAACATGGAGGGCATTCATCGCGCGTAACCAAGGATCCTTCTCCTTCGACGCCTCTCCGAGAGAAAGTGCGCCAGCCATTTCTGGAGGCGGAGCCCGTAAGGTTGGTCGACGTGCGCGCGCGCGAAGAGCACGCTTTGAGTGCGGTGTCGGAGCGGCTAAAGCAGGCGCCACGCGTTTACGTCGCGGTGTTGAGGCCACGGATGTAGGTCGTTTGCGTTTCTTCGATGGTGTCTGGGGCATCCCAGCAGAGTCGGCATCGTCGGGAAGTAAGGAAATGCCCACGCTGGAAGGTTCGGTCTCTGATTCCTCCTTGTACTCCCCATCGCTGTTGGTACCAGAGTCAGAGTCAGCATCTTCCTTGACCCGTTCCGATGACTTCATCCGACGTTTTTTCAGGACGGGCTTAACCGCGACCACCCACGGATCACCAGAACCCCATTCTACGACATTTCCTTTGGCACGTTCGAGAGACCGTTGCCGATGATCAACCCAGTCGAGTTCATAGTACAACCCGCGCCGAGAATCCACTGCATTGACGCAGAGGAAACTGTTGTCCATGGCTGAGACGGGAGGCTTATATCGCGATGAGGTAGTCTTTTGAGATTTTGTTAAGGATGACGAAACGTCACAATGGATAAGGATGGCAGAGGTGTCGACGACAGAAGTGGAATCAAGGGAGAAATAAATCTCATTCTAGTGTGTCATCGGTTAGCTTACAAGTATGGAAAGGGGACAATCAGAAGGCGTACCTCTAGGTGCTCCCTCTTCATGCGGGATCGTGCGAGCTCAGTCGGGCGGAGGAACCAATGTATCTTTGCAAACATCTGAGTATCTGTCACTGGCCTAGAGACCTCCCACAGGGCAATAATAACGCCGACACTTGGCCTTCGAACATTTGTTGCGAGAAGTACTGTGTCTCCGGTAGAAAACTTCACGGATGCCACCTTGCCGACCTTCTCAGTTGTACGCGAAGGACGTACAAAGTAGGGGTAGAAAGTTGTAGAGGCATCTGCGGCAGATTCCTCATCGTCAATTAGGTCTGCAGAGATGGCATCGCGTGTATGAAGTGGAGGGGACGCCCATTGGTCATGACGTGGTTTCGGGTGGGAGGAGGGACTACCAGCAGTGAAGACTATGGGGTGATGGCGCTTTGAACGTCTAGGTGTCTGAGGCGTTGTCACTGTCATTTGAAACCTTTACTTGCCCTCTGTACCGCTGTCCCGCCTGTCCGTGACCGTGTCTAACTAACGCGTCTGCCCATTGTCATGTGACTTGGTGGCAATAGATCGCTTCCTTTTCCTTTGACGATAACCCTACAACTGGGACTGGGACTCTATCAAATGGATATCGGGACTTCTGAGGAACGAGCTCCATACCATGCTACTGTACATATACATGGACACCGTGTCCGCGTGTTCTGGACCAATACTTCTGTTGCGATGCTCGGATTCGAGCTTGCCCGAATCATGTGCGTGTGGAGTGATGTTAAAAATTTTCTTGAAAATTTCCGGACTAAGTAGTACAAAAGGGCTTGGAAATACAACGGGGAACGCTGCGCGTTTGAACCCCAAACCATTTCTTTCGTCGCCCTTGCGCTGCCACGCGTGAACTCAACGACTTCCAGGCAGGAAGGTGATGTAAATATATGGCGGTATGTTACCAACAT
>Ga0307510_10011835_pt1 | contig 10351 bp, 7 predicted proteins | sample 12_EM_MG_FD_207224 | JGI IMG/M metagenome (GOLD analysis project Ga0307510, IMG submission 207224) | Populus trichocarpa ectomycorrhiza microbial communities from riparian zone in the Pacific Northwest, United States - 12_EM | ecosystem: Host-associated > Plants > Roots > Unclassified | place...
TTCTGCATGTTAGAGTCGGGGTCGTCATCTATCCTGGCGTCAGCAGATAGGTTGTCAGAAGCCAGAAAGCGCCGACTTCCAACACAATGTGCTACACATATCCTAAAATTGAAGTGGGCAATTCATGATCAAAGGTCCCATTGGTGGTAATAAAAAATTAAATAATTAAAGAAACCTGGTAACAAAACCTGACCCATAGACGTCACCCATCCTAGCACCCTAGCCCCGCCCTCCGCATCATACCCCCTTGCGCTATACCCACTGCTCTCTCCGACCTCACAAGCCCCTGGAGACGGTTCGCGGCTCCGGAGAGAGAGCTACAATCATCCTTTCGTGGAGGAGCGCTATGTGTTCCCGGATTGTTCCTTCCCAGAAGCAGCCTGCAGCCTGCCGCTCCTGACGGAACCGGTATTCCTTGTAATAGAGGCGGGAGTCTGTGATTTGGATTACCGCAACTCCCCCATGGGGCAGTGGTTGACGAGAGCGGCCAGGCGTATGTCTTGACTCTTGAGGGTGGCCGAGAAATGCATCAGGACCAAGTTAGTAACCTTAGCACTTCAGGACTCTGTGGCGTACAAGAGCTGTTCACCCCCACCGGAGCCGCAGCAAGGGACGCAGGGAAATTTAGGAACCGGAAGTGGGTAGGTGGACTTGGGCTTTCTGTTCTGATGCGGCGATGGCGTGCTCGATGTGAGTCTTCTTTGGAACACAGATGGGTGACGACGAGTAGAATTTTGTTGGAAGAAGGATGCAGGACTAAGGAGTATAGTATCAGGAGAGCAATGGTCTGTGTGGTCCAGGACCACGAAAGGCAGGACCGATTGCCTATGATCGGCCTGGCACGACACCCTGCTGGTCCTTTCATATTCCAACCTGGAAGTGAAGTCCACCACTTCAACCACTCGGGCCCCGAGAAGGAATTACCATCGGGGCAAGTAACATCAGAGTAAGTAACATTCCCGCAGGTGAGAGTGGGGCAGGTGGGGCAGGTGGGGCAGACGATAGAGGGGTAGGGACGGGCCAAGCGCCCCCCCGAGCCCAGCAACTAAGGTGGATATGGATGGCCCGTGCTTGCGCACAAAACACACAGGATATGAAATAAATTTAGCAATCACCATTGCTTGAAACCTCTAAATGCCCTAAATAAGCCTTTTGTTGAGCATGTAATTGACTTTGAGGTGTGTCTCATTGGCCCAGGAATGGGTAGATGTTTTTAGCAGGGAGCCGGCGGAGGGTCTCCCAAGAGCCCCGGACGGGACTGTATAGTCTCTAGCAGTGAGTTCAGGGCGCCGAAATCCTACGAGATCCCTCTTTGCCTGAGACGACAGGCTCTTAGGGTGAGACAGTGCTTTTCGCGGGTAGAGGTAGGACTGCGGGCAATGCCAAGAGATGGCTGGGATTTGCAGGATTTCGGTTGGAAGTAGAACAACCGGGGGAGGTGGTACGGCGGGGGCTTTTTTCTCCTTTGGAAATGGAGGAGTTTAAAGTGGAGGCCATGTTTGGATTAAAAGATTCCTGCAGGTGAAAAGGCTAGAGTGAAAGAGAGGAATGTGCCCCGAAGCAGTTAAGGAGTTGTACGATAGCTGGAGGCAAGAGGAAGAAGGAAAGGAAAGGATGGCTAGGAGGATGTGGACGGTAGGAGACTGTTGAAAATAAAGGGGTAGGAAATAGAGGCGATAATCGGACTAAAGGATTTTGGCGGGACGAGGTCAAGTGATTGAAGTGAACGGGAGTAATTTATATTGAGCCGGTTAAGGAGTTGTAAGATAGCTGGCCAAGAAAAGGAGGGAAGCAGAGGAAAGTAAAGGAAACACGGCCGGGGGAGGGCCGGATGGCGGGGGGCCGTTAAAAATAGAGGAGTTGAAAATGGACGTAAGGATCAGACTAAAGAATTTTACCGAGCGAAGCGAGAGTAGTTCAAGTGAACGAGAGTAATTTGTGTTGGAGCAGTTAAGTTGCGAGATGGTTTGAGGTAGGGAAAGAAGGGAGGGGGGAGGAAGGGAGGGACAAGGCAGAAGGTGATTTTATAGTATGAAAACTTTCAATGTTTGCATGCCCCGCAAGCTCATACTACTGCCGATGGCTACAAAGGCAGGCATTTCGAGCAGGGAGGGCCGGGGACGGATTACCAATCTTTCAGGATTTCGCCTCTGTCTATCTTTACTCCGGAATCTGGTCGAAGAAATATAAGGAATGATCAGGGTAGGAATCTTGGAGTCTAAGTTGTGGATATACCTTCTTGGGGGCGAGTCTTTAGGTTGTATATTCTGTCTCTAGTAATAATAAGCTTTGGATCATCCAATAATCCGGGTGAGCATTACTGACCCACCGATATGGAATGACAATGTTAGGTTTACGAGTGATGGATAATTGAAGCTGTGTACCGCCATCAGGAGTGCGTTTTAGTTGGAGGATATAAGGAACGGGGCAGGCGAAGGATGAGGGAGTTGTGAAGAATGTATGGCGAAGGCCGGGTGCGGATCTATTAACTTCTGTACAGGGGTGATGAGGAGGACGACAAGAATTGATTCGTGCCTAATGAGTGAAGGTAGGTAAATGCAATGAATACGAATTATTTATGAAAATAAACGCAAGCCATAGGGCCATTTATAGAGAGAGTCGGGGAAAATCTAAGAGAAAAAAAGGAACGACAAGAGAAGAAAATATAGGAGATCCGTCTTGTCCCTCATCTTAAAAAATATAAATACAAATTAAGTATCATAGCCAATGGCTAGCGCTGGTCTGTTCCATCTCCGACCCTCTATGATTCCACTATCGAAGTCAACCGAAGTGCATGAAAATTTTCTAAACACCGAACAGTTCTGGTGAGAGCACAAAACACTAAGTCCATTCAAGTATGTCCCAACAGGGGTGCGAATAATTGTCGGTGTCTGTCCCACGGGTGGACAGGACCGTTGGGACCAAGAGTGTTCCTTTCCCAAGCTGTGGTGTTCAACTTGTATGAGGCAGTATCAGTCAAATCTGCAAGTCTTCCAGAGTGATGGTGCAACAAGGTTCTAACTTAGGTGCTTAGTCAGAAAGATACACTGCGGCCTAATTTTCTGATGGGCAAACACCAATCTAGGGAGGAACTCATGCTTAATCACTCTGAAGCCATTAGGCTTTGTAGTCCGGCAAGCCCCGATCAGACGAACCCTCGAAGCCGGCCAGTCCCCGCAAAAGCCCACGCTGGCCCAGTTTTGCCTAAAGCCTGACCGGTCTGGCTGCTTGCTAACAGTAGTATATGGATCTGGGGGATTTTGTTACCAGTTTCAGGCTCAGTTGATGACGGTGCTCATTGCCCTTCTGACAAGTTTAGGTTGTAGGTGCTTTGATAAGGATGGAGCTTTAATGTATCAGCTGTGGGGTTCACTCTCCATTTCGCAGGATTTGTTATTTCCTCAGGCCACGTGATCGACCTTCCAACAATAAGATTCCAAAGGAGAGAGTTTGAGCTGATGGGTTCATGCTAATTACATCGAGGGAGCCATTGCTTATACTATTAACTGGATAATCCTGAATTTTAAATTATTTTTTTCGTTCGAGGGGAACCTAAGCTCAACTGTATTACGGCAGGGAGCATTAAGCGTACTGTGCTATAGAGAAAACACGCTCTTAAGAAGGGAGAGATTACAAAACACTGATCACCACTCACTGATACCTACCTAGGGAATCCTTCCTGTGCCAAAGAATAGTTACACCGGGGATATTGGCCATGGGGCAAGGCGAATGTTGGTCCTCTGACAAAGAAAGTGATGGTTTCTGAAGCAGAGCCCACAAATACACCCGGCTGCCGTCTTTCCTTGTTCCAATAATATCACGAGAGAGTACTATCATTGGATACGATATTTTTTTACCAAAGATAAAGTATCAAATTCCCGAAATATCTGTATTCCAAAGAAGGAGCAGTTAAAAGACCAAGAAAGAAAGAGTATTATCGGCCAGTTCCTATGGATTAATGGCTTAGGAGACTGGTCGGCTAATTTGAAACAGGGACCATAATGGGTTCGAATCCGGGGGCAGTGGAGTAGCTAAGCATTAAAAAAAATTAAAAAAAAGCTCGGCAAACCATTTTTTTGCTGGGGGGTAGGTATAAGGTTTTTAATGCCCTGGGGTCAATGCCCGCTACATGGGGTGGAGACTTCCTTATCGCACTGATAGTATTCCTGATCTGGTGCTATCGCAACAAGCCTAAGAGCCTGTTTGTTTAGGGAATACAGCGCTTTCATGGGCTGTTGAGAATAGACATGGAGAAGTGGTCAAGGGGTTAGGAGCGCTCACTAGAGTCACTACGAAGGGGAAAACAGCACCCTTGTTTCCATAGAGATTTGCATAGGATCGGTAGAAATAGTTTTTCCCAGTGAACCGGGTTTTGTCGGGCCATACAATGTCGCCCAAATGCCATCATGCCTTCCCATGAGGTGCGGCTGGGGTCCGGAATTCAACTGGTTGAAAAAGCACCGCTGAAGATAGTGAGCGGGGTGATATTGTGGTCTCAGGAAATTCGATTACACACCCCGCCTACATAGATACTCCCCTGTAATCGGTCGAATGATAGAGATTCGGGCTCATTATCTAAGCGGTGGAGACTCTATATTTGGTCACTGGCGCATTTGAGACTCCCGCCTTCAAGGCGTTCAGCGCTAAGTTGCTCGAGTACAATGAAAGTATGATATATCTTCCGTGTCCAGAAGGGACAGAGTAGCCGGTCACTTGGGGTTTTTCTTGAAATTAGAAATACTTTTATATCTAACTTTTTTAGAATCTCTTATAGTTGTTGATTTAGCACTTCCGTTAAAGAAAGTTAGGTTGCTCTGTAATACCAATTAGGTTTGTGCCACTGCTACTAATTAGTTGTTTCTTGTATTGGGAGGTTGTTCCCTGGTTTTATCTAGCCGGGGTCTGTGATTCCCACAGCTACAATAGGTAGTTCCATTCCCACTCGTACTGTACGAGCGCAGTTGAACACAATTACCATTTCGGTTGCCACTTCTAATCGTTTCCCACCTCTTGTAGTGTTTGGTGTTTTATTACTAAATCCGGCTGCGGTGGTGGTGGGTTGCTGTAAGTTAGGCGCCGGACCAGAATCACATCCTTCCGCCGGGTTCAATAAACGCGTCAATAGATTCAGAGATTAGTGGTGCTGGAGCAGGGATGGAATGAAAATTTTTATTTTATTAATTGAGTATCAAACATTCAAGATAGTTAGGCTAGAAAAGTTCTCGATCCGCATCTACTCATATCCAAGGAAAAATTAACCAGCTAAGCGGTAGGAGGTGCTTTCCCAAGAGTGTACCTCGATGCCTAGTTAAGAAAGTGACGAGATAAGGGAGCCAATCTGTACCCAAAGTTTAGTTTCAAAATTCAGGATGATAGACCCCATTTGATCTAAGTTGGCCAGAGGACTTACAGTTTCTGGGCAGATAGAGCCGACAACTTCGTCCCAATCAAAGCATCCTTCAGCCAAATTTGGGAAGTAAGCAAACACTTCGGGCTTTAGCGAATAGTTGTCAGCTTTTACTAATATAGGAAGTCATAGTGCAGGGGAAGTGGACATACCTTCATCAAGCCAAGCAAATCTTCCAGCACATTGGAAGTTACATCCACGCCTTCTGCCGTGGCCTCATTGTCCTCATCGTCCTGGCCCATCATGAACTCCTCCTCCTCATCTAAAACTTCCTCAAAGACCATCACATCATCTTCAGCATCGGCATCACCAGCGGCTCCGCCCCCGTAAAGGTCGTCCTCCCAGGCCATCTCCACCTTATCGCAACTTTCAGTCCCTGCTCCGACAACCCCCAAGTCCATAATTTTCTTATAATTATTCTTAACGGCAATGGTCAAGAGTTGCGCAACCTGATGAACGCTCTCATAAATCCTATGATATCATACAAATCTTAGCCCCACAGGAGCTTCTCGAGGAAACCCAATGACGGAACAGAGTAAATGGTGAGGGAGGGAGGGGAAAACATACTCAACATAATCCTCGGGCCAAACCAACCCATTGGAATCTCGGGGAAAAAACCTAGGCCCAATCTCCTCAAGAGCGTTATCGAACCATTGGTGGTAGACCATCTTACTTTCCATGTTGCCGGGGCCACTACACTCGAAAGCGGGAGTGCCAGGAAGAATTATAGACTTGATGTACACTTTAAGCTCATTGTACGCCTCGGGGGTCATGCCGTTTTCTGTGATGTGGTTCGAGGGTTTGTCCGCTCTAGTTATTTCTAGAGACTCGCTTTCCATTTTTGTTGAGTTGTAGTTGGGTGTTTGATTATTTTTTTTGATGACTTTAGGACTTGAGTTGGTGGTTGGTGGAGGAGGAGTGTGCTGAGGGATGATTCTTGGTTAGTTGAGGGAGTGCTCTGCATCTGACAGGGCTCTAGTGCTATGGAAAATGGGGAGTTAGGGTATAAGGCTGATTGTTGGCTTTACCTCCAGCCATGGAGTGTGGTGGGTTAAACTTCTGCCAAAGGTGACTAGATCGTTAGGGTTAAGTTCTCACTGCCTTGGAAGGCCATGCACTAGTACAGAATTTGTGATTGAAAAAGGTGGCCTATTTTTTTAACATCTATATAGGTATACGATAGAGTAGGGAGAATCAGTAGTATCCGATAACAATCACTGTAGTTACTATTTTATACAAGAGGAACACGACACAATAAACAAGCTAGCTACTTCGAAATCTCTTCATATATACTGCCACTACGCAGCACACTTCCATTCACGAGCACGGTGGACAATGCCGTCAAAAATCGAAATTTTCAACCACACCAAAAATGCATAAATTCTCACTCGGACAAGGAAGGGAATCCGGGTTACGGCGGATGTGAAATATATCTTACCTTAAAATGGCTTAAGATCAATTACCAAATTATAGGCGGAAATCAGCACGTAGCAGACAGCAGGTTTATTGTGACAGATTAAAGAAGCTACGAATATCGGCTACTGAGGTCGGACACAGCAAGGGAGCAAATCTTATCTAGTGCTGGGAGGGTACTAATTCTTCGCAAGAGCTTTTTCTCCATGAGCCCAGAGATTGCAGAGCTAGCGGAGATAGAGAATCTCAAGAGAGTCTACTCATGCGCTGTACAGATTATCAAATGAGAAATCTAATGGCATCGTGAGCCATACACCCAGATCCTTTTTTCCTTCCCGACCAACCCCCATGTATAGCAACGAGAAACCCTAATAATCGGGGCGGAATAGGAGAAGGAAAGGAAACGGGAAATGGAGGGACAATGGGACTGACAGACATCTCTGGCTTGGCTGAAAATGAGGAGAACTTCCTTCCAGATCCCCCATTGCAAGGGGGGAGCCTGGCGTTGTTGGGCGGAAGGCTTTAGTTAGACTGGCTGCAAAAGGAGAAAATCATTTCCAATTCCCCTGGGGCCTCAAGGAACCTCTACTAGTTTATAATATTATTGTAATTAGCTATCATCAATATTCTGTTAGTGCTACTGGAGTTAAGCTGAGTTAGAAGTCTCAATCTCGATCGGTACCCCAGGTCTCATATTAATTGCTCTGGCCCATCACCTGATATGGTGACAGTGCGGAATTTCTCGGGATCCTAATAAACACTAACTCACGGTTGTGGTTCCCACACGGCGGCAAGGGGGTATGTAAGTTAATGTAACGAACCGTGGCATCTTGGGCAGCCAAATGGTAGCACATTCTGCCGAAGAAAATAGACAACTAGAACTGCCCGGCTTTTCTTAATCAAATTAGACTACATCATTAGTCGATAACCCCCCTATGGTATAGCCCATGTGATAGTTCTGGGTGGCCAGCTGCACATCAAATCCTACCATTGGATGAATCCTTACGCTAGGACTTGGGAGACTGCTCTCTGGTGCCAGCTTACTACCCAACCCCTAGCCATTATTGTAGGAAGTCTCCGTGAACATCCCCACTGGAAGAAGGAATCCTCTCAATCTTCCCCCCTAAAAATATCGATTGACTAGAAGGGTATGAGGAACCCCGGGTACGCTGAAGCAAATAAAAATGTGGTCCCCGCGAGCAGAACAGTAAGAGAGTAAACGCCCAGACCAAAACAAACTCGGAAAAGTATTTTTTCCCCTTCCTTCCTTCTTTCTCTCGGAAATCCCTCTTTACTCTTCACAAAAACACCAGCGTTTTTTTCCGTGCCATTGTGACACTGCACACTAAAAAGTGAACTTTTTCTATGCCACCTGCGGTGTTCGCATTTGGCCCTACAAACTAATCCCTGAGGTTGACTGTCCGTTGACATAAGTTACATAGCACGACTGTCTTGTACATGGAGTCTAAGATATATATATTTGCCAAAACCCATATTTTTTTCTTTTTTTTTGAATATTTTTATTAGCTGAGGTATAGTGTTCAATTCGGTTCTTCTGAGACAGGGGGCCCAGACTAGGGGGGGAGGGGGGTCTGCAGGTTTTTCAAGTCTTGATTGTTTCCAAAAACCATCTTATGGGCACACAAAGGAAGAGAAAACTGTATCGGCTTGTAGTCTTGCTCAGCACTAGAAGTTTTTCCTGCATGAGCTAGTCCGTGCAGGTGGGGCCTGGTGGGGGGCAGTTCCTTAGGGAGCCAGAACACCTGCTATCGGTATCACCCAAAGGAAATGGATGGCGGGCACGACAGTGTCAATCCTATGAATCTGGGATATGGTGCGGGTTCGTAAACCTCCACCCATCACATCACTTTTTTCGCCTCTTGCAAATTTCTAACCTAGATACTCATGAACGAACTTATTAATTAATTATTTTTATTTATTTATTTATTTGGTAACCTTATCGGGGCTCTGCGGCCCGGAGCAGAGCATAAAATCCACCTCCTGGCTGGTCCAGGCGTCCAGCTTGGTGGGAATGGTCTTGAAGGCCTTTGGGTGAGGAGGGATAAGGCGCTTGCCTTATAGTTGTTAGAGATTGAAGGCCAATGTTCGCTAGTATGAAACTGTTTGAGAGTTGCAATTGTTGACGTACCGTTAGAAACTCGAATAATTGGACCGTGTGTTATGTTGTTGGGCTTTCCTCTCCTAGTAAGGTAGGGAAAGTTTTTTTATGACTCGGAGGGGGGAAAGGGGTGTGTTTTGCTGTGGTTTCCGCCCTCTTTCACCAGATTCTTTTGTTAAATCCGCGGTTTATTCGTAGCTAATATAGGAAGATCCATGGCATATCTCTGATGTATGCATGCTTCCTCTCCCCTATTTTTCCGTCTTCTTGTTGCAACCAATAAGAATCCACGGTTTCGCCACCCTCAGCACCACGCTTTATTATCGTGAGCACGCTTAGTTGACGGTTTTGCCTTCGGGCTCCTGGTGGGAATTTTGCCTTCGGGCGGTCGGAGCTTTTTGGCCTTCGGGCAGTACTCCTTTAGTGGCTCGCCGGGCTTTTACTACCGGTGAATTTATTGCTTTCGGTTGTTTGCCTCCCCCCCGGGTGGTGACATTCCCTTCCTCCTCCTTTGGTGGCTCGCCTGGCCTTTTGCTACAGGTGAATTTTTTACGATGGGTGACCCTGCTGCCCCCCCTCCTTGTTCCCCTTCCCCTGCTCCGGGCACCCAGATTGTCCCGGGTAGGATGCCCACTTCTGATGGCCGTGGTCTTGTCCCGGCTGTCAAGCTATCTTACGCCGCGCCGGGTGGGGCCTACCAGGGCCTCCACCTAGACCATGTTTCGGGATGTCGCAATGAGTCCTTTTTCTTTACTTCTGAGGTTCGAGCAATTGTTGCTCACCTCAACCTTCGCGCTTTTGACTCTGTCGAAACTGTTTGCATCGGAATCATGGCTGCTCGCGGCTGTTGCATTTCCGGTGATACCTCCTCTGCACGTTGCCACGTCGACCGCACTACCTCTTTGGGTTTTTACACCCGTTTTCACACCCGCGAGGGCTCCTCCCTGTCCTTCGCCCCGTCCAGCTCCCAGGTGGTGAGCTCGGGTTTTCATTCGACTATGGTGTCTGATCCCATGGTCCCCTCCGCATCCTGGCTGTCATTTGATGAGGACCGATCCCAGGACCCCATGTACGTCCCTGCTGTGGTTGAGGTTGACGATAGCCAACGGTGTCTTCCCTCCCCTGTTGAGCGACTTTCCTCCGGTGAGCGGAAGCTGTACAGAAACTTCCGATTGGACTGATCGTCGGACGAGGAGTATGCACCTCCTGCAGGTAGCATCTGCCCTGAGGATCGGATCACTCAGGTGTCGTCCGCTCTCCCCTTCGTCCCCCCATGGTCGTGCCCTGGTGCCGGTTCTGGTTTCGCCCGGGAAGCCACCATTCCCTCCGGCCGCCGTGCCTTTGTTCCTGTGTCAAAGAGGCACCATGAGTTTATCGCTCATACGAAGGAACGACGGGGCAACGCGGGCGGC
>Ga0307510_10011836_pt1 | contig 10350 bp, 10 predicted proteins | sample 12_EM_MG_FD_207224 | JGI IMG/M metagenome (GOLD analysis project Ga0307510, IMG submission 207224) | Populus trichocarpa ectomycorrhiza microbial communities from riparian zone in the Pacific Northwest, United States - 12_EM | ecosystem: Host-associated > Plants > Roots > Unclassified | place...
TATATGGAAGCACCCATTACCATATATGGATAGGCGCCCGCTTACATACTTAGTTAGTCCAAGCCCAGAGGTCAATTCGAAAAAAATCGACCCCGGTTCCTTTTTTGCAATTCCGCCCCCCCCTTGCTCGTTCTTTTCTACAGTAGATTGATAAAGCCAAGTGTTTGGGAAGCAGGAGGTGGGGGGGAACAGTGGCTGTAGAAACCTGAAGCTAGTGGGTCGTTTTTTTAGCGTTCGCATCCGGTGCCAAATCATATGGCGGGGACCCAAAGTCGACGGTCCAGGCCCCACCGACTGCGATGTGGCAAGGCCAAGTCTTGTATCCATCTATTCCAAGCTATCACTTGAATCACCTCGCGTCTGCGTGCGAATATGGAACATATTGATGGAGCAGTGCCCGTGCCTCCAGTGCCCCCATCCCAGTGCCCCCATCTTCGCTCTTCCCCCCGCAACGCTCTAACCCATCACGGGATTCACGGCCCGCTGTCTCGCCATTGTTCTGTCGCTCAGTGCTCGGGCTTAGAACCAATCCTCCACCCATCCACCCAATCCTTTTCCTACTCGCGATATGACTGACCAGCCAGGATCGACTCGTTTCCAAGCGCTTCTAGACTCTGCCTTACAAGAGTATGAGAAAAAGGCCGGCGTCACATTGGCCGACACGGAAGATTCGCTTGCTATCCGACTACAGCTTTGCCACTCCATCGATGACATTACTACCTTGTTACAAGACAAAGCCCAGGCCTTCAATGATCTTCGACAGCGTGATAGAATCTTCAAGTCTATCAAGGTTACTGTATCAATTTTGACCCCGATGTCTGCCGTTGCATCCGTTGCCGACGACGTAGGCCTGGTACGCCAAAAGGTCCTGAGGGCTTGCCTTGCATTTCTGACCATTTTTACAGACATTACTCCCACATACAAAAGCGATACATTCTACTCTCGGTATCCTACTGGACGTATGTACCATTCCTAGGTTCATACATCGATATCCTTCTGATGTCCAGGTCGATCAGGCGGCCAATGGCGTAATCACGAGTTGCGATGCACTCGCAGAGATGCTCGAGTCGATGGAACATTTCATCCGTCGTCTCAGAATATATGCTGAGATGCCTCACGCTATGCCTGCAGTAGACGAGATAGTGATCAAGTTGGTGATTGAGCTAATCTCCACGCTCGCTCTGGTGACGCGAAAGCTCAAGAAGCGGCGTTTGCGTGAGTCTTTCCTCGCTAATATGTTACTTTACTCAACGCAATGCAGTCAAATGGGTGACGAATTTTTTCGGGGTCAAGGATATCAACACAGCACGTCAGAGGCTTGACCGATTCCTACAAGAAGAGGATCGAGCTGTTGGAACTCAGACTCTTAAGGCTATCGAGGGTGAGTGAACACCCTCGACTTGTAATCCACCGTGTATTGAATACGTTTCCACTCCAAGACAACAAAGCGTCCACCAACGGTGTCCAGAATACCCTCGGTACGTTTAACGTGTTGTCGGCGATAACGAGCGAGTTCCGTGTCTGACTGGGTGCTAGACCAAATAACAAGTGACATGAACAAGTCGAAACGTCAGCCTTCTCCTGACATCAGCATTGCTGCTTGAAAGGCTGAGATACCCCGGCAGGTGACGAGTTAGTGGATAATATTCAAAAGTGGCTCTCTTCCCCCGATCCTTGGAAAAACTTCAATATCGCGCGCAAATCACGGCACAAGGAGACTGGGGCGTGGTTCGTAAAGGGCAACACAATCCCAGAATGGAAAGATTCGGGACCAAGTTCGCTCCTATGGATCAGCGGGAAACGTCAGTTGTCGCCCAGCGCTTACATTTTCGCAGAGACTGATGCCCTCCCCGTTTGTAGCGGGCTCTGGCAAGAGCGTCCTTTGGTACGTTAAACTTGTCATATTTTTCTCCCGAGGACTTACAGTTTTGATTAGTTCCACGATCATCGAGGAGATCAAGACTATGCAGAAATCTAGGCTCGCGTCACTTGCCATATTTTATTACGATTTCAGGGAGGATAGAAAGAAGCACGTCTCTGGGCTACTCTCATCGATATTATTCCAGCTGTGCGACCAGTCCGACTCCTACTACAATATCCTGTCCGATTTCTATTCGACATACCGCAATGGTGCACAAAGTCCCGGGGACGACGAACTTGTCCAGTGTTTGATGGACTTATTAAAACGCCCAGGGCCACGACCAGTGTATCTGGTCATAGATGCCTTGGATGAATGTCCAAGCACATCTTCTCTGTCATCCCCCCGGGAACAACTCCTCTCATTTTTGGAGGACCTCGTCGAAGCACAACTCCCAAACCTGCGCATTTGTGTAACGAGTCGACCCGAGGTCGACATCAAGGCTATCCTCGAGCCTCTAGCTTTCCGTTCCATTTCCTTACACGACGAAAGCGGACAAAAAATGGACATTATAAAGTATATCGAGTCGATCGTCGACACAAATACAAACATGCAAAATTGGAATCTGGAGCACAAGCAGCTTGTGGTCGATGTGCTAACAAAAAAAGCGGATGGGATGTAAGGGATATACCTCATCTCTTTCGTCTGTCTCATCCGTACATCTGACAGGTTTAGATGGGTAGACTGTCAACTCGCATACCTCGCCAACTGCTTCCCAGGGAATATCCAGGATATTCTGAACGAACTGCCGGAGAGTCTTGATGAGACATATGAGCGCACCCTGCGGGAGATTCAAGAACCAAAGTGGGAATCTGCACAACGACTCCTCTTCTGCGTCACCGTGGCTTCCCGCCCGCTCCGAGTGGAGGAACTGGCGGAGATCCTGGCATTTGATTTCAAGTCGGGGGCAATTCCGAAATTTCACAAGGATTGGCGCCTGAAGAATCCGGTCCAAGCGGTGCTATCCACTTGCTCCACATTACTCTCCGTTGTTGACATGAAAACGTCGTTCGAATTCGAAAGTTCTCAGGTCGTACAATTTGCTCACTTCACTGTGAAGGAATTCTTGACATCTAGCCGCCTTGCCGAAAGACACGACAATATTTCCCGCCGTTACCATATTTCTATGTCACCTGCTCATACCTTCGTCGCCAAAACATGTCTGGGTGTGCTGTTGCACCTGGACAAAAATATCACCAGCCGGAGCCTGACGCAATATCCTCTCGCTAAATACGCAGCCCAGAACTGGTTCGAACATGCCCGTTTTGAGGGTGTGTCGCAACATGTAGTGGAAGGGATGAAACAGCTATTTGACTGGACGAAACCTCATCTTTCCATCTGGCTCTGGATACATGACCTAACAGTGCCCTTCTGGACTTGGAAGCCTCCCAAACGAGCTGAAAGGCCATCCCCACCCTGTGGTACCCCCTTACATTATGCCGCATTTTGCGGTCTACCAGACATTGCGAAGACGTTGGCCATTGAGCACCCACAAGGTGTGAATTCTCGGAGCTTCGATGACGCATTAACGCCTTTGCATTTGGGATCCCACAACGGCCATGTAGATCTCACACGGATGCTCGTAGAGCTCGGCGCCGACATGTCAGCCCAGACCAAGGACGGGTCCACTGCACTGTATTTGGCATTGGACAACGGCCATGTAGATCTTGCACAGATGCTCGTAGGGCGCGGCGCCGACGTGTCAGCCAAGACCAATGACGGGTGGACTGCGCTGCATTTGGCATCCCGCCGTGGCCATGTAGATCTCGCACGGATGCTCGTAGAGCACGGCGCCGACATGTCAGCCCAGACCAAGGACGGGTCCACTGCGCTGCATTTGACATCTCATTATAGCCTTGTAGATCTCGCACGGATGCTCGTAGAGCGCGGCGCCGACATGTCAGCCCAGACCAAGGACGGGTGGACTGCGCTGCATTTGGCATCCCGCTATGGCCATGTAGACCTTGCACGGATGCTCGTAGAGCGTGGCGCCGACAGATCAGCCCGGACCAAGGCCGGGTGGACTGCGCTTTATTTGGCATTGCTTTATGGCCATGTAGATCTCGCACCGATGCTCGTAGACCGCGGCGCCGCCATGTTAGCCCAGACCAAGGACGGGTCGACTGCGCTGCATATAACATCCCGCTATGGCCATGTAGATCTCTCGCGGATGCTCGTAGACCGCGGCGCTGACATGTCAGCCCAGACCAAGGACGGGTCGACTGCGCTGCATTTGGCATTCCGCTATGGCCATGTAGATCTCGCACGGATGCTCATAGAGCGTGGCGCCGACATGTCAGCCCAGATCAAGGACGGGTCGACTGCGCTGCATTTGGCATCCCGCCGTGGCCATGTAGACCTCGCACGGATGCTCGTAGAGCACGGCGCCGACATGTCAGCCCAGACCAAGGACGGGTCGACTACGCTGTATTTGGCATTGTTTTATGGCCATGTAGATCTTGCACGGATGCTCGTAGACCGCGGCGCCGACGTGTCGGCCCAGACCAAGAACGGGTCGACTGCGCTGCATTTGGCATCCCGCTATGGCCGTGTTGATCTCGCACGGATGCTCGTAGACCGCGGCGCCGACATGTCAGCCCAGACCAAGGGCGGTTTGACTGCGCTACATTTGGCATCCCGCTATGGCCATGCAGATGTTGCACGGATGCTCGTAGAGCGTGGTGCCGACATGTCAGCCCGGACCAAGGACGGGTCGACTGCGTCGTATCTGGCATTGATTTTTGGACATGTAGATCTCGCGCGGATGCTCGTAGACCGCGGCGCCGACGTGTCAGCCCAGACCAAGGACGGGTGGACTGCGCTGTATTTGGCAGTGATGTATGGCCATGTAGATTTCGCACGGATACTCGTAGGGCGCGGCGCCGACGTATCAGCCCAAACCAACGATAGGTGGACTGCGCTGCATTTGGCATTGATGTATGGCTATGTAGACCTCGCACGGATACTCGTAGGGCGCGGCGCCGACGTGTCAGCCCAATCCAACGATGGGTGGACTGCGCTGCATTTGGCATCCCGCTATGGCCATGTAGATCTCTCACGGATACTCGTAGAGCGCGGTGCCGACGTGTCAGCCCAGACCAAGGACGGGTGGACTGCGCTGTATTTGGCATTGATGTATGGCCATGTAGATCTCGCACGGATACTCGTAGGGCGCGGCGCCGACGTGTCAGCCCAAACCAAGGATGGGTGGACTGCGCTGCATTTGGCATCCCGCTATGGCCATGTAGATCTCGCACGGATGCTCGTAGAGCGCGGCGCCGACATGTCGCCCCAGACCAAGGACGGGTCGACTGCGCTGCATTTGGCATCCTTTCATGGCCATGTAGATCTTGCACGGATACTCGTAGAGCGTAGCACCAACACCCCAACCAACTCCACAGATCACAGCCACAACGTGTATTAGATAAAGTCCATGCACGTTGTGTAGCATTGGTAGAAAAATGTTTTCTTATTGTATATCATACTTTGCAGGCTATAAACGTACTTTGCGTTATGGGAATAGAAAAGGCTATGGAATTTACAATGTGGAGGGTACCCAGTGTATAGATCGTGGCTGCGATGACGGTGCAAACAGGGAGAGAGGAAAAGGAAGGAAAAGGGAAGAGCAAGAAGGAACGACGGAACGAAAGACTAAACTTCTGATTTGATAGGTAAATAGATTTTCCTCTACAGAGAGGAGGTGGGTTTATATACATGTTGATACCTACAGGCGTTTCAGTTGAGGCTGTGACGTGTAACTACTGAATAGAGGCAGTGAGGAGTATGACAAGTGAGGGAACTGCGGAAGAAGGCTATGAGATGAAAAAGGATAACAGAAAGACTTTATGGCGTTGCGGGCGCTCCGTCGTGGCCGTTCAACGTTCATCCGTGGCTGCAAGACGTGCCTTGAACCAGGCGGAATTTGGACCTACGGCCTCAAGGTCCCTACATTGGGGATGTCACCGTTAAGCGATTAGGTCCCTCTGAGTTTGGCTCCCGAAATTTCTTACCTATGAAGTATGCTTTAGAATATCAAAAGAAGTCCGATTTCAGCACCTGAAACTCTGTTTATGAATAAAATATAGCCCGATGGAGGTGAAAAGTGAAGGACGAACTCGAGGTGATACTGCTAGTGACAGGCTGTGCGGCGTCATATGCAATGTCCGAAAAGATTGAAAATTCTACTGAATCGTCGTAAGGTGTGCGACATCGATCGCATGAACGAAGAGGGTGAGGAACAATGCGGCGATGCTTGATGGGGAAGTGAACAAGTAAGGTAAAATCGAGAACGTACGAAAGGGTAACTCGAATGCTCCTACATACAGTAAAGATCCTTCCAACATAGGTGTAATCCGTGATGCCTGCTATGTGGAGCAGTGTGACACGCCGGAGCGTGTGGTGTGGTTGTGAGGTGTAAGGTATGGACTCGTGCTGGCCTCGGATTTGGCCTCGACCACGTGACGGCCCGACGCTGCCCGGCATTCCAACGAGGTAGTAGTTTACCTGAGCTGTATTACGTAGCGAAGTTGGCCGTATTATGATCACTTATCCACTGGCATTCCCTTAGCAGCAGCAGCAGCGGCTGGAAGCAGCAGCTTGTGGCAGCAGCAGCAGCAGCAGCAGCATAGCAGCGGCAGTATAGTAGCAGTAGAGCAATATCTTCTGCTCCTTCTTTCACTTTCATTTTCGTTTTTCTTTCCATGCCATTGTTTATTCCGCGCCAACGAGGTAGTTTACCTGAGCTGTATTACATAGCGAAGTTGGCCGTATTATGATCACTTATCCCTTTGCACGCACGCGTCTTCACCTCCCTTCTCCCTCCGCCTCCATCGCCTCGCAATCGACACATCCCTGTCCTTTCCATATTCCGACACACCTCACCTCGAATCTCGCTACCGCCAATGCTTGGATCGCCAGCACAACAGCCGCGCGCCGCCTCGAGCCTCGAGGACGGCGAACTAGGTCCAAGTACCATTTGTGCAGCACCTCGCCGGAGCCGGAGCCGCATTATACCATGTATAGAGTCGCTGAGGACTCCTCTTGTACGTTCTTTATTCTTCTTTTGTCTTAGAACACCGCCTCGCGCATAGCGTACATGTATATACTTCCTTGCCTGGCCCAGAGCGGACATTGAACAACGACCAAACGACCATCATCAAATCATAGCGCTCCTCCTGACAGGCCTGACCAATAATTAGCATTGATTAGTCAGCACAATTTTGCTCGTCCAATTTACTCGTCTATCTATCGACAAAACCAAATCGCTCATGGGTCTTTCAGGTAGGAAAGTCAAGCAGCGGATTGGCAAGGACCCGCGTAACCTCTCGTGGGCTGATGGTTAGTATCCTCCACTCTCCGTCTCTCTCTCTCGGCTCCTCTCAGCAGAATTTCATTCTTCATTCACGAACAGATGCCAATCGCTTCGGACAGGCCTACCTTGAGAAATTCGGATGGGACGCGTCCAAGGGTCTCGGTGCATCCGGAGAGGGACGTACGGGTGCGATCAAGGCGACGCAAAAGCTGGACATGCTAGGCATCGGTATGCAGCACCAGAAGGACCCCAACGGCATCGCGTGGCGGCAGAACCGAGACTTTGAGAACCTGCTGCGCAGGCTGAACGAGGGTACGAATGCCGTCGCAGGGCCATTCCATAAGGCGCGCGAGGAGGAGTCGCTTAAAGGATGGGGAGAAGGAGGTGAGCAAGCGTCCACGAGTGAGACTGGGGACCTGCAGAAAATGAACAAAGATGAGCGCGACTGCGACAAGGACGATGTCGTTATCGCGAAGAAAGAGAAGAAAAAAAAAAAGCGCAAGACTGCGGAGGAGCTAGAGGAGGAGGAACCTCTCGACAAAAAACAACGCAAGAAACGGAAATTTTTGAAGGATGGCGATGACCACGCGGTGCCCAATGACGAGTCTGAACCGCCTCTTGCTCCTTGTCCTTCTGCATCCTCTGCGCAGAAAGAACCTGGATCTGTACCAACGACCGCTGTACCTGCACCGGTCCCGATCCGCGCTCCGTACGTCGCACCTCACGTTCCGCGAAATTTTTTCAGACAGGAGGCTAATCGTATATCCGTCCCAATGCGCCTTCCACTTCTCCCCACCGCAGCCCACGCACGCACCGCGCCCGCATCATCGCAGCCAAACGCATGGCGGCGTCAAATTCGACCGCGCTCGCCGAGATTCTCGGCATCCCCTCCTCTTCTACCTCTTCCCTTTCCTCCCCGTACCCCTCCACTGCCATTACTCCTACCTCTACCCCCACCCCCGTCCCTGCCGCTGAAGAACAAGAGGCATTACAAAGATTGACGACATCATCGCAGTCTGTTGGCGATTACTTCAAGGCGAAGCTCAGTGCCAAGGCACACAGAGAGCGGCAGCCTCGCTTGACTGTGGCTATTGGCGACAATGCATCTACTCCTACACGGGACGATGACGATGATGACCACCGTCCCGGTTTGGGTTTGGATAAGGGCGCATCGCGAATGCCGGTGACGGACGGGTTGGACGAGGAACAAACGCGTGGGGGGATTGGCGCTTCGTCGTCAAAATTTGCGGCAATGTTTACGCGGAGTCAGGTTGCGACGGACTCCCGGGGGGATGACGCTGCGGCTGCCACTGAACTTGTTGAGGCACATGATACTGCTGACCGGGATGACGACTGTAGGAAACGTGAGAAGAAGCGTGCAAAGGAGGAGCGACGTAGGGAGAAGGAAGAGAGAAGACGGAGGAAAGCGGAGGCAGGCCGATTGGACGGTGCGGTGGTGGACGTGCCCGTTGGTGGTGAAGAATCAGCCGGGCGAAAGAAAAAGAAGAAACGTAATGAACGTGGGGCTCCCGATGGCGATACCCAACTCCCCAGTGCTGGTGGGACAGAGGTCATTCGGACAAAAAAACGGAAGGGTGACAAGGATAAAAAATCTGCCAAGAACCGCAGACCTGCAGAATAAGAGGACATTGCATTGTCGATACCCTCCCATTCGCACTACAATTTGCACTGTATTCCTCATAGACAGATATGGCATACTAAGTTATTTCACTGCTTTACACAAACTACACTGCAAGAACTGACGAGGGACGGGCGGACCAACAGTCTAAAAATTGTCCCGACTCCATGCGCTCTTGGCTTCCGCTAACGCCAAGTCAATTTTTGTCGGGTGTTTCAAAAACCCGCGGGACATGAGACAAATCTTGGCATACTGTCTTCGCCTCTAGAACGACTGCGGACGGGCGAAAGTTGAGTAAAGAGCACTGCATGGGAAAGACGCCGAGCCAGGAGCCCATGGTAGTAAACTGCAATGAATTTTCACGAGGAACCTGTAACGCGCACTTTCATCTTACAATCCTTACGCGTAACAATTGTAGTAGGCGCTCTCCTGGCTGTCCGTCGCCTCGGCCTGGGCTAGCTTAGCAGGCGTGCCGAGGGGCGCCAAGGGCTTGCTCCCAAGAGAGAAAAGTTCGAGAGGGTATCTGGAGCACACGCGAGGGGGCCAGAAAGCCTGCTTCTATACTGTACTACCCGACATGTCCTTTTCTCTTCTTCCTACTGGCATCGGCTTTCAGGCGTCGAGGGTACCGAGGGAGTAGAAGCCGACTGGGCGCGTCGTGTCGGCAGTAGAAGGAAGACAGCCTTCTATTGTAGGAAACCGCAACTTTCTTGTTCCCTATGATTGCCCGAGGGAATTAACGAAACAAACGAGGTGCCCGAAGCGGGATCCGAGGCGCCCCGGGTAGTAGGAAGGAGGCGTCTTGTTGGCTTTGAGTTGCGCGCGTGCAGCCAAACACGACATCCTGGTGATCTTCGACTCCTTGATGCGATGGGTGGTGATGGCGATTTGATGGAGAGCTTCAGTTCGTCTTGAAGGGGGAACATCGACTACGGCGAAGGGTGTGCAGACAATCGTGCGAAATCGCGTCGTGGAGGGGGGAACGAAGGGCGACAAGAGGAGAAACGAATGGCGATGATAAAGCAATGACAGAGAGAATAATAAAAATGTAGGCGAGCGAGAGGAAGACGAATGGTGTCTTGGAGGTGGGAGTGCACCACGCGAGAGTAAGTTAATCCTCTTGATCCGAGTACGCCGCGGTCCCATCGGCCAGTTCCAGTTGGCTAACTGGACAATTGTACACAGGCGTGTTCGTAGTTTGATAGATGGTGATTGCAAAGAGCGGGTGTGCCATGATGGGCGTTTTCCGCCACTGATCAAAGCCCTACGGACGAATTATACACGATACATCTGGGTCCAACAGCGACGTCGGGGTTGTATACTGTACGACGGGGACATTGTAGATGAGCCCGAGCCCCTGCTGTGCGTCGAGCGCGGTGCCGTGGCAGTGATGTTAACCCTCGGGCTCGGAGATGGGAGGCTTGGCTCGGGTACGCACCGCACGTCCGCCGCCACACATTGATCGGTGACCTAATGGCACTG
>Ga0307510_10011838_pt1 | contig 10348 bp, 14 predicted proteins | sample 12_EM_MG_FD_207224 | JGI IMG/M metagenome (GOLD analysis project Ga0307510, IMG submission 207224) | Populus trichocarpa ectomycorrhiza microbial communities from riparian zone in the Pacific Northwest, United States - 12_EM | ecosystem: Host-associated > Plants > Roots > Unclassified | place...
GGAACCTGGCGATGCGTACGAGATCTCGTAAGTGTAACATGTTCATTTCCGACTTTACTTCTGCTCACACTTGTTTTCAGAATCGAGAGTGCGTAACCACCGGCACGGTGGCGCCAACTCCCCTGTTGACCAGAAAATCAAGACACTGGTCAGCGGGGTGTGTACAGATATCGGGCTTTGTAGAGTTTCGTTTTTACAAACGCCAAATTTCTCGGAAGGATGTGCTTTCTTGTTTTGTTGTTACTAGGTGTTGAACGTGGATTCCTGGTTCTGTATTGGACGTTATGATTTGTCAAGAACGTTATTGTTGGTTCGTTGCTGTAATATGATGGCCGCACACTGGCAAGTGAAAGTAGGACTGCGTTAAATATTGGGAAGTCACAGTATGCCAGAGTTTGCGCCGTCTCCTCAAACTTCACGAGACGAGTCCAAAGTATCATGGTGATTGTTTTTGCACGTACATGAATGGTGGACACTCGGGGGGGAGGCGGAATTAAAAAGAAGGACCGAGGGACGATTGTTTTTCAAATTGACTAGGCGCCTATCCACATATGGTAATGGTGTTTCTATATATGTATAATAAGATAAGTCCTCGAGATTCATGAAACAAGGGCGAGAGAGAGACCAAGAGCAGCGAAACGAGCGACAGCGTGGCAGCTCGATTTGTCGTCAGGCGTTCAGGCGAAGAACGAAAGCACGCAAAGCATGAAAAATGGAAAGGTGGGACTCGATTACCTGACTTTGACGAGGCCAGGTGAGGGGAGTATATACGGAGTGCGATACAAGTGTGCTACACACAAGCGGCAAGTAGAGTAGAGGGGGAGAGGGAAAAGCGAGGCCCAACTGGCGACAGACCCACACGGCGATGATGACGGTAAGACGAAAGAAATTTGACTGAAATACTGGATTGGTGCGCGACAGTTTGTATAGTCAACGAACGTGAGTGAGGTGCGGCGACAGTTGATCGTAAAAGGCTAGAGTAAAGGGGGAATACTGGAATGGAGGGCGGCAGATCTAGAAACGAAAAGGAAACAGGGCCACGTACGAAGAGAGGCTTGATTGGTCCTATGTACAGTGAGAGTCCTTCCCTACATAGATGTGGACCAGACTTGGAAGGGCCGTTCACGACGTGTGCGACGTGGACCGACGGACTTTTCGAGGTGGCGCGCGTTTGTGGTATTGGCTGACGAGGCTCGGGCGGATTGCGTGTCTCTGACCATAAGTTTGGGGTGCGACGAGAGGGGGGACTTAGTTGCGAGGGAGAAGGTCACGATCATAATGTGGTTTCGATAGGCTGCAAAGGGTAGGAGAGACAGAGAGAGTGTGTGTGTGTGTTCGAGCAAGGCGAAACAGACAAGGACGGGCGACGATTCGAAAGACTGGGCGAGGGTGCGGACTACGATTCCGCTGTGCAGGGAAAACGACTTTACGAGCAACAGTCTCGTTTCTGTCAAATAGGGAGGAAGCGTTCACACAGAAAAGAGAGGGAGAGGGCAAGTAGAATTGGGGTCGAAAGCGAGAGCTAACGTGCTGATACTTGAGCAGGAGGCTTGCTTATATATACACACCACCTATCTATCAAGACGTGTAGCAATGTAGAGGCATTGAAAGAACGGGGCGGTGGGGGCAAAGGCAGCAACGCGATGGGAAGAAACCAAGGGCGCGGGTGTTGGCACCGTGGGGAGGCGGTGACAGCAGACGTTGGAAGTGAACGTGTGCAGTGTCGATGAAGTCGAAGCGAGACAGGAATGACTATGGACAATGGTAGGGCATGCGAACTAGGGAAGGTTAGGAGTTTTAGGACTCAAGGAAAGGTTGAGAACGGGAGCATACAGGACTACAAGTGCCGGACGGCGGCGACTTTCCATGCGATGTCAAACGAGCGGGCAAGAATGAAAAGGAGTATGGAAGGAGTGAATGAATGAGAGGCGATGAGGCGGGATTTGGTAGACAAGAGGGAGTGTGGTATAAGTGGTATACCGTGGTTGGGGAACCTAACCCCAGGAAGGCGCAGTGAAGGCGCTGTAATTGACGGGCGTAAATTGTTTGAAATAAACTTTTCCGCGATGTGCCGCCCACATGTGCGACTACAGAGCCTCGATGACACACCAGGTAATAAAATACATGGGTATATGTCTAGGTCTTGCTCAACCATCACATTAGACACCAATCCCTACATCGTGGCGCAGTCACGGTGGTTTGCGCAAGCCAAGAGTCGGTCGCAAAAAAGCCCGGAAGCCAGACCGCGAAGGGAAGAAACGGACAAAGGCCGAATATTTCTCTTCCACGACTGACACGTACTGACACCTCGAAGCGCGTGGCCACTTCTCCCCACCCCAGGTTGCGCCCGCCCAAGAAGAAGGCGATGGCAGAACCACCGCGACCCCAAAATCCAGACCTAGCTCTTCTGGCTTGTCCGGCGGAGGCGACGTGAATGGTGGGACTTGAGGACTGGCGTCGAGAGGCAGCGTACGGACATGCTCATGCTCTGGTTCGTTGCTGTGTGCGGTGGCGGTAGTGCAATTACGAATGAGCGAGGCGAAGTCGGTGCTGCCGCTGTCGAAGGTGTCGAGGCGTTCAGTGGAGGGGGCGCGTGCGATGGTGGCGATAATGTCGGCGTCACTAAAGCTGTCGGCGATGATAGTGTTATTGTTGGTGCTGCTGCTGTGGACGGTGGTATAGGCGTTGACGATGCGGAGGGCAGTGACGAGACTTGCGTTGTTGCTGATACTGCTGTTGCTGTTGCTGCTGGTGACGTGCAGGTAGTGTCGGTGCTGTTGGCATCGTTTTCAGGGATGCACTTGCCGTTGCTCCTTTTGGTGTCGATGTCGGCGAAGGTGCAGGTGGCGTCCGAGTCAGCGATGTTGGCGGTGGTGTCAAGGGTGCTCTTGCCGTTGCAGCTGTTGGTGTCGAAGTCTGCGGCGTTGTTGTCGAGGATGCTGTTGCTGCCGCTCCTGTTGGCGTCGGTATTGCGGTTGTCAGTGCTGCTGGTGGTGCGAGCGGTGCGGATGGGCAGGGAGGTGTCGGTGCTGTTGTCGGTGCTGCTGGCGTTGCTATTGAAGGCGTTGATGTTGGTCGCCGGGCCGAAGTCAGAATTGCTGATGGGGGAGGGCGCAGACGTCGATGGCGATGTTGGCGGCATCGTTGGAGGTGTGGCGGGCAATGTTGTCGATGTTGGCGGTATCGTCAGAATTGCTGCTGTTGCTGTTGGTGACGGCGTCGGCGTTGACGGTGCGGACGGTGGTGACGAGGCTTGCATTGTTGGTGCTGCTGATGCTGGTGCTGGAGTCGGTGTCGTTGTTGCTGAGATGCGGGGAGGCGTCGGCACTGAGGTCGGGACGGCTGGTGGAGGGGGCGTGGGCAGCGGTGACGAAGGCAGCGGTGGCGAGAGAGGCGGTGGCGAGAGAGGCGGTGGCGATGGTGCTGGCACGGTTGCGGTCGTGGCTGCGGTGGGTGTCGGTGGTAGTGCAGGACGCGCTGTCGCTGCTGCTGCTGCTGCTGTCGCCGGCGTCGCGCATTGAGCCGTCCTCGGAGTTGGGGGTGTGCCCGCCCGGATCGTACACGAACTCGCCGTTGTCGTTGGTGCCGGAGTCGCTGGCCTTGCATGGGTGGGTGTTGTGGTTGCGGATGCGATTGCGGTTGCTGCTGTTGTCGATGATGCCGATGTCGTCGCGCGCTGGCTTGCCTTCGATGCTGTTGTCGTTGTTGTCGGCGCTGTCGTCTTTGCCCTGCGCCGTCTCGCCTTTGATGTTGTTGTCGGGGGTGTTGTGGTTGCTGTGGGGGACTTGCGCTTGCTCTTGCTCCGTTATCGGGGTCGCATCGCCGTTTCTAACTCTTGAGATATCAGCTTTTCCTTGCATTTGGCGGCTATTCAGCTTGGCTTCAGTGGCTTCGGACGGATTTGGCGATGCGGCGGCGATTGATGAAGGCGGAGGCTGCGTGAGTTCGTAAGGCGAGGGCGTGGACAGTGGCGGCAAGGACGGCGTTGATGGTGAAGGCAGTGGTGTTGAGGGAGGCGATGGCGATGGTGCTGAGCTTGGACGGCTTGAGGCAGGTAGCTGGTTAGGCGTTGGCGAGGTTGGGAGCAGAGACTTGAGGCGCATGGCTGAGGGGATCCGTTTTGCTGCTGGGCAGCTTTGGACGGGTGACGGCGGCGAGGCTTGGTGAACTGGCGATGACGGCGATACTGAATTTGGCTGGCTTCGAGTGGACGGCGGCTGGACTGCGAGAACTGACGATGGCGGCGATACTTTGCGGACTGGCGGCGGCGGTGGCGGTACTAAGGTTGGATGTTTTGGAGCGGGTGGCGGCGGCGAGAGGTTGCGAGCTGGCAGTAGCGGCGACACTGAAAACGGACGGCGGATCGCGGGGACGGCTGATGTGGGAGGCGTTGGGGTGGCGAGTGCACGACGAGGACCTTTGAGTCGACTGAGCGATGGTGGCGGGGCAACGAGATCCGAAACTGGTGACGGCGCGGGTGCGGGAGCAGCAGACAGAGCTGGCGCGCTAGCAACGAAGTCGGTGGACGAAGTCGGCGTCTCGGGCACAGGTGGCGAGGATGCATGGGCAGAAGACGGCGTCGGTAGGGCTGGAAGCCCATCGCCCAAACGCTGCAATATCGTGGTTTTCATCATCCGTACAAGGTCCTGGACTTGCCGTTCTAAATTGGGGCTAAGCTTGACCCGGTCGCCAGGGTGAAAGCCTTGCAAGAAGAGCTCATGGCACTCTTTCTCGGACAAGTAGTCGAAGCCAAGGAGGGGGGCGGTTAGAAACCAGGGGTCCTCGAAGTAGTTGGCCACGTCGTTTTCGCTTTTCATAGGCCGCTTTGATGACCATTCAATGAAGTCTTGAAGATTCTGCTTGTCACGCTGGGGGCAAATGGATACTTCGTTGTCGGACATGGTGACGTGGTCGCTTGGTGTGGATGGATGGGGCAACGCGAAAGACAGATCTTCAGGCGGCAGAGGCTGGACGTTTCGGGTGAAACACCTTGGGGGTCGAGGAACGAGCCTGGCACCTGGGAAGATGCCGGCCTCACTGGGGCAGGCATCTTCAAAAAGACACCTACCCTCGTGGTGGGCTCCAGTTGTAGGGTAGTGACGGCGTCTACTTGTGAGTTCGAGGATAATCCCCAGGGTGAGATAGAGAGAGATGGGGGAAACGCGACGCAAAACCGGTGGGCCCGCCGGGCACTCGTACCTGGGAGACACGCGCAGCCTTGTCTGAGGCTCACGGTGCTGCATTCGGATTTATATATATGGTTTCTACCTATTTACAATGTAGCTACGTGTCCCTAACAACAATGACAAGAGTGACATTAGAGAATGGAGAGGGCATCAACGCGTGCGCACTGCCCTGTGGCGTTGGAGGTGTCGGGCGAGGTGTGTCGGATGCGTCGGCGATGAGGAAAGAGGCCGCCGCGCACGCATGCCTTACACTCTCGCAGCCATTTTCTTGTCCATCTCGACCCTCGTTAGCGCGGGCATTGGTAGACATTGCATCCCGAGTTCCTTCTCCATATCGTAATGATGCTCGCTGTGAACAGTCACTTCAAGAATTAAGATCTGGGCTCGCCAGTTGCAGTGGAGGCGAGGTCACGGGAAACTCTACCATTGACTACAACGGCAGTTCTATTCATCTTGTATCCGCTACTTGTCCTCAGTCCGGCAGCAAGAAACACTCTAAGATTGAGGAGCGCCAGTACTATGATCTTTGCACTGAACTTGAAGGCGATTCGGTCACTTCAAAATTCTTCCTCAGGTCTTCACCAATCTCCACAAAACGTCGGATACATCAAGGCTGGCACCGCACCACTGGATTCATGAAGACACCACATCCTGGATTCACGAAGGTGATCACTGATTCTGAGGGGGGGTGTTGGAGGGCTGACTGAGCGTGATTACCATGTGCTAGGGAATGGGACATTAACAAAGAAGACATGGTGGTGGTAACCAATAAGTCTCTCTCAGATGTACATCATAACCATGCACGCGTTCAAACACTATCTATCTTATCACCCATATATAGAAGTGCCATTACTATATATGGACAAGCGCCGGCTTTACATACAGGTCAATTCGAAAAAAAAGGAGCTTGGTCCTGAATTATTTTTTCCGCCCCCCCCCTTGACTGCGTGTGCCCACCATCCAATACAAACTGCAAAGCTTTATCGTCGCGGTCCACGAAACCAGCGTGCACGAGCCATCGTGTGATCCCAACTCCAAGCAGAGGCATGACGACCATCCTCGCCAGGGCCAGCGCGGTAATCGCGCCTTGAGGGAATGTCTCGGCCGGGCGCAAGCGCAGGCAAGCAAGTGCACTGCCCAGGCATATTACGCCAATCGGGACGCTCGCCACGACGACAAAGCTGGCCGTGTTGAGGACAAAGGCCAGTGGCGGTTGCCCATCTGGCGCGACGGGCTGGAACCATGGAAGGGCGATGGACATAGAGGGGGGATCACACTGGAAATTTGAGACTGAGAACGAGGGGGGAGGAGACATTCGAGCGGACAAAGGGAGTCGTTATGTACAGCTGTACTCTAACAACTCTATGGAAAGCGGAGGCAATCGCGGCGCGTCGATGAATGTTCCGAGGGATTGAGGTGCGACCGTGTGAGTACTTTCCAAGGCCACCTCTGGTGAGTTGACTGAGTTCCAGTCTCTGCTCTCCGAGCCCACTGATACCCGTCAGACCCGGTGTCTGGGTAAGGGTTCTTCACCAGGTAGAAAATGTCTACCCAGACCCTGACCCGGCCTCTACCCTACCCACAACCCGGCGGGTTTACCTAACCCGTGACAATCCCTATGCGGTAGTCCCTGACGCCAGCACCACCTCCCTGTAACTTGAAAAGACTTATCTGTATCCTCATCGACCATCCTTGACTGAACATGTATGTACGTATTAGAGGCCTGGACACCGATTCTACCTGTTCTTTTCATTTACATCTAGTCCGTGGTCCAATTCAACCTTCACACGACATTGAAGTGCACGGGCCCAAAGTAACGGACTCGAAGGCCAACCCTGAGCCGCGATCAGAATAGAAGCAAGGAAATCTCAGCTTCCGGCGCCCGGCCACTCCCTCGCCTGATCCGAAATTCGGCAAAAGGGCCCTAGCTTTCTTGTTTGGCTACGCCAGTACATGTCCGTGTTATGGTTCAGTCCAACGCCAGGTGACAGTGGGCGCAGGACCCTGCTGTAGTAGTAATGGCGTAATACCCCTATGCCTATTACCCTGAGGAGATATAGAAGAAAGGACATGGTGCCTACCCGTCGAATTGACATCGGTAGCGAGATATTCCATGGGGCATGGAATCTACTTGAAGCGGTATAACACATACAGGGGCCTCGCCTGCCAGTGCTCGCGTCAGATATGCTGGGCAGGTAGATGTTTCAAGGAGCCAACGAACAGTTAAAGCCCAGTCCAGTGTAGCCTTTGAAAGGAGTTATTCAGCGGTGAATGGCCAAAGAGAGTAATCCCAGGTGCAGTGTGGCAACTAGATAAAGGCCGAATTGATCATGGTCGCTGACTTACTGTGGATTAGACTTTCAAATGATGCCAGCTTTTCACGCAGGGTGTGACTGGCATGTTAGGTAGACCACTTATCCACGTTGCCGCTCTGCGGGGCTCTGGTGGTGGATCACTAATGCTGTCGAATGTCAGGAACATGCTGAAAAAAAGCTCGAAGGCTGGACTCGGAACGTAGGTGAGGGCCCCGGGTCAGAAGGACGTCTTCATGAATTGGGTGCGATTAGGTATTGGAGGGGAAGAGAAGTACCAGTTATCGGTCTAGTCTCCTAACCGTCGGCGCAACCTGCCAACAGCCTGAGCGCCTGTCAAGTGAAAAATCGCTGGCGGATTGTGTCACAATTTGTGTGTGGTTGCAAGTCAGCGCCAGGGGTACCGCCGGCACCACCGGCACCACGCCATCGATCGGCGATCGACCGCGTTGGGGCTCCAGCCTCCAGCCCACCCTACTGTAGACGGCAACTCTTGGTGCCAAGGGCAATCAGCGATGTGGGTCAAAGATTACGACTGAATGATCGCAATCCACAACTAAACCAAAAAAAGTTGTTGAAAGTACGCCGCAAGTAACACGGGAGAAATCTCTTGTAAAACCATGATTCAATTCGTCCTCCATCACCACCTTTTACACGTACCAGCATCAACCAGAGTGTTTTCTAGATTGCACGGCCATACAGCGCTGAAACTGACGCGCTGATCGGTCGGTCCCGTCAGGTCCCGATCACTGGCAGGTGCTCAGATGCGCAAAGTGACCATCCCCATCTGGTCGAATGTCTAGGACCAATTGCACTCGGAAGAAATACAGGCTGTACTGGCTTGCGTCCAGATCACGTCAAACCAAATGCCCTGCTTTCCCAGCCTTGTTGTTTGGGAAGTATAAAGTACTATCTTGTCTACAGCTTGTCCCTCAGCCCAACTGCGAAGCGTTCACCCTCTGGCCCCCACATTCTCATCACCCCAAATCTCGAGTACCATCATGAAGTTTGCTTTTGCTCTCGCCGCCATTTTCGTATCCACCTCAACCCTCGTTAGCGCGGGCATTGGTGGGCCTTGCATCCCTAGTTCCTTCTTCAAATCGTATTGATGCTGCGAACAGTCGCCTCAAGATCTGTGCTGGCCCGGGCCAGTTGCGAAGGAGGCGAGGTCACAGGAAGTTCTACCGTTGACTTCAACGGCAATGCTATTGGCCTTGTGTCCACTACTTGCCCTCAGCCCGGCAGCAAGAAACGCTCTAAGATTGAGGCGCGCCAGTATGATCTTTGCTCTGAAGGCGACTGTGAGTGTTTCCCCCAACTTCAACTCCGGGTGAACTCGGGGTTGCTTGGCCACCGATAATTAACAGAGAATGCTTGCTCAGGTTACCCCACCTGTGAGGACACGACCGAAGCTGATATAATCCTGGATGACTGCACGACCGTCCTCGAATACCTGGCGACCTATGAGTGTAAGCTTCCCAATCTATATTCTGTTCAAACCGCACTTCCTCACGACGATCTCCTTTGGGACGGTCAGCCACGACAGTTGTTATACCCGCTGGGTCATTCCAAAAGTGGTACTCTGGCACTTGTGGCATTTACTTCTACAATTTCGATACATCCGACTATACTGTCTGCCTTGATGAAGTCGTGAGTCCCATCCAACCCATGTAATCCTTTGGGACAGCAACTAATAATCATGATACGATGTCCTCTAACAGGGGTATGACGCTGCCGGTTTGATAGAACTCTGTACTGGAGTATCGAATGGAGCTGTCTGTCAAGGAAGCATGGACCCCGGCTATGCGTACGAGGTCACGTAAGTGTAACATGTTCATTTCCGACTTCACTTCTGCTCACGCTTGTTTTCAGAATCGGGAGTCCGTGACCACCGGCACGGTGGTTCCAACTCCCCTGTTGACCAGAAAATCAAGACACTGGTCAGCGGGGTGTGTACAGATATCGGGCTTTGTAGAGTTTCGTTTTTACAAACGCCAAATTTCTCGGAAGGATGTGCTTTCTTGTTTTGTTATTACTAGGTGTTGAGCGTGGATTCCTGGTCCTGTATTGAACGTTATGATTTGTCAAGAACGTTATTGTTGGTTCGTTGCTGTAATATGATGGCCGCACACTGGCAAGTGAAAGTAGGACTGCGTCAAATATTGGGAAGTCACAGTATGCCAGAGTTTGCGTCGTCTCCTCAAACTTCACGAGACGAGTCCAAAGTATCATGGTGATCGTTTTTGCACGTACATGAATGGTGGACACTCGGGGGGGAGGCGGAATTAAAAAGAAGGACTGGAGGACAATTGTTTTTCAAATTGACTAGGCGCTTATCCACATATGGTAATGGTGTTTCTATATATGTATAAGATAAGTCCTCGAGATTCATGAAACAAGACCAAGACCGAGAGAGAGACCAAGAGCAGCGAGACGAGCGACGGCGTGGCAGCTCGATTTGTCGTCAGGCGTTCAGGCGAAGAACGAAAGCATGCAAAGCATGAAAAATGGAAAGGTGGGACTCGATTGCCTGACTTTGACAAGGCCAGAGTATATACGGAGTGCAATACAAATATGCTACACACAAGCGGCAAGTAGAGTAGAGGGGGAGAGGGAAAAACGAGGCCCAACTGGCGACAGAACCACACGGCGATGATGACGGTAAGGCGAAAGAAATTCGGCTGAAATACTGAATTGGTGCGCGACAGTCTGTATAGTCAACAAGTGTGAGGTGCGGTGAAAGTTGATCTTAAAAGGCTAGAGTAATGAGGGAATACTGGAATGGAGGGCGGCAGGTCTAGAAACGAAAAGGAAACAGGGCAACGTACGAAGAGAGGCTTGATTGGCCCT
>Ga0307510_10011839_pt1 | contig 10348 bp, 7 predicted proteins | sample 12_EM_MG_FD_207224 | JGI IMG/M metagenome (GOLD analysis project Ga0307510, IMG submission 207224) | Populus trichocarpa ectomycorrhiza microbial communities from riparian zone in the Pacific Northwest, United States - 12_EM | ecosystem: Host-associated > Plants > Roots > Unclassified | place...
AAAATCATTTGAATCAAAGATATGAAATGAGAAATTCCAATATCAAAGTTGTAGTTATGATTTGAAAAAAAAATGACATAAGGAATTACATTTACTGGAAAAAACCATCTTTAAGCTGGTGATTTATTTGCAATACAATGTTGAAACCAGATCTACATCATATCAGAAACATGCACTTTCTCCAAACCAAGGTCTTTCACCAATATATCTTCTTGTAATACAGTTTTCCAATTCACAAAAGTGTCTCTACATAGTTCTTATTCACAGAGAAGTCCCCAGATATAAAGTAAAACTTGTCAAACGCAGAAACTGAAATTCTCAACACAATTCTCCTTCCTTTCATGTGAAGTCATAGTCCATGCTGACTCTTAGGCTCAGTTAAATGTTTTTGCATTGTCAATGATTACCTACTTTTATACCCCATTGTCCAACGTAATGTTACCCCCAAACCCACCCAAACGAAGTTGTTACCTAAACAAGTGCACCATTTCAAGTTCAGCTATAATTATGGAACTGAGGGAGTTACGTGATTATAGAAAAGTTCTTGAGATATGGAAAGTTACACAGAATACATTACCTAGCATGCTCAACTAAATCAGGACCACGCCTTCCAACATCATAATGCTGATCTGAATCCAATTCCCACAGTGCTGGTTTTCCCTGCTGTGGCTGGAAATGACCCAGGAACCTGAAGTTAAGGCAAATATCACATCAAATGCATAATCCATCCCCTGCAATGAACCCCTACCATCGAAACATACTATTTTAAAACTCCCTGACCTTGGATGTTCTTTTCAGAGAAAAGTAAAGATGGCAGAGAAGAACAGAGCTTATTTAACTTACACATTAATAGCATCTTGTTTCTCAGCATCCATGTAGGCATTGCTGTAATAACGTTGTAGAGTTCTAAAAAATTCCTGGGAGTGAGTTGCTGCTTTCCACTGACCTCTTCTCTCAGAAAATATCTATTTAACATCATCATTGCAGCATAGTGAATTAAACATCCAGTATATTTTAGAAACAAGAATGTTTTGCTTTTTAAGGAATGAGCTGACAATTTCAATGGTAAACACATCAATTTCTCATTTAACTCCTGAGATACCTTACTTTCTTCCCATGGTAAGGATACCAAAAGTGATTACCTTAGTTCCTTAACATTGCAATCAAAGAGGTGATGACATGCAAACTTAAATTTCTTAAATAAAACACTGATGTGACACAGCCAACTTAGTCAAATAGTATAGTTTGTGCACCCTGGAACATTGAACAGAACTACAACACAAGTTTGGCATTTTTTTTCCATGGGCTCACCAAAAACACATGCATCCAAAACTAAGAAACATCAACAAGCTCGTAGATCTTTCTTTCTGATTTCAAAAATCCTACAAATCAAATCATCTAAGCGAGCAACAGACCCATCATACTGCAATTTTCAAATTGAATAAAGTAAAACAATCACACACCTACAAGCTCCATAATCTCATGTGAGAAAATTCTTGGTTTTTTCCTCCAAATTAAAAAAAATCCAAGGTAACAGCTAGCTGTGCCAAAAAATGTATTCCATCCACACATTCATGTCCAATCATATTTTAATCATATAAGAGTAGGCCTCCCCAGAACCATAAGGATTACCTTGTTGTGAGCAGCGGACCCACCATACTGCAGTGCAAGTGTGTCGCCCATTGTCTCGTAAATCCTCATTAAATCCTCCGCTAAAGGATTATCCAGATCAATATTTGGATATTCCATATATCCAAGTGCATGCAGCTGATGTCCAAGAGCCACCAATCCATAGGCATATTGTGCAACATTTGTGCGATCTAAACAGTCTATGCAATTGGTCCTTAAAACCCCGTTTTGGAACATTGGAACCTTGATACTCTGATTTCGATTTGCATCACAATCAGCTTTGGTAATTTCTGAATCCAACTTGCCGACATTGCCATTTTCATTGGACAGGTTTCCAAGAGAACAGTCACCATCGTGTTCTCTGCACCAAATTTGCATTGCTACCATCGTAAGGAAGTTACAGGAATTAGACAGAAAGCAAGGAAAAAATCATGGCAGTGTACCCTAAAATGAGTAGTTACTAAAAGGGTATCATTCACCATGGGATTGCATTTTCTGTGTCTTTCCCACCTCTTTTTGAATGATTACAAAGCACAAATGCAAAAACACATATTCCACAAGCTGCACATTAATGATTTATGAATTTTGAATCAACATATTTCCTCAAATCATTTGAAATTCAACGAAGCAAAATAAAATACACATCAATTAAATGAATTTACAAAAAAATTAAAAGTAGCCTGAAAAGCAATTGTGTAAATACATTGTAAAGTTTAGCAGGACAACAAATTCTCAGAGCAAGTATTTCCCAGAGTGCATATGACAAAAAAAATACCATGTAAGAAGAGTTGGAAGCCTTTTGCATTAACTTACTCAAAGCAGGACCCATTTAACAATCCCTTGGAGCTTGAACTTGGCATGACTTGACAATAAAAGATCCCAGTTAAATTCAATGCATAGGCAGTGACTCTTCCAAGAAGTGCTAGGACATTTGTAGCTCTGCTGAAAATAACCAAACACTATTGACTTTAATCATCATAAATTAATGTGTGAAAGAACAATATGGGGTGGGCAAGTGAAGTACTTTCTAGAATGTTTATTCAAATCCCAGTGTAGGAACTTCAGACGATTCTCCTCAGATAAACTTTGATTGATAACTCTGATGGCATTTGCAAACTCAGCCCCAAGTATTGTTTCACGAGGCTTCTTTTCATGCGACTGCCAATCACCAACATAATTGCCAAAAACATACAACAACAACCAAGCCTCAATCCCAGACAATCACTAAACATAATAATAACAATAATAATAACAACAACAACAACAACAACAACAACAACAACAACAACAAAAATCATGAATCAACTTTCATATACAAGAAGCTTAAAAAGATCACATGAGCACAGGCATGTGGAGCAATCTGTGTCTTGGTAATTGCAGCAACCTACCTTTATTAAATTCAAAATAATTATTGGATTTCCATATCTCTTCACAAGATTTTCAAAATGAAGTTTTGTTGCCTCAAAATTTTGGTCCTTCCTTGATACTGCAAAATAATAATAAATGAATAACTTATGAAAGTTATCACTGAGAATAAAAAGGTTCAGAATACCGAGTTCATACACATAATGTCAGGTTTAAGATTCAGTCGTGAGGATTCCTGCGACCAGAAAAGCGGGATTGAACCCCGATTCTGCACAACAGAACTTATTTGCACTGGCTGTTCTTCAGAAACATCTTCAAACACAACCTGTTCTGTCTCGACATCATTAGCTACTCTACCCTTCTCATTCACGCCTCGTTTTAGATATCTAGATAGACAAGAGAAAAGTAAAGTCACAACGAAATTCATTGTAAGTTCAGCAGTGATCAGGGGGGTAAAACTGGATAGTGGCCTTTTCATAAAGTCAGCAGCAGACTATATGAAGAAGTTAATATAAAGATTGAATCAAAAGCATTTGAGAGTTTAACATGTTCAAGGGCAAAAGATCTAAGCAGCCAGGCATAGATGAGGAAATCCAGCTAGCATGTTGTTCAAAAGTTTTGAAGACTATCCATACCTTGTGCCAGCATAATGCCGTGATCGTCTAGCAATTAGAGCCAATTTAAACTCCCTGCCAGATACTGAAATTTTGACCTGGATACCAACACAGGAAACCATAAAGATCAGGTTGAAGTCTCAGAATAGTTCAGACAAATTTGCATCAGTAAGATTGAGAGGATATTCTGAAGGCCAGATAAATGTGGATGATGTTAATCTTCTGTTCAACTTACAAAAGGAGCATGTTCTTAATTTAGTTAATTTCCCTCTCCAAAGATCAATATAGGGGAACTTCAACTCCTAACTCAAAATGGGATATTATAATAAACTCGATAGCTTTGAAAAGAACCAGACTAAATAGAGAGTAGGAAATTAGAGAAGATGGCAAAACATAACATACACCATCATATTTGGTAATGTACATTTTCTATCATGGACTATTCTTTACTTGCATCAAATGTCTTTAAACACTTTTGTATGGTTGGTGACTTGAAATAAGATGCACCTGTTTAAAGAAGCCATGTACTAATGCCACCGTCCATAGAGTATTCTTGAGGTTATTTCGAATTCCTTGAGTTAAGAATTCATTCCAAACAAACATTGATTCATAGTGAATTTGTCCTGTCTCGTTAAAAGATAAATTCTTCTGGAGACTATGCATGACATTGTAGGAGTAGCTGAAAAAGAAGTCTCTTGTAAGGTCCACCGTGCATAGGAGCTTCTTGTATCTATTTCATCAAGACAAAAAAAATTGAAGGACAAATCAGTATGTATTTAATAATGTTATAAAGCGAAAAAGGATACTATGAATTGTTAGTCCAATTAGTATCAGCCAAGAAACTAAAGTGAAACAAATAGAAAAGAAAGAAAGAAAGAAAAGTGAATTTTCCCCCACAAACCCTGATGATACCTTGTCTCATTCAACATGTTCTATTAACATCACAACAGCAATGAAGTTTGTCCCTGTACATATGCAGGAAATGAACTGGAAATAGCCACTACACAAAATTATCAACTACAAAGGACGCGGCAGTAATATTTGCTATGCATACATTAGAATTAGATGCCCTACTTGTCTCATCTCAAAAACAAAATTAAACAAAGAAAGAACATAAAACTATAACTACAACTACTAGAAGAACCTGAATAAGTTTGAATCACAGAAGCCCGCGTCATTAATTAACACTGAAGGGTGTGATGACAAAAATAGTTGAGAAATTACCTCCAGTGTTGAACCAGTCTACTTCTAACAGACAACACACAACTCAGACTAATTGTCCCAAATAATTAAATGAAAGAAAAATATCAAACTATTAATTTAAAAATCAAGCACCACAACCATAAAAGAGTCATCATCTAATTACAAATCAACAATGGCAATTCTGATATTAGTCTCTTAGATCTCCTTAACGGTGCCAGGTACATATTACATTTACATGCAGAATGGACAAAGACCTGTTCTCGTTCTTAGAGCTAGTCATATTGGACCGCACGGTAGAATTTGGAATAGGAATCATCTCGCTCTTGGTTATAGCATAAATTGTATGGCCACAAATTGCACCAATCTTCCTTCTTTTTGTTATCAGCAGCATGTAATAGGGTCCCAAAAATTTAATGAACCCTATGTTGAAGAAAAAAGAAAAAATGAGTTCAACAATTAAACAGATTAAGTGCTTATATAGAAGACCTTGCAGATACAACATACCAACAATTCCGTAACAAATAGTGACAAATTTAAGTCCACCCGTTGACTTGTTGCCTTCATGTATTCGCCTTAGCAGATCACAGCATTCACTTTCTGAATATGTTGTAGAATCTTCAAGAACAATGAGTTCAGATGGCTCTAAACGATCAATCTTTAACACCCTCCAAAGGGTTCTGTTCTTGTCTCCTCCAATCATATAAAAATTCTGTCACGTAGTAGATGTTGGATTAGAAGTTGCTGTAATGATGATTTGAGAAATTGGCATGGATAATCATTAAATATAAATAAAAGAACGATGAAAATAAAAATGTTTCGACAGATAAATTCATATTACCAAAGTCACTTTACTATGTTATAAAATAAATTGTGGGATAAATGAGAGAAGCAACAAAAAGTTCCACCAAACAAAAGTAGGAATTTTTCAAAAGGGAAAAGTACATCATTCAGTTCATTGAAATTCAGCATGACAGGAAGGAGAAAAAGTTCTAAGCAACTGGTTTCCTGCTTCATCATCAAAAGGATGCAACTCATGCAAGAGGACCGGTTGAGCATAGTTTTCCAATGTGGTAGTGACTTCAGGGTTCAGTGAGAGAAAGGGCTGACATTACCCATAATAAATTGAACATAACCCCCAATACTGAAAAATATAGGACAAAGACATGATGGGATAACAGCTTCATTATAGCATACTAAAACCAGCACAGATAACTCCCTTCATACTTCGTATAAAACAACATGAAACAAAAGGTCTGGTAAAATTTGGGAAATTAATGTCCCATGTCTGTAATACTCTCTCTTTATAAGATTCACTGAAAGAAAAGATGGACTATGCTTGACCACCTTATTGGAACAAGATTAATACATCTAAGTTACCCTATTGATTGCATGCTGAAAAGAAAGACAAAAATCTTTAAAATTCAATAGACCTTTTATGCCTCAAAAACGCGATACTGTGCAAGAAAACATGAGGAAGTAATCAAAAAGGTGAGTGACTGTGGGGGGGAAATTTTGTATGGATGCATGATTAAAATGTTGATCTCAATTTATGCAGAAAAGGAGGAAAGAGAAGGAAAAACAGGCTAATTCGTGTAAATGTTTTTAATGTTATTAACCTTAATCCTACTATTCAATTTTAATAACATCAAAGAATTGTGCAACAAATGACACCCAAATTTGGCATAACAAAGAAGTATTCCGAGGAACAAGCTTGCCGACATGTCAATGAGCTGCTAATGTATAAAACCGAATGGCAACTGAGCAAAATACATACTCTTCTTTCCATTATTTTGGGAAAAAAGAATAAGGAAGCAAAACAAGTATAACAAAGTGAAATTTGGACATGTGTAACTCCCCACTTTTTTGCACAAATTCAACATCCCTACTTTTTGAACAAAATCATTCCATGACATAAACCCAGCGTGCTCTGAGATTTCAAAATGAACTAAGCAAGACAAAACTAAACATAAACTCAACCAATTGCGGACTAAAATCAAAGAGACAAAGAGTACTCTATTCGAAACATTATCTTCAAAGCTGAATTGCCAATCAGGTCCACACCACGACCTGATCAAGTCAAAAACCTAAATCCAACACCATGCGAATCATATCCAATGTAAACGATCACCCCAGAAAAATCATCAAAATTTTAGAATTCCTCACTTAAGGGAGGCAATCACAGAAAAAATCAAACGAACACGCGCACAGACAAAAAGAAAAGAGAAAAATCAATATCCCAGAAATCACAATCAAGAACTACAAAACCAACAAATCATAAACCTCAAAACACAAAAAAACGAAAAACAAAAACCAACAAACTCAACAACATAAGGATAACAATTGAAGAAAAGTGAGCGAGTAATTCATGTGCATACCGAGCGAGTCTCATAGAGTCTGAATTTCTGCAAGTAACGGGAATCGGAGGAACCACGAATCATGTTTGTTTCCATTTGGGATCCCACCATGGTGAACCTCCTGAGGTTGAGTGAACTCCACTGCAACAAAAACTCCTCCACTTCTCAAAATCTACACTCAAAGCACACATCTTTAACTATTTATCTGTCTGGCTTTTCATCATATGTGTAAGCGAACACGCAGAATGAGAGTTAAGAAAAACAAAAGAAACAAGAAGCAAGCAAGCAAACCAAATCACTCAAAGTTTCAGTCTTTCTTTTTTTGCAGTGAAGATTAAAGTTTTGTTGGAGAGAAAGCAAACCAGAGAATAAGCTAAAGACGTTTTGGAGAAGATAAAAGAGAGAGAGACCACAAACAGAGAGAGCTAAATGAAAAGGAAAAAGGATGAATTTGTTTGTTTATTTTGTTCAAAAAAAAAATAGACTTTAATTTATTTTTTATTTTGAAGTGATTTAAAAATATAAAAAATTAATTTATATTTAAAAATTAATAAAAAGCTAATTCAACCATGAAGCCTTAGAAAAATTCAAATTATGTCCAAAACATGGGTTACTTTTTAAATGATAGTGTTCACATTGCACATTTGCAATTAAGTTCAATTTTTTTTCGTTGAAAAATATTTTTATAAAAATTTAAATATTTTTATTTTAAATTAATTTTTTGATATTTTTAAATTATTTTAATATTTCAATATTAAAAAAAATAAAAATATATATTATTTTAATATATTTTTAAATAAAAAATATTTTAAAAAACCTAAAATGTTTAACTCTACTGTTATACATATCAAAGCGTACGTTTCAAGAAGCATGTTTTATAATTTATTTTTGGTGGATTTTATGCATTGATTACAAAGGTTAAAAACTAATTATGAACCGTCTAGTAAGTACTATAGTGATAAAAACTTAAAATTAAAAAATTTGTTTTCCTTGTAGTTTCAGATTCAAGTCATATGATTGTTAATATAATGACCACTAGAGGTTTATATAGGCGTCAATTTTAGAACCCGTAAAATTAATCGAAGTGCTTGTAAGCTGCCTGATATCCATATTAATAAAAAAAAAATTAATTATTAAAGGTTAAAGAAATACACTTTATTCTTCTTCGTTGTCAGAATCCAAATCTCATGCTATACATACATACAGTGATAAAATAAAGCTATCATAAATTCTCTACTCAGAAAAATTTAAAATATGAAATATAAAAGAATTGTACGTTTTAAGAGGCATCTTTTATAACTTGCTTTTAATGTTATTCGTTCATGATAAAGGAAATGAGAGGAGAATTTTGGACATAAAATTCTATGAAGACATCCCTTGTGTTCACTCCACCATGATAAAACAGAATTTTATATATATAATTGGATTTCAAAGAATTAGCGTATTTTATTCCCAACAACGTGAAGTGGAGCTTGTCTAGGGTGTCATTGAAATTACAACAGTGATGATGATAGTTTAAATTGTTTTTCATTTAGAAATACATTAAAATAAAAAAATTTTATTTTTTTTTAAAATTATTTTTAACATCAGTGCATCGAAACCTTCTAAAAACATAAAATAAATTCATTTCAAGCGAAAACAAAATTTAAAATTTAAGGGAACGCGGTTTGTATCGTGTTTCCAAACACACTCTTAATAACATGGTTGACAGTGCGTTCTTGTAATTTCTGAGTTTTTTTTAGATTAATTTTTTTATATTTTTAAATTGTTTGGATGCATTGATATCAAAAATAAATTTTAAAAAATAAAAAAATATATTTATTAAAAATACTTCCAAACAAAAAATACTTTAAAAAAACTACTATAACACTAACCAACAAGCTCATAGTGAGGCCCATTTCAAATAATTCTCCAACTTCTCATAGGAAATATATTTTATTTTATTAATAACATATTATAGGACGATCCCATGGTGTTAGTGAATAAGAATATGCTCGTATCATATTCTCTTGTTTGCCCAACTTGCCTGCAAGCACATAATATCATAATAATATTCCATGGAAATGTGGAATATTTGCAGTGATGTCCATTGCTGGAACTCTCATTTTCCATCTTCATCGCGTGACAATATTATATTCACCATGATTGACCTGCCAAGCTTGGAATGCTAGTCGTGCTTCCGTGCATCTCTATTTATTATTAATCAAATTACTATTTTTTATTAGAAAAAAAAAAGATAAATAACAATAACCCTCTCCCACGTGTCCACCATGCAAGATGGTAACTGTAAAACCCAAGCAAGGAAGGTGATTATTGTATCTTCAGTCGGGAAAAAAAATATTTCAATATTCTCTCTTTGTGAAAGTTATTTTTGTATAGTGATTTGTTTTAGCGGTGTTAATTGCAGGTTCTGCCATAAAATTATTTATTTATTTATTTTTAGAAGAGATAAGGTTGAAATTAATATCATGTGATGGAGTTGCGTCTCAATATGTTTTTTCAAGGTGTAATTATTCAGTCTTGGTGTAATTTTATGCGCGTTGACTTTGACATTGATGAATCATTACTGGCCTAGGATGTTATTCTTATCTCAGTGAATAATAAAATTGTTTAATATATAATTTTATTATATTCAAAATATTTTAAAAAATATCATATTTCTCCTTGTAATTTTGTTGTATATTTATTATTTTTATTGTCAATGAATCAATACAGGATAAATAAACCACTACTAGGCATTGTCCTGGGATGTTTCTTAATGAATAATAGAAGTGATTAATATGTCACTTTTTATTTGTAAGAATAAAAAATATAAATAATAATTCATTTCTTGTTTGAATTTGATTTTTTTTATTTTCATGTTGTGGGTTTTATTTTGAGACACCCTCCCTTGACGCGGCAAGCGAATTTGAGTTAGATCGACATGATTTATATAAGTTTATTGAGTGTGAATAGCAATATTCGGATTTATTATGGACATGATAAAAAATATTCAAAGCTTAATTAACTATTATTATTTTTTAAAAATCAACACTCGTATTCTAAAAATAAAGATTGATTATCGTGTTCAAATCTCAAATCCCTATCCTAAATCTCAATATTTTTTTACGGAACCCTCATTATTAAGAAACACACACAAAAAAAATTACATTAGATATAATATTTTATAATAACTTTTATCTT
>Ga0307510_10011840_pt1 | contig 10348 bp, 5 predicted proteins | sample 12_EM_MG_FD_207224 | JGI IMG/M metagenome (GOLD analysis project Ga0307510, IMG submission 207224) | Populus trichocarpa ectomycorrhiza microbial communities from riparian zone in the Pacific Northwest, United States - 12_EM | ecosystem: Host-associated > Plants > Roots > Unclassified | place...
AACTTGCACATTGTCAAAGAACCATCTCAACCCAATAGCTTAAGCTGTTAGGTAAGGTCCAAGGATATGATTTATATTATTCTCTAACACACCCCCTTAAGTGAAAGCCCTTTGGGCTTGAAACTTGCACAGGCCCACATTACCTTGTGCTTAATTTTTATCAAATAAATGAGGATGGTGAGATTCGAACTCGAAACCACTTGGTCATCAAGGCTCTGATACCATGTCAAAGAACCATCTCAACCCAAAAGCTTAAGCTATTAGGTGAGGTTCCAGAATATGATTTATATTATTCTCTATCACACATGCAAATGTTCAAAGGTCCATTTGTTGAACAGCTTCACATCAAAGATCGGAAGCTCCTTTTTGTATGCATCATAATCCTGATGAGGAGCAGGTGCCATTCCCAGACATCTGCAGCCATGATGATGGGTGGCTAGAGTTTAGAGAAGAAAATAGAGAAAAGGTAGATTGGTGAGTACAAGAGCCATGATACTATAGGGCCTAGCTATATTTATAGAAAAAGATGGAAACAACTAGTGTGCTAGCAAGTGAATCAGCATATGATTATATTACCAGGCTCTGAGGTTGCAAGAAGCAATTTCTGGATAAAAACAATAACTCATTAAATTGCAGTGAAGTTGGCAAACCCAAATATAGATAAAGGTATCTAATTAGGTGACCTAATCTTAGGGGACATGAAAGGGATTACAAAGAGAATTGCTGCATTCCTCGCTTGTTTACAGCATAGATCATGGTAGTAATTACTAGCACTGCATGCATATTTTCTTTTACAGCATAGATTTTGTTAAGAATGTCTATCCCATCCCATCCCATCCCCTCATTGTCTTTCATGAAGTTGAGATTTTATATATGTACTGTTTTACATGAAGGAATATATTAATTTTGAACACTCAACTACACAAAAGTGAATCAAATGAATGATCTAGCCTCTTAATTTGATCTGGTGAAATCTTAACTTAAGATTCTTAAATACCTTTACGTCTGCTATCATAATTAACAATAGGGTTCAGAATTACCTGAATTGATTGCCATCGTGTTGAATGATAGTGCTCGATTAGATGCACTCTGGAACTTTTGAGCCAATTTCGTTGTATGGACTCGACGTGATCATTAGCCAGGCCGGCCCGTCGAAAATCCTCCTCGACATCCTCCTCGACAGCCCGACTCAATTATACTACGGCCAGGCCATGGCTGAAGTCTCAATATCTAACCTTCTTGCCCTAGCCCACATGGCAGTTTTTTTTCCTTGACAAATCAATATACATGAATGCTAGTGACTTCTTGATAATGTTAGAAGCGCTGGAGAGCTGGGTTTTAGGACCCGCCACGTCAAATGATTAATCTGGAACACAAACATAAATAAGAGAAGTTAACTTGATCACATTTTACATGAAATGTGAAAGCTTGGAATTGAATTGATGATCTCTTGATAAATATTTAGAGATCCTTGCTAATGAAACAAACCCACCTAATGGTTGTTTAATATATGAGATCAAATCAAATTATCATCTAAAACTAAAACTAAAATTGAAAGAAATATGGGTTTAGAAGTTGTTTCTTATCACAAAAATGATTATTGTAAATCAAATAATTCAATAATTTTTTTTAATTAATATGAGTGTCTGTGTCAGTTTGTGCGCACCTCAACTAATTTCATGGGCCCTGAAGTTAACGACTATGTAAGCCTCCAGTAGCCTTGAGGTTTGTGGGGCTCGAACCGGTGACCTCTAGGGATCAAACTCAAAACCTGACTAATTGAGCTACACCTCTCATAATTCAAATAATTCAATATTACTTGCACAATACGTAGCTTAAGTTAATTTTTAATGAAAAAGAGAGAAAGAAAAAAGCATGTGTAGACATTTTAAACACGGCTTTTTGACATCGTTAAAAATTTTAATTGAAAATTATGTTTACGTTAATTAAAAACTAAAATAGGAAAATAGTCTTTCTTGTAAAGAGCAAAATATAGATGTGCTGTGATGTGTTCTTCTAAAAAATTTACTTACTTATATAAAAATTTTAATTTTTGTAAGAAAAGAATTGATTTAAATTTTATAGAAAAGTTATTATTTTTTAGTCTAAATTCTCCTTTTCTTATCAATGTAACTTTAAACATATATTTCCTTTTAGCAATGTAGATTATTGCATAAAAAACTAAAAGCAATTAATATAAATATCTAAAAAACAATAAATTATTTTAAATAATAAATAAATAAATATCTTTAATTGAAACTCTTTTTTCTTATTCATGTGTTCATTTTTAAAAAATAATGTCTTTTTTATTTGAAATATTATTTTTTAAAATAAAAACTTATCATAATCTTATAAGAAAGTTTTGATAAAAAAACAAATAAGTTTTTAAATTAATCATTTTGATGCAATGCATTTAAATATATAAGAATAATAATTTTAAAAAAATATTATATAAAAAAATTGGCAATACATATATAAAAAAATGAAATAGATATTTCATTTGCATTGAATATTCATGAGTAAATATTTTAGATAATTATACATATTATATTAAAATATAATTATTTAAAAAGTGATTTTTAATATTACTATAAAAAATCCAATATTATTTGAAAACAAGATTAAAATTATTAAAAGAATATTGTTACAAAATGAAAATAAAAATGAAGGGCCATTAATTATAAAATGAATGGACACATGCTTGGGCTGGAATAATGAGCCCATGTACTTGGGCTATAATTCAAAAAATCCAAGTGCATCTGGGCTTGAAAATCTAGACCAATATGGCAATATGCATGTTCCTTTTCTCCTTAATGGACGGACCATTTTGTCTGCTCTGATTTTTTTCTAAACTGAACTGATGACGTGTCACCTATTTTAGAAGACGATATGATATCCATCTGCAACTCTTTTCAATTGTCAAAAGTAGCTATGAGAAAATCAAGGTTTAAGTTTGTGGATAAAAAAACTTATTTTTGAACTATTTTCTTAATAACATTAAAGAAACTTCTGAGGGATCTCTAAAAATTCATTTCCAACAACAAAACATATTTTAATTTACTTAAAAATTTAAAATTAAATCAAAATTATAAACTTTTTTTAAATCTAAACTCCATTTTCTAGCACTATTATAAATGAAAACCACTTTAATTATGTTATTTTTTTAAACTTGAATCCATAATCATCAAATTCAAAACTATCTAGCCACTCAAAAGCTTTCTATCCTCAAATTTTCCAGTGATTTTTTCACTCTTTTCTGGACTAAAACATAAAAAAAATGAAGTTTATGATCAAAAAAGTTGTGATTTTAACACTGTAACTGCATTATAAAAAATAAATTAAAACAAATCATGAAGTTCAATAATTCATTTTATTTTTAACAAACTTTTTAGATTTTTTTCAATTTTATTTTGAATATGTTTTATTTTATGAGCTGTTTGAAATCAATTCTCTACTATAATGGTATTTAATTATAGTTTTTATTTGAATTTATTTAATAGATAAGTTGAATTTATATGTTTGGAAAAATTATAATTCAATTTATTTTATTTTTTAAAATATTTGTAAAAAAAATGAATGGATGTCTATTTTGGAAAGGTGTTTTTAATATCTTTTTTTCTAAGTATAATAAACAAGAAGCACTAATTTCTAATTTTTTTATATATATATTTTTTAAATTAAATCCCATTTTAAATTTTATCGTAAAAAAAAACCAACTACTAGAAGCAAAACTAATCGAATTCAAGACAGGAGGAGGAGGAGGAGGAGGAGGCTTGGATAAGTTTTTAATATTTACAATATTTAATTTTTATTACAGAGAAGAGACAAAGAGAGGGTCACCTTTTCTCCAGGGGCTTGCTTTCACAAGATCGTACTTGCCAAATCCAAAAATCGTACTTTGTATCCTCCTAGCTTGCTTTCACAATCACAGGAGAATTGTGTGTGTGTGTGTGTTCAACAAAACACAAGATACCATACCATACCATACCATAGCAGTATATTAACTCTTGTGCTAAGCTAATAGGACTTTGTTTTCTTTAGATTGATTCGATCTCCACTTCTAATCTAAAATTCATTTCTTTTCCATTCCCGTCTCCCGAATACACTATAAAAAGTAACAACTTTCCTCCCAAATCTCATGTTTTGACCTCATCACTCCTGGAGCTTGTAAGTTTTTGAACAACACTTGAATTCGATTCCTTTTGCTTGTTTGATTTGTTTTGATTTGATTTTGGTGTAGGGATTTGAATAGACAATTGGGGTATTTGGATTTCGAGAAGAATTGGGCATGAATGAAGATGGTCTTTATATCCAAGATAAAATGGATTGCACTCTTTGTATTGATGCTATCGATGGTGTCTTTGGTGGTTCATCTTTCTATTACAAGGCTTTCAGGCGCTTATTCAATGCAATCTACTTTAATGCCCTTTAATGGATTTGATTTCACTGCTTCTATCTTTGCCCCACAGGTTTCGATTCTGCTTTCTTCTGTATTCTTTTTTCTGTGTCTTCTGCATTTTTTGTTTATTTTTTTTATCTGGTTTTTCTTTCCTTTTCTTGATGTGGCAGAGTGATAGATTTGTTAGAAATATGAAGTTGTGGGGGCCTGTGATGTCATTGAAATCATTGCAGCCTTATGCCAATCCAAGAAGCAACTATCCTGGTAATGGGTTTTGCTGAAATTGTCTATTCTTGTGTTTACACTTCTATTTCTTTTATCTTCAATGATGTGGTTTTTTGAACTGGTATTTCTCAATGATGAGTTTCTTTTGGTTAGTGGCTAGCTGCTGTGGAATTTGGAAATGTGACATGGATTTGATCAATATGCTTTATAGGAGTGTATTTAAATGAACGGTGGATTAGTACGTTGCTGAGTTTTTTTTTTGGGAGGTTTATGTAATTTATAGCTTGGTTGAGGTAATTTCTTGTTGGTTCTGGTACCCATTTGACATGCTTCTGAGGGAGTATTCAATGAATACATGTTTTAGGGAATTGAGAAATCATTCTGTTTGGTCACGTTTCCCCTTGTCATTTTGAATTGGGCGATCTTGTATTTTGCTGATATTGCTTGTGAGTCAGAGCTGTTCTTTTTATGGGTTTGGAATTCCTTACTTATTCTGACAAATAGCGATGTGTTGAATTGGAAAAGAACAGTACATATCTAGTTAGATATTTTTATAATCTGATGGAACTTAAATGGGATATACAATGTGCATCGCTATGTTTAATTATATTATTTACATACTCTTACAGAAGTATCTATTTAAAAGCCTGTGAAAAATTTGGGTGGCATATATGTTTCAGAGTAGATTGTGGAAAATGTTGGTGACATTTTTTATTTTTGGATGAAGGGAAACCCTTACCTAGGTTATGTGGTGCATGCAATTGCTCCATTCTCTTGTACTGGGTAAAACTTGGACTTGCGTTCATGGGCATGGATAGATAACCTTCAAGGAAGAGTTTGTACCTAATAAGATTCGAATCATGACCTACCCTTATCTTGGCACCTCTAACCTATCAGTCAACTCCTTGTTATTCGTGGAATTATTGAAACATTTCTTCTCTACAAGACCTGTGTATATATGCCATATGAAATGTGCAGAAAAGAGCATTCTAATTATTTTGATTTCTAATAAATTGCTTTTACCAAAGCTGCAATCTTGCTTCCCATTTACTTTCATTTAAACAACGAGCTTATTTCCTTGGTTCTCTTGCCGTCTTGCTTGTTATATCATGATCTTTATGAGCCTTATTTGAGAATTTCTCTCTGTGTTGATTTTTGTTTTGCATATATTTTATTTGATTTTTTACAATTCCAGCTGAAAGGAACAATGGTTACATTTATGCAAAAATTTTTGGTGGATTTGAGAAGATAAGATCCTCGGTATGATTCATTTGATATTTTAGACTTGTTTTAATTATGATTTATAGTGGGAGTTCATAACATTTCTGTTAATTTTCTAGATCTGTGATCTTGTCACCATATCCAGGCTTCTAAATGCTACTCTTGTCATTCCAGAGATTCAAGAAAGTCTTCAATCAAAAGGCATTAGGTAATTTGTTTTAGCTAGTTTAATGGTTTGTTTCACCATTATTCCATGTGCTCGTAAAGCTTACCATTATTTTTTTTTCTGAATTTCAAACAGTTACAAATTCAAGAGTTTTTCATATCTCTTTGATGAAGATCAGTTCATAGCATATCTTAAAAATGATGTAAACATTGTGAAGAGCCTGCCTGAGAATTTGAAAGCAGCCAGGCGAAGGAATGAGGTCCGTACATATAAGCCCAAAAGATCTGCTTCTCCAAATTTCTACGTCAAAGAAATTTTGCCTGTGTTAAAGAAATCCAAGGTTATTGGACTTGTTCTTCATGATGGAGGATGCCTGCAGGTAGGTGAATCTATTGAAATGTAGGTCATAAATGATTTTTGTTGTTGTGCAAATGCTCTCATCTCAAAGAGCTCCACTTTTCTACTCAGAATTATCCAAATAATTGATTGTTGTCTCATCTATTTTTTCCTTCTGGGATATGACCTGTGCTTGGAGAAACTTTAGTATTTGGATGATAACTGTTAATTATTTTCTTGTATTCTCCATGCATAGATAGGCTATGCTCATTTCGATGATAGGAGTATGCTGTTCCATCTAGCACTCATTCTTTTAAGTTGTGATGCTCTTATTGATGACCACGGTCAGATCAGTGTCATGGTTCGTTTCTACTTCCCACAAGCTATGACCTTCAATGGTAGGAAATGGATTTCCCTGCATCAACATTGAGGACTTTGGATTCATTTACCATTTGTTTTTAGAATGCCCTATCTTCATTTCTACCCAACTTAACAGATACCTCCTTGTTAACTTGATGGGAATGTTGTTACTGTTTGGTGCTATTTTACCCTTTCTGCCTGTTTGTTCTTGTTCTTTGCGGCCACCATATTTGATATTCACAAAGTTTGGCATTTGCAATTAAATGGGGCTCCTCACTTTGGGGCATTGAATTTGGGTATTCATGGCACTGTTGACATCTATCAATTATTCTTGATAATGCTGTAATCTCTGTTAATAACGTTCTTCTCAGTCAATTCTTCCACCAAGCATGTCCGAATTTCAGAGGCTTAGATGTCGGGTTGCATTCCATGCTCTAAAATTTCGCCGAGAAATTCAGATGGTTGGTCAGTTGATGGTTCAGAGGTATAGTTGATTAGTTTCTCACCTTTCCTTTCCAATAAAATTATAATGCAAACTACAAGATCTGTGGTGTAGCACTTTCTGTAAGAACACAGCCCACGTTGCATAATAAATTGCATGTGAATTCACAACTTATGAAGCATTTGCTTGCAGTTCTTGACTTTAACCTCATTTCCACAGGTTACGGGCATCTGGTCAACCTTTCCTTGCATTTCATCCTGGCTTGGTGAGAAACATCTTGGCATATCATGGTTGTGCAGAACTATTCCAGGCTAGTTGTTCAAGCTTTTTCGCCTCTATATCATTTTCATAATCGAAGTTGCATTTTAATGTTCCAGTTTCATTTCTTTTAATTTTTATTACTTATTTTGCTATTTAGTTGGTCAGAAATTTCAGTGGTTGGAATTTCAATTTTCTGATACTTTATCTATATGAATTTCTACCTCAAACAAAGATGAAGATAGACTATGCCAATATTTCATTGAGTTCTCTAATTTTGCTAACTCCATTTTCTAACTTGGCACTTCTTCTAGGATGTTCACGCTGAGCTTATACAGTATCGAAGGGCACAGATGATTAAGCAAGGGATTCTTAATGGTGAGCTAGGTGTAGACTCACACATCCATAGAGACAATGGGTCATGCCCCCTCATGCCAGAAGAGGTATGCTCAGGGTTAAGGTTTAACTTTCAAGTCCAAACTGTTCAATGCATGCTTACTTTTTATCTAGACTGGAATTTGGTTATTTGCACATTGTCGGCACTCCCCAGAATTTGAATTATATTTACCAAATCATTTGTAGATTTCATAGTAATTCAAATCCTTAAAGTTTCTTGCCTCTTAGTAGGGATTTTGTTTTTCACATTGAGGAAATTATCAATAGAAAGGGAAAAAAAATGTACAAGTTGGAGACATCCTCCAAATAGAGAATGAGAAAAAATAACAAAAATTCAATATAAAAGATAGTCTAATCCCCCTAAATTAACTTTGAAACTCAAACACCCTAGAAGTCCCATGCATTGCATTGCATTGCAAAGAAGCTAGAAGTTTTATTCTATTGCATACCAATTTTCTAGAGGTTGACTTATCCTAACAACGTCTACTCTTTCTCTCCATCCAAACATTCCAAATAAGACACTACATCACCCCAAGGTCATATGCTCCTTCCTCCAAAAACCCACAAATTGACAGCAATCCTGTTGCAAGCTCAGAACCGGCTAAGTTTCTCTATCCACCATCATTGGGCAACCCAAAGTTGACACTTCTAGCATGGTAGCATATAACACAGATCATAGGAGGAAGGCTTTTGTGAGAGGTGCTCTAACTTGCAACAAATTATTAGTTTTCATCTTATCAAACGTTACTATCTAGATTAATGACTCAACTTTGCAGGGTCCTTTTAGTTTTCCAAATACCCTTTGGTAAAACAAATTTTCGAATACTTGTGACTTCAAAAAGGCAGGAAAGGAATGATTTATGAGGAAAAAAGGCTTGATTGGAATACTCTATTTTACAAATCTATTTTACAATCCAACATCTAAGAGAAAGAACACAAATCAATGACACAACAACAACAGCAACAGCAACAACAACAATGACTAAGCCTCAGCCCAAATCAATGGTAGGGACCAGGGAAAAGGATAGATAAATTCATTTTTATAATTTAAAAGGCCATACAGTTCTATCATATTTTTTTAAAGAGCAGTAAGTTCAATTTTCTAGTTTATCTTACAATAAAAGTTTGTATTTCATTGTACTCCTTATACTCTTCTCATATGCTTCAAAAATTATAATTCAAGTGGTTCTCATATACTCCCTATTATTTATAGCACTGTCGACCAAGATATGACCATTTCTACTGCAACCTCTTTATTCAGGGTTTTAGGCCAGCTATCTTCAATCTGGAACTGATGCTTTCTGTTACATAAATAAGGATTAATGTCTGCAGAAATGCATGTATTCCCTTTGTGGTTCATATTCTTCATAATGGTCGTTTGCAACTGAAATTTCTTGTTCTGTCTAAAATATTTTCAGGTTGGTCTTCTCCTTCAAACGATGGGCTATCCTAACAGAACAGTGATATATGTGGCTGGTTCTGAAACTTTTGGTGGTCAACGTGTTTTGATCCCTCTGCGTGCCATGTTCTCCAACACTGTGGATCGCACTCGGGTGTGCACTAAGCAAGAACTGTCTGATTTGGTTGGTCCTGAAACACCTCTTCCTCTGAATCCTTTTCAGCCACCTCCTACCAAAAGTGAGGAACAACTTAAAGAAGAGTGGAATATGGCAGGCCCTCGGCCTCGTCCCCTTCCTCCACCTCCAGACAGACCCATCTATCAACATGAAAAAGAAGGCTGGTATGGTTGGATCACTGAGTCTGACACAGAACCAGACCCTTCACCTGTAGATCTGAGGATGCAAGCACACAGGTTACTCTGGGATGCTCTCGATTATATTGTCTCAGTGGAAGCAGATGCATTCTTTCCTGGTTTTCATAATGATGGTAGTGGATGGCCAGACTTCTCAAGCTTGGTCATGGGACAGCGGCTATACGAGAGTGCTTCTTCTATAACATATCGGCCAGACAGGTATGATGTGCAAAAACTCTTATTATGAACTTCAAATGGGTTAGTTTTTAAAAGCTATTGAATGATTCCATGGAAATTTATTCAATACTATATGTTCTAATGCACGAAATGGAAGCATAATGTGGATGAATCTCCTCAGCTACCTGACTATGATTGAAAGAGAAGGAAAGATTTGCTAAGAATGCAATAGATGCACTCAGATTTTTTAGAAAGGATATCAACCTGCATTTTCATTCTCACACAAGAATATGTATGTATAGATTTGAGTTGAGTAAAATCAATATTTTTCCTTCTGCTCTTTTAGAGAGTAATCATCTCAGATGGCTACACTTCCCAAATAATAATAATCATGTTATATTGAGATTGCCACAAGAGAGGTATTCTAGGATGCCAGGGAAAAAAAGACTTGCAAATTTTTGCGATTTTCTTTATCGCGTGTTTTTGCGATCCATCACAATTTTCATTTAATTAAATATCTTTTGCTGGTTTATCTGCTTATTTTCTATTTTTTACACCATGTACTTAAGTTTTTCTGTTTTTGGCAATCTTGATATATCTTCTTGATGTCCACTT
>Ga0307510_10011841_pt1 | contig 10348 bp, 7 predicted proteins | sample 12_EM_MG_FD_207224 | JGI IMG/M metagenome (GOLD analysis project Ga0307510, IMG submission 207224) | Populus trichocarpa ectomycorrhiza microbial communities from riparian zone in the Pacific Northwest, United States - 12_EM | ecosystem: Host-associated > Plants > Roots > Unclassified | place...
GCCGACGTAAAGACCCGCCCCTCGAACGTCACCCATAATCTCGTAACGTGTTGCAATGTCTTCCAGACCATCGCGGATAAACTTGCCGACACTGTCGGCGTTTTCCAGCAGATTTTCGTCACGCATGACATCGAGAGTCGCCTGTGCGGCTGCGATCGCGACCCCATTGCCTCCAAATGTGTTGAAGTAGCGGATGCCCTTCCCAAATCGCTCGACCACCTCGGGCGCGACAGCGATACCGCCGACAGGGAACCCGTTGCCCATTGGCTTACCCATTGAAACAATGTCCGGGTCAATTCCGTGACGCTGGTAGCCCCAGAATTTCTCGCCGGAACGCGCGAAGCCCGATTGGACCTCGTCAGCAACAAACACTCCACCGGCCCGACGGACAATTTCCGCCACCGGGGCGAGAACATCCGTCGGCTGCGAGAAAATCCCGTCAGAGGTGAAAAGCGAATCCACGACAAATGCAGCAAGCCCCTCGCCGTGGCGCTCGAGATCCCTGATCTGGGCCAGCACGTGATCGGCAAGCCAGCGACCCATGTTTTCCACAGGAGTTCGATACGAATCCGGTGCCGGTACGCACCGCACCGACGTGCCCAATGGAGAGTTCTCGCCCAGCAACGGCGAAAAACTAGCGGTCATCTCCGAGTTACCGTGATAGGCCCCCGCGGTGACGATCACACCTCGCTTTCCGGTAAAGTGTTTCGCAATGCGCAGGGCGAGATCGTTGGCCTCTGAGCCGGTACAAGTAAACATGACATGCCCGGCTCCAACCCGGCCGCCGAATGTCGCGAGAAGGTCTTGTGCATAGTTGAGAATTCCTTCCTGGATATAACGTGTGTGCGTGCACAGAGTTTGCATTTGTTGATGTACAGCGTGCACCACCCTCGGGTTGGAATGCCCGACAGAAGCCACATTGTTGTAGGCGTCGAGATATTCATTGCCGTTCTTGTCGTACAGATAAGCGCCCTTGCCACGACTGATTTCGACCGGGTTCTTGTAGAACAGCCGGTACGCAGGCCCCAGCAAACGCGCCCTGCGTTCGACAAATGAGCGCGTGACATCGTCCAGATTCGCGATGTCAGCTGGATTGAACGCGTTAGCCATTCTCTCGCGTCTCATTTTGGTTCCTCGGTTCATAAAAAAGTTGACGACAGCTCATCGACGGAGCGTGCCAGGAACCAGTCCAACTGCGCCCATACCGGTTCAGTATTGCGCAGGATATAGGTCGAATTGTTTGGGAAAAGCTTGGCACGCCACAGCGTGATCAGCGCTCGGGCGACAATTCGTCCCATCACCAGGTGCGGGATGAGGCGCAGCTCCTCGTCTGTCAATTCAGCCACGCTGAGATACCCCCGTAGAACATCCCGTCCTCGAGCGAACAGGTCATCGACGGGTGCGGCATTTCCCGGCAACTGGTTACCCAACGCCGTCGAAACATCGATGGCGATGGCAGTACGGACAGCATCGCCGAAGTCGATGATGCCTGTCACAAACTCCGCTTTACCATGGTCAACGATGATATTCGACTTGCTGAAATCGTTGTGCAATACCTGTGTTCGCAGCTTCGCAACATGCTGCTCGAGGCCACGGAAGCGCTCCATGCCTCGCGTCAACTGCTCATGTTGGTGGGGGTCTGCAACGTGTTCGAGAAGATGTCGAAGCCCCAAGAGGTGCCTGATATCCCAGGCCAGCACGCGCGAATCCGCAGGGTGACTGAACCGCGCCGTGGCGTAGCGCAAGCGTGCCAGCATCTGACCAACGCGGAATCGTTCCCGCGCGTCAGATTCAGTGGTGTCCAGCGGTGTACCCTCCAGATACGACATCATCCGGGTGCACCGACTCTGCCCTGCTCGGTCGACCACTACGACGGCAAGACGTTTGTTGACGCTTTCGATGAGCCTTGGGACCGGAAGGCTCGGGTCGACCCTTGCGACATGCAGCAGCAGTTCATTTTGCAAGGAGATTTCTCGCGAATCTTCCGATGGATTCGCCACCTTCAGGATATAGGTGCTGCCGTCCGCAGCGACGCGAAACGTATCATCCTTCTCGGTTGCAAGTCGCGTTAGTTTCCCATCGATCCCAAATTCGGACCGTACCAGCTCAGTCGCCTCGTCCGCCGACATGCTCACATACTCGGCACCGAGACCGCCTTCGTAAGCAAGGGTATGCGTGTTTTCCTGGATAGGTATCATGAAATTTCCGACATGGCCTCTGGCAGGTCATCCTGCCCACTTCGCACGATTGAATTCGCCTGGTCCATCGCTCCGTCCGAGAGCGTCGGTGATTGCGTCGCCGATGAGGTTCACGCCGATTGTGAGGATCGCGAGCATTCCTGCGGGAGCAACGATCGCCCAGACGTTGAGCTTCAGAATCGGCCGGTTCTCGGAGATCATCAGCGCCCAGTTCGAGGCCGGCGCCTGGAGTCCGAGGCTCAGGAAGTTGACCGATGCAACGAGCAGGATTGAGAAGGTCAGGGTCAGTCCGAGATTGGTGATGATGTATGAGGAGATATTGGGGAGCACTTCTCGTCGAAGGATGGACCAGGTCCTCTCTCCTCGCATGACAGCTGCCTCAACATACGCACATACGCTGACCTCCCGCGTTGCCGTGTAGACGATGCGGGCCACGCCCGGCGCGAGGACGATTGCGATACCGATGACGAGGGTTGCTTTGCCGGTGCCGACACTGGTCGCCGCTATGAGGAAGAACAGCAGGGGTGGGAAGGCCAGGATCACGTCGACCAACCGCATGAGAATCGGGTCCAGAAGCGTCCTGGAGTAGCCGGCGACTAGTCCGATGGTCACGCCAACAGCGTAGGCAAGTGCAGTCGTCGCGACCGACAGCCAAAGGACGCTCCAACCTCCACTCAGGAGCCGGCTGAGGAGGTCGTGACCGAGGTAATCGGTGCCGAGAATGTGACCGTTGCCAGGCGGAGTGCCCGGTGCGCCAACGATCGCGGTCGAGTCATAGGGCATGACGAACGGTCCGATGACAGCGACGCCGACGACGACGGCAACGAGGAACAAACCGATTTGTCCCCGACCGGTACGTGCGAATGAACGTGCGCGCTTCACACCTGGGTCCTCAGCTTCGGCACCAGCTGAATGACGATCGCGTCTGCGGCGATGTTGATGGAGATATAGACCGCGGCGAGGATTGTCGCGATCGCCTGCACCAGGGAGTTGTCATGGGAGTTCACGGCCATGACCAATGCTGTTCCAATCCCCGGATACTGGAAGACCGCCTCGGTGACGATGACACCGCCGAACAGGTATTGAATGCAGAGGGCGAAGATCTGGACGCTGGGTGCGAGTGAGTTTCGCAGGACGTAGCGCTGGACCACCCGACGCTCGCGGATTCCGTTGAGTCGCGCCATCTGGACGTAGTCAGCCTTGAGAACCTCGATCGTGCCTGAGCGAACGAGACGTGCGCTCCAGCCCACCAAAGTGAGCACGAGAGTGAGCACGGGTAGCACCAGGATCTTCGGATTCGACAGGGGCTGCTCGCCCGGTGCCACCAGCGAAATCGGCGGCAGGAGGTCGAGTCCAACAAAAAACACCGAAACAAGCAGCGCACCGACCACGAACTCCGGGAGGGATGCCGCGAGGAGGCCGAAGGTCGAAATCAGGTGATCCTGCCATTTGTTAGCTTTGAGTGCAGAAATCACGCCGAGGATCAGCGAGGCCGGGATCAGAAGGGCGATCGCTGCCAACGCAAGACAGAGGGTATTCCACATCGGCCGGGAGATGATCTCGGATACAGGCTTGTCCTGGTTCTGGGCAACGCTGACCGCAGACAGACCAAAGTCACCCTGGGCCGCATTGCCGAGCCAGTCGAGGTACCGGGAAACGAGCGGCTTGTCGTAGCCAAGTCGCTGCTCGATCTTCGCAACTGCCTCCGGGTTCGCTTCCGCTCCGAGGATCGCAGTTGCCGGGCTGCCCGGGATAACTGCGGTCCCGAGGAACACCAGGACCGATGCAGCAATGAGGGTCGCGACACCCACCAGGAGGCGCTGTAGGATCGCCACGAAGCGATAGCGGCCGAGTTTCATGCTACGCGAGCCACCATTCAAAAGAGCGGAAGTCGTCGAGTCCGAGCCACCAGCCGCCGGAGATTCCGCGGACGTTGTTGGCCGCCGCGTTCACCTGGAGCGCGCCGGCCCACACGATGTAGCCCCCCTCGTCGAACTCCCTCTGCTGCAGTTGGTTCCAGTACTCTGCCGCCTTGGCCAAGTCCGGCTCTGCGATGGCCTTCGCAAGCAGCGCATCGAACGACGGATCCTTGCGATGCACTTCGTTCAGACTGGCCTCGGAAGACAAGCTCGACTTGTAGCGAGGAGCTAGCGCCGGGGTCGGCAGCGCGTCCTGCGCGAAGTCCATCTTCATGAACAGAAGGTCGTGGTTGAAGTAGCTGGCTGTTGTTTCCTTCTTCACGGTCACCGTGACACCGGCCTTCTTCGCCTGCTCCGCGAAGACGAGCGCCGCCTCCTCGAATCCGGGAAGAGAAGGAGCAGTCTGCAGAATGACCTGGAGGTCACTCTTGCCTGCCGCCTTCAGGAGACTCTTCGCCTTCGCGATGTCCTGCTTGCGCTGCTCGATCGAGCCGTTGTAGAACGGCAAGCCCTTGCCTGGCAGGTCGTTCATCACCTCGCCGAAACCGGACAGAGACGCATTGATGAGCGCCTGCCGGTCGGCAATGAGCCGCATCGCCTGGCGAACACGAACGTCGTCGAACGGCTCACGATCCATCCGCATGTAGAACACGTAGTTGGGGCCGCCCTCGGACACGATCACCTGGTAATTGTTAGTGTTGAGGTTGGCGCGCGCCGTCGGATAGGAGAGAGGCGAGATCACGTCAGCTTCCTTCGAGAGAAGTGCATTCTCGAGGGCTGACTGATCGGTGAACGACAGGAGGGTCATCTGGTCCAGGTACGGGCGGCCCGGGTCCCAGTAGTCGCGGTGCGCCGACAGCACTGTCCGCTCACCGGGAATAAACCGGTCGACCTTGAACGGACCGGTACCGATGGGGTTGCTGAAGTCCTTGGTGCCGTTCTGAATGACGAAGGCCGTGGTGAAATTGACAAAGAAGTCGTAGAGCCGACCGATCGGCTTCTTGAGCGGAACGATGACGCTGTGGTCCCCATCCTTCGACAGCCGGTCCAGGTCGATGTCGGCGACTTGGCTGTGACCGACATGGTCCGGGTTGCCCATCTGGCGCCACGTGTAGATCACGTCGTCAGCGGTGAAGGGCTTGCCGTCATGCCAAGTGACGTCCTTACGCAGCCCGACGCGCCATTCGGTTCCGTCATCATTGTGCTCCCAGTTGATGGCAAGACCTGGCTCGGTCTTGAATCCCGGAGCGGAACGGACCAGCGGGTCGTAGACCGCGAAGGCTCGCATGGCGTCAATCGGGCTACCGAGGTGTGCGGTGTTGAGTGTTTCGCTGGTGCCGTTGCCAATCATTGCGACGCGCAGGTGTCCACCGCGTTTGGGGTTGCCCAACTTCGTGCCGCGGCCGGCCGCACTGGCCAGCAGTGTCTTCGGGCTACCGCTCCCACCACCGTCGCTCGAACAAGCTGCAAGGGTACTGGCGAGGGCGATCGTGCCCACGGCCGCGCTTGCACCGAAGATGAAGTTCCGACGCCCGAGACGGCTGTCTTTCATTTCCATTTCGAGTCGTTTGTTGATTTCGATTCTGCGACGGCCGCAGCAGTGCAACGACAGGCTCAGGCCAAGCCAAGTTCCTCTGGAGTCGGGTAGGCCAGCGTGTCGAGGAAGTGACTGTTGGCACCCATGACGAGCATGCCCTTGTCGCGACTGAGGCGACCGAGGGTGCGCTTCGACACTCGATCCATCACGAGGATGCCGTCGGCGGCGGCGGCGCGCTCATGCCAGCGGAAGAGGATCAGGTTTTCTGCGAACTCGAACGTCGTCGTTTCGAAGATGTCAGTCTCGCCCTGCTCCTGGCCGGCCAGGCATTGCCAAACCCCGGTGTGCTTGCTGAGGTAGATGTGCTCGTAGGCCTGGTACTGGCTGTAGACATGGATCGCACGCTTGCCGACGAGAATGTCGGTCGGCTCGAACTTGACGAGTTGGGCATCTCCGACAGCTCCACTGAGGAACTGAGTGTGGACCTCGAGGCGGCCCGTGGCGGGCGACTCGTAGTAATCGGGGCCGAACGTAGTCACTGCAGCCAGGGCGATTCCGCGGCGGAGGTCGAACAGAAGGAGGACGTCTTCCAGCGGCTTCGGCTTGCGGAACGTGACGCTGTAGATGTCGTCGCGCACGTGCACGGGGTGCATCGGAAGCGTCTCTTGCTTACCTTTGCCGGCTCCGTCGAGCATCGACCAGGTCATGGTGTCGTTGGACTGGAAGGTGTGACGGATCTTCCAGCCGTTATCGAACGTGATGTCGAGAGTGCGTCCGGCAAGGTCAGTGGTCGGATCCCACCGGAAATCCTCGAATTCGGCACCGACCGCGGTCTCGGTGGTGTGCCGCCAGATGAAATCTTTGGGGGCGATGTAGCGCTGCTTTGACAGGTTGAAGGAAGACATAACTCTCCGTTGGCGGTTCATGTCAGGTGTGTGGTGCGAGTGCCGGAATGGCATCGGGCGCGATGGCAAGGGTCGGTGCTGCCTCGAGCATCGAGATGGTGCGTGCGCTTTGGGGATTGGCGAATACCTCCTCGACGTAACCACTCTCGCAGATGTCGCCCTTCTCGAGCACCAGGAGACGGTCTGCGATCATCGCTACGACGCCCAGGTTGTGAGTGATGAAGAGGATCGCCAAACCGAGTTCGTTGCGCAGTTCGTTGAGCAGGTCGATGACGGATGCTTGGACAGACACGTCAAGCGCGGAGGTGACCTCGTCGCAAATCAGGACTTCAGGCTTTGCGGCAAGGGCTCGGGCGATAGCGACTCGCTGGCGTTCGCCGCCGGAGAGCTCGGTCGGAAGTTTGGCTGCTACTCGAACAGGGAGCCGGACTTTCTCGAGGAGGCCGGCAACCTCCTTCTCTGCCTCGGCAGGACTCATGTTGCCAAGGACGATCGCGGGTCGGGCGATCTCGCTGGCGACGGTCTGTCGAGGGTTCAAGGATTCGTACGGATTCTGAAAGACCATCTGACATCGGCGCAACTGTTCGCGAGTGCGGCGGCGCGCAGTCGACTGGAGCTCTTCGCCGTGCAGCCTGATGGTCCCGGCTGAGGGGGCGTGAATTCCGGCGACCGTTCGGGCGATGGTGGTCTTTCCAGACCCGGATTCGCCAACCAGTGCCACGCATTCACCGCGGTGGACTTTGAAGGAGATGTCTCTCGCCGCGACCACCGCGCCGCGCCGGCCCTTGTGAACAGCTTGGAGTCCCTGCACCTGGAGAACGGGTGCATCATCGCGGTCGGGCCTAGTGCCAGTGCGCGGGAGCCGGTGGTCGGGGGTGGCGGCAAGCAGACGGCGGGTGTAGTCCTGCTGGGGGTCGCCGAGGATGGACTCAGCGGAACCCATTTCGACCAGCCGCCCTTCGTACATAACCGCGATGCGATCGCAGATCTGCGACACAACAGCGAGATCGTGCGAGACGTACACCATCGCGACACCCTCATCGCGGCGGAGGCGATCGATCTCCTTGAGCACCTTCGCCTGGGTGACGACGTCGAGGCCAGTAGTCGGCTCGTCAAGGACGATGAGGGGCGGGTGGCATGCAAGAGAGTTGGTGATCAGCACTCGCTGCTGCTGTCCACCCGAGAGCTGGTGCGGGAAGCGGCGGGAGAACTCCCGGTTGGCCGGCAGGCCGACTCGTTCGAGCGCTTCGAAAACATTCGATTCTCCGGCGGGTCGCCCGTGCTCCCGGAGAATGTCGAGGATGTTCCCAGCGATCCGCAACGAGGGGTTGAGGTTCGTACCCGGGTCCTGCGGTACGTGGGAGATGAGGCGTCCGCGGATCTCACGTGCTGCGTCGTCGTTGTGAAGTTCGACGAGGCGACCCTGGATCGTGACCGTACCGCCCACGATCCTCATGCCGCTCCTGGCGTATCCCATGAGGGCGAGCGCGGTGGTCGTCTTGCCAGAACCGGACTCCCCCACCAGTCCGAGAGTCTCGCCGGGTGCGAGGTCGAAGGACATGCCGTGGACGATGGGACGCCCGTCGCGACCTTCGATCCGCAGATCGCGGACTCTCAGAAGCGGATCAGTCATGCTTGCGATCGAGTCGTTCACAGCGTGTCGTACTGCTTCGCATTAAATGCATGATACATTTTACGCTGACGCAGCGTGACCTCACGAGGTTTTGCCACAAGCGCCAGCCACGACTGCCGACCGGACTCTCTCGGCCAGCTCGGCAGGCACCGCGGGGTCCTTGAAGACATCCCAGCCGGTGAAGACCGCGATCAGCTGCTGCTGCGGAAATACCATCAGCCGCTGGCCGGCGAAGCCAACCCCCATCCACACCAGCTGCCCGCCCTTGCCGGGGTACAGCCACCACTTGAAGCCGTATTTCATATCCTGCAAGCCCGTATCCACTGCCGGCGTCACGGACTCTTCGACCCATTTCCCGGACACGATCCGCTGCCCCTCCCACAAACCGCCTTGCAGGTACAGATAACCGATCTTCGCCAGATCCTCCGACGCGAGATACAAGCCAGCCTCCGTATCGACGACATCGCGGTACGCGTGTTTCCAATGGTAGTGTTGGATGCCCAGTGGTGCGAACAGATGTTCCCGCGCATAGGATTCAACGTCCCGGCCGGTTTCCTTCTTGAAGATATACCCCAACAGCTGCGTGGCGCCGCTGTTGTAGTTGAAGACCTTGCCGGGCTCTTCGGCCATGGGTTTGTCCATGACATACTGGACCCAGTGGTCGGTAGCTTCCATCAAGCTCGCGTCGTTGCGCCAGGATTCCTCATAAGGAGTGAGCTCGACCCACTGCAACCCCGTCGTCATGGTCAGCACATCCTTCAAGGTCATGCGACGCTTGCGGTCATCGACGTTATTCACCTTCGCGAGGTCGAAATACTTCAAAACCGGCGTATCCAGGCCCGCCTTGAAGTCTCCGCGTGTCATGGCGATTCCAATGGTCACGGAAGTGACCGTCTTGGTGATGGACTGCACGGTGTGCAGCGATGTGCCGTGGTAATAGGGGTGCCAAGCCGGATCGAAGAAGTTGTAGCGTCCCGTCAGGTGCGGGTTCAATGGGCTTTTGACCTTCGCTTCCTTGCCGTAGAGGGCCGCATAGTCATGCGGGTAGCGTCGGGTGAAGAGCTCGGCGCCGCAGCGAAACACCTGAAAGCTGTCGACCACACCGTACTTGCCGGCCGCGAGATCCGCATCCAGCCCGGTCAGTACCGACTCACTCAGTCCAGCGACCGCCGGCGCCCGTTTGCTCCAGCCATGGGTCGGCCAGGTCACCGCAGTTTGCATGCCCAACTCAGCGGCACCACCGGCGGCCCCGCAAACGAGGCTTAGACCGATCACCAAGCCGATAACCCGCGGCCTATTCATGCATCTGCCCTTCGTAGCGTTTTGTCATGCGATGATCAGTGTCTGAACACCGCGGTAAGGCCGATCGTACGCGGCCGGAAAGTGCTCTGGTAGAAGAGCGGCGAGGTCTTGATGTCATGGGTCGTCGCCAACGGCGAGTGCGCATCCAGCAGGTTGTCGACGAAGATCGACAGATCCCACTCGTCGAGGTTCACGCCGCTGCGCAGGGTCACAAACGTGTTGGACGGCAGCGCCGGATTGGTCGGATCGTAGGCGACCGAGCCTGGGTCCAGCCGCACTATCTTGTCGCTCTGCGCGCTATGAAACTCCACATTGGCCCGCGTGTACCCCTGATTACCCAACAGTCGATAGTGGTATTCACCCGCGAAGACGGCGGTCCATGGCGTGAACCCGTCCAGCTTATCGCCGTCGCTCACCAGCGACGCCGATCCGGGTGCCGTCCCCAACATAACCGTCTTTTTGAATTCAGCGTTGGTGTAGGCCACGGAGAGCTCGGTCATGAGGTGGTCCGTGAGCTTGGCCCGAAATTGAGTATCAAAGCCCATGCTGGTCGCCTTGCCCGTGTTGGTGACAAAGGTGTAACCGCAAGTCGGCAACGGCACCAACTGCTGGATATTGCTCCAGTTCACGTAAAAGACGCTCGATGAGACTTGCACCCGGTCATCGGCAAACTTATTCTTCGCGCCGATCTCATAGCTCCATAGGCTATCGGAGTTGTAGGTCTTGGGAAGCGAGCCGACGCCCAAATTCTCGAGATCGGGGCCACAGGCTGCTGCCGGCACGGCCACCTGCGCGCCGCCGACCCGGTAGCCTTTGGCAACCGTGGCGTAGTAAAGGTTGTTGTTGTCGTATTG
>Ga0307510_10011842_pt1 | contig 10347 bp, 9 predicted proteins | sample 12_EM_MG_FD_207224 | JGI IMG/M metagenome (GOLD analysis project Ga0307510, IMG submission 207224) | Populus trichocarpa ectomycorrhiza microbial communities from riparian zone in the Pacific Northwest, United States - 12_EM | ecosystem: Host-associated > Plants > Roots > Unclassified | place...
CAAAGGTCCGCCACGGAGGTTCCATGCACGATGCCCAGCCCCTGATCCTCACCCTGGTGGGTGGCCTGGTCCTGGCCTTCATCTTCGGCATGGCGGCGCACCGGCTGAAACTGCCGGCCCTGGCCGGTTACCTTCTGGCGGGCGTGGTGGCGGGCCCATTCACACCGGGCTATGTGGCCAATGCCCACCTGGCGCAGGAATTGGCCGAGCTCGGCGTCATCCTGCTGATGTTCGGCGTGGGCCTGCATTTTTCGCTGAAGGACCTCCTGGAAGTAAAGGCCGTGGCCATTCCAGGCGCACTGGTGCAGATGGCGGCGACCACGGCGCTGGGCATGATCCTGGGCTGGGCCCTGGACTGGCCGCTGGCGCAGGGTTTCGTCTTCGGCCTGGCCTTGTCGGTAGCAAGCACCGTGGTGCTGTTGCGCGCCCTGGAAGAGCGCCATTTGTTCGAAACGTCCCGGGGCCGCATCGCGGTGGGCTGGCTCATCGTCGAAGACCTCGCTATGGTGCTGGCACTGGTACTGCTGCCGGCGCTGGCAAGCGTGGGTTCACCCGGCCAGGCCGAAAGCGGTCGCAGCCTGTGGATCACCATCGCCATGACGCTGGGCAAGGTGGGCCTGTTCGTGGCCCTGATGCTGATCGTCGGCAAGCGCTTCATTCCCTGGTTGCTGAAATTCGTCGCGCACAGCGGTTCCCGCGAATTGTTCCGGCTGGCGGTGTTGGCCGTTGCACTGGGCATCGCCTTCGGTGCGGCGCAGTTGTTCGGCGTGTCCTTCGAACTGGGTGCGTTCCTGGCCGGCATGATGATGGGCGAATCCAAGCTCGCCCAACAGGCGGCCGAAGACACCCTGCCTTTGCGCGACGCCTTCGCCGTGCTGTTCTTCGTTTCCATCGGCATGCTGTTCAACTGGCACGTGCTGCTGGAGCACCCGCTTACGGTGCTTGCGGCTTTCCTGATCATCACGCTCGGCAAGGGCCTGGTGGCCTATGTGATCGTGCGCGCGTTCGGACGGCCAAAGCGCACCGCTATCACCATCGGTATCAGCCTGGCACAGATCGGCGAGTTCTCGTTCATCCTTGCCAGCCTCGGGGTGAGCCTGGGTTTCCTGACGGGTCCCGCGCGAGACATCCTGTTGGCCGCGGCGATCGTTTCGATCCTGGTCAATCCGCTGATGTTCAAGTGGCTCGACCGCCTGCGCGAGGAACCGGCCAGCGACGTGGCCACGGATATCCCGTTCGTTGCCACCGGGCAGACCGGCCATGTGGTGGTGGTCGGCTATGGCCGCGTCGGCCGCGCCACCGTGCAGGACCTGCGCGCCGCCGGCCACCAGGTGCTGGTGGTGGACCTTGTCGAAGAGCGCGTGGCGGAACTGCGCGGACAGGGGGTGGAGGCGGTGCTTGGCCAGGCCTCGGGCGACGACATCCTCGACGTGTTGAACCTGCCCGGCGCCGCCGCACTGATCGTCACCATCCCCGACCCGTTCGAGGCGGGCGAGGTGGTACGCGTGGCGCGTGCCAAGCATCCGGGCTTGTTCATCGTGGCGCGTGCCCACGATACGGAGCCTGCCGTGCACCTGGCTACACAGGGGGCAAGCGAAGTGGTGATGGCCGAGGCCGAGACCGGACGGGCAATGGCGGCCCTGCTGGCAGCCACGGCTAGCTGAAACCGGAAGGAAAGCCGAAGGACACACCGCGCTTACATCAGCGTCGCTACACTGGCTGGCGTTCTCTCCCGCAAGGAACGCCCCTTGGCTGCTCGGATCGAAGACTACGCCATGATCGGCAACTGCCGGTCGGCTGCCCTGGTCTGCCGCAACGGCTCGATCGACTGGCTCTGCCTGCCGCGTTTCGACAACGGCGCATGCTTCGCGGCGATCCTGGGGACCAGCGAGCACGGCCGCTGGTGGCTGGCGCCACTGGATCCTGCCGCGCGTAGCTCGCGCTGCTATCGCGACGGCGGGCTGGTGCTGGAGACTACCTGGGAAACAGCCGACGGCGCGGTGCGCGTGATCGATTTCATGCCCGTCGACGGCGAACGCGTCGGCGTGATGCGCGTCGTCGAAGGCATCCGCGGTTCGGTGGACATGCATGAGGAACTGGTGATCCGGTTTGACTACGGGCGCAACATCCCCTGGGTCACGGGCCTGGACGACGGTAGCCTGCGCGCCATCGCCGGGCCCGACTTGCTGGTGCGGCGCAGTCCCGTCCCCGTGCAGGGGCGCGACATGCGCAGTGTCGCCACCTTCACCGTGAAAGCCGGCGAAACAGTTCCTTTCTCGCTCGAGTATGGACACTCGCACCTGCCCATGCCTGAAGCGCGCGACGTGCACGAAGCGCTCAAGGCCACCGAGGCGTTCTGGGCGGGCTGGTCGCGCGGTTGCCCGGAAACCGGACCATGGGCAGCGCTGGTTCACCGCTCGCTGGTCACCTTGAAGGGCCTTTCGTATCTCCCCACCGGAGCCATCATCGCCGCGCCCACCACCTCGCTGCCCGAGGCGATCGGCGGTGAGCGCAACTGGGACTACCGCTTCTGCTGGGCCCGGGACGCCACCTTCGTACTGACGGCGCTGATGAACGCCGGCTACCACGAGGAGGCCGTCGCCTGGCGCGACTGGATTCGCCGTGCCATTGCCGGGGCCCCGGACCAGATCCAGATCATGTACGGCGTGGCCGGCGAGCGCCGCATGCACGAGCACGAACTGCCGTGGCTTCCCGGTTACGAGAATTCCGCGCCCGTGCGCATCGGCAACGCGGCCAGCGAGCAGTTCCAGATGGATATCTACGGCGAAATGGTGGGCGTGTTCGACCATGCCATCCGCTCGGGCGTCTTTACAGCGCCGAACGATTTCGACCACCAATACGCCGCCGACTCCCTCCAGGTGCTTTTCATCGACCACCTGGCCAAGGTGCTGAACGACCCGGACGAAGGCATATGGGAGATCCGTGGCCGCCCGCGCTGCTTCGTGCATTCGCGGGCGATGGCCTGGCTCGCCCTGCGGCGATCGGCCGATAGCCCCAACGAACAACTACTGCCGGAAAAACGCGCGGCATGGTCGAAGCTCGCCGATGAACTGCGCCAGGAGATCCTCGAACATGGTGTTCATCCGGAAGGGCAGTATTTCGTGCAGTCCTACGGCTCGGACGAACTCGATGCCTCGCTGCTGCTGGTGACCCTCTGCGGCATCGTGCCGGCAGACGACCCAAGGGTGGCCAACACCGTGGCGGCGATCGAGCGCGAACTGCTGGTGGACGGCATGGTCAAGCGCTACCACACCGCCACCGGCGTCGACGGCCTGGCGCCGGGCGAGGGCCTGTTCCTGGCCTGCAGTTTCTGGCTGGTGGAGAACTATGTGATGCTCGGCCGCATGGACGACGCGAACCACTTGTTTGCACGCCTTGCCGGCCTTGCCAACGACGTCGGGCTGCTGGCCGAGGAATACGACCCCGTGGCCAAACGCCAGCTGGGCAATTTCCCGCAGGCTTTCTCGCACGTGGCTCTCGTCAACGCCGCCTATAGCATCGCCCGGTCCACCAGCGTCACCGCGAAGTCGCGCGAGGGCCTGGACGCCGCCGTCATCCATTAGCCAAGCTCACCACACGGAGATCACCCGATGGCCAAACGCACATCGATGCTGCCCAAAGATGCAACCACTTCGCGGGCCGGGGATGCCGGGCGGCCACCGCCGGCCAATCCGTGCGCCATGGTGATCTTCGGGGCCAGTGGCGACCTTACCTCGCGGCTGGTCGTGCCCGCGCTTTACAACATGCGGCGCAGCGGCCTGTTGCCCGAGGACTTCGCGCTCATCGGGGTAAACCACGGCAGCGACTCCGATGTGATCTGGAAGCGCAACCTGCGCCGTTCGATGGACAGCTTCGTGGCCAATTCCTCCAGCGAGGAACACCTGGCCAGCGTGGACGAGGAAGCCTGGGCCTGGCTCACCCAGCGCATGTCGCTGGTGCTTGGTGAATTCGACGACGCGGCCACCTACAGCCGCCTAGGCAAGTCGCTTCAGGCGATCGCCGACCGCTTCGGCACCGAAGGCAACGTGCTGTTCTACCTTGCCACGCCAGAGCGGTTCTTCGGTCCCGTCATCGACATGCTCCACGGTGCAAAACTCACCCAGGAGAACGTCAACGGAGCGGGCTGGCGCCGCGTGGTGATCGAGAAACCCTTCGGGCACGATCTGCCCTCGGCACAGGCGTTGAACACACGAATCCAAAAATCCCTGCGTGAAGAGCAGATTTACCGGATCGACCATTTCCTCGGCAAGGAAACGGTGCAGAACATCCTGGCCTTCCGTTTCGCCAATGGTCTTTTCGAACCCATCTGGCATCGCGACCGCATCGACCACGTGCAGATCACCGTGGCCGAGACCGTGGGCGTGGAAGCCCGGGGTTCCTTCTACGAGCAAACAGGTTGCCTGCGCGACATGGTGCCCAACCACCTCTTCCAGCTGGTGGCGATGGTGGCCATGGAGCCGCCCTCGTCGTTCGCTGCCGAGGCGGTGCGCACGCGCAAGGCCGAAGCCATCGAGGCGATCCGGCCGGTGAACGTGGAGGATGCTGTCCGCGGCCAGTATGGCCCCGGTGCCGTCAACGGCGACCTGGCCCGTCCCTACCGGGAAGAGCCCGACGTGGCGCCGGATTCGCCGACGGAAACCTACGTGGCGATGAAACTTTCCGTCGACACCTGGCGCTGGGCCGGCGTGCCGTTCTACCTGCGTACGGGCAAGCACCTGGCACGCCGCACCACCGAGATCGCCATTCGCTTCAAGTCCGCTCCGTTCGCACCGTTCCGCGGCACCAACATGGATGCCTTCGGGCCGGACTGGCTGGTGCTGCAGATCCAGCCAAACGAGGGCATCTCGCTGCAGTTCGACGTCAAGCGGCCGGGGCCGAAGATGGAACTGGCTCCGGTGCGCATGGACTTCAACTATGCCGACTGGTTTCCCCGCCAGGCCAACGTGGGCTACGAAACATTGCTGTACGACGTGATGACGGGCGATGCCACGCTGTTCCAGCGGGCCGACATGGTGGAAGCCTCCTGGCGCGTGGTACAGCCGCTGCTGGAGGCCTGGACCAAGCGCACGCCGTCGGAATTCCCCAACTATGCGTCCGGTAGCGCCGGCCCCGCGGCGGCCGACACCCTGCTGGCCTTAAGCGGCGGTCACACCTGGCGTCCGGTGGCGGCGCAGAAGACCCGGGCACCCAAGCCGCCAGTGCTTAAACCCAAGCCGAAAGTAGATAAATCCGCCCAGCGGCGCGCCGCGGCCAAGAAAAAAACCACAGGACCCTCGTCGGCGCCGCTGCCCGCCCTCAAGCAGGCCACGGTACGTCCGGCGAAGGCGAAGAAGTCGGCACAGAAGAAAGCCGTCCGAAAGACAGCCAGCACCACCGCGGCGAAGAAAGCGGCCGCGCCGCGCGGCCGCCGCCGGTAGTTGCATCTGCAACGATATTCCTGCTGCCGGGGTACGCGGAAACGGGGTCAGAGTAGTTACTCTGACCCCCAACCCGCGTGCTCAGGCGGCCGGGAACGGGTGGATATTCAACCTGCGCGTAGCCCGCCGACCAGCATGTCGCCGACGTAGTTGCGATAACGCCGTGCCGCTGTGGCCTGATCGAGTTTCCCCTGCGTGGCCATGTTCAGCACGGTAGCCCCGGTGGCTGCGAATTCAGCCAGGCCCAGCATCGAGGCGAACAGGAAGGGCAGGTTGGTGGCCTTGAGCTCGCCGGCGCGAACACCCTCGTTGACCACTTCGCGAAGGTCGGCGATGGCTTCGAGCACCAACTTGCGCAGCAGCTTGTCGCCTGCGTGCGAGGGACTATCGGAGAGTTCCTCGACGAACAATCGCTGGAAGAAGGGATACTCGCCGATCAGGTCGAAGATGGCGTTCACCCGTGCCCGTACCCGCGCTTCGGCCGTCGTGGCCCGGCTGGCGGCGGCCTTGGCCAGGCTGCGACTGAATGCCGCAGTGATGCGTTCGGTGGCGGCCTCCAGCAGCGACGACCGATCGTTGAAGTAGTAGCGGATGAGCGACGGATCGACGTTGGCGCGGCGCGCCACTTCGGCCCGGGTGATGAGGTTGGGGGGCAGCTCGCGCAGGAGCTAGCAGGTGGTTTCGATCAGGCCTTCGCGGCCGATGGATTCGGCATCGGCGGCGGGACGGCCAATGCGGCGGCGGCGGATCGGTTTGGCCTGAATGGTGGCCTGGCGTCGAGTCGAAGCCTTGAAGTTGCTTGCCATGGAACATCTCCTTGTTCGTTTTTTCCTGCGACGGGAATCTCGTCGCGCGTTTACAAATTCCGTTTGTTCGACCTCCGTTGCTCTCGCTTCGCCTGTAAGGATTATGCCGCGAGTCCGGCTGTCGGGATTTCCAGGTCGTGCAGGGATATTCCCCTCCTTGTGTAGTCCTTCGCCTCTACCAGTGTCCTCCTAGTCCGTCATCCTTGCTTACCAGAATCGCGGACAAAAAAAACCCCGCGAGCCAGGGGAGGGGCTGGCGGGGCTTTGTTAGCCGGCGACCTTAGGGGAAAGGTGGGCCGACCCCTGGCAGGGCCCCGTAGGGTTGCCTGCCGCTTACCGCCATCACGACGGTCTGAGAACTTTGATCCTCGAAAAGGGAAATGGTTCCCCCTCGAGATATTTCAAGTCCGGTTCGTTTGCCCACCATTCATCGGGGAGCCAACGGAGACCATCATACGACCCGGACCGTGAATTGACTGCAACGTTGCGCGTTAACAGGTCGTTTGGACGGCCCTATCAATAAGCAAAAGGTACCCTTACCGTGAGGTTGGCGTCGGGGGTGTCGCGGGTCACGCCCACCCCCAGGGTGACATTGAGGGTGCGCTTGTCGTTGAAACGGTAGGACCCGCCGATCAGCAGCGTGCCCAGCACCGTGCGCACGGAACCAGGCAGGCGCTTGCCGTTCTGCGTGGTGGCGGCCACCAGCGCCTGGTCATAGCCCAGGCTCATCGACATTTTCTCGTTCAGGGCCAGACCCATCCCCAGGCTGATGTCGAAGATGTTTCCGGCATGGATATCGCCCAGATCCTGCTTGCCGGCGGCGAGCACCGTGCGGCTGACATCGTGGCGGGTGAAGTTGTAGAGGTAGCTGATATTGCCGAACAGCACGATCGGGTCGGACGGGAACAGCCAGGTCACGCCCGGCTGCACCGACCAGAAGCCCGAACCCCGTGGCAGTTCAAGCGGCAGGCCGGTACCGGTGGCGTTCTCCACGCAGCGGGTGACGCAGTCGGTGACCACCTCGAAGGGATCCTTGCCCGTGCGCGACTTCACCCGCAGCCAGCCTACGTAGTAAGCCTTGTCCGCCCCGCCATCGTTGAGCTGGTAACGGGCGGTGGCCTCGATGTCGCCGATGCCTTTGCCGTTGGCGCCGAAGGCATTGTCCTGCGCGGTGCCGGTGAAGATCTCGCGGCTGATGGTGTCGGTGTGCGAATCGACGTAGGGTACCCGCAGTTCCAGTTCCAGCCGGTTGGTAAGGCCGTAGCGAACGGCAAGGCCCGCCGTTTGCGTGGTGGTCTTGACCTGGCGCACGTCGATCAGGCCGATCAGGATCGCCGGGATGATCGTGTAGCCCACCAGGGCCACGCGGTCGGACGACGAGTAGCCGAACTGGTAGGACGGTTCCAGGATGAACCGGCCCTTGGGCGTGAGCACGCCGGGCTGGTCGAAGATCGGTGCCACTTCCGGTGGACGATCCTGGGTTTCCGGGGCACGGCCCACCTGGCGGGTGTTCTGTACCACCGGAGCCCCGGCCGATGCCGCGGCCTGCTCGTCGGCCGCCGATACCTGGCGGTTGCGTGGGGCGGTGACGGTAACGGTGGTCGTGGGCAGGCCTACCGCGGCCCGCAGGGCCTGCAGATCGGCCTCCTGCTTGGCCAGTTGCTTGCGCATTTCGTCCAGCTGCGCCGCCTGCGCTGCGATGCGCTGGCGCGTGGATTCGATCTCTTCGCCCTGCGCCACGACCTTCTGGCGCACGACTTCACTCACCGGTGCCGCCGGCGAGCTGGGGGCAGCGTTACCGGCTGGCGCTTGCTGTGCGCCCGCCCCGCCGCCGGCCACGGCAAGCGTAAGGCTTGCCGCGAACACGGTTTTCCTTGTCCTGGAAAGCGCCATCTCCCCCTCCCGGTGGTGGTCGTTTCATCGTTCGCTGCCCTCAGCGCGACCGGATCAGCGCGTCTTGCAGCCCTGCCTGGAAATTGATGCTGTGGAACGTGCTCAGCGAGTTGACGGTGGTGGTCAGCGTGGTCGAGCCCTGGATGGTCTGGTTGTCGAGCGAGTTCTGGATCACGGTGGCGCTGTTGCCGATGGCCTGGGTGGCGGCGGCCACGGCAGGCGCGGCTATCGCGGCGTTCGCCACGCTGTCGGGCGTAGTCGCCTTGGCCGTCGTGCCCTTGGCTGGGGCTGTCGTGGCCGACAGCGTGCTTTCCGGCGCCTCGGCACCGGTCGCCGACGTATTGGCGGTGGCGGGAGTCTGCCCCTGCGTGGTCGTGGTGGTGCTGTTCGGCGAAGCCACGATGGGTGCCGATACCGCGTTGCCCGGGCCGTTCTGCACCAGCTGCGCGCGGGTGGCGGCTTCAAGCGCCTGGGCCTGCTCTTTTGTCATCCTGGAGATGTCCGGGATCTGCACATTGGCGATCGTGGTGGTGACGCCGTTGATGGTCACCGTGCGATCGAAGCCGAAAGAGGCCATCAGGCCGTTGCCGATGTCGAAGCCGCCGCGTGCCTGGGCCAACCTTGCATCGCTCACCGGGGTCCAGCGATCGATGCCGCCCCAACGGTCGGTCGCGCGGACTTGCGTGGGAACCGCGGCGAGGGCGAGCGGGACGGCGAGGGCGAGGCAAAGACGTGCGTTCATGATGGGATACTCAGATGTCGCCCGGCCCGCGCTTGGGCAGGGTGATGGTGTCCAGGCCGCGGCGGTCGATGCCGCTGGCCAGTGGCGCCATGGGCGCCGCACGCCAGTCGACGGGGTTGTTGAAGACGGCCAGGTCGCGGCGGTTGTGGATGACGAAGAGCAACCGGCTCTTCCACATGTCCTCGAAGCGTGCGCGCGACATTGAATGCGTGCCCGTGGCCGGATCGCCCACCAGCACCCGGCCGTCGGACACGCCCTTGATCACCACGAAGTGGTGGTAGCCGCGGTTGTCGATCAGCGCGATGGCCGGAAGGCCTTCGGAAACGAGCTTGTCCAGCGGCACCTCGAAGCCGTCGGCCTCGAAGCCCAGTTGCCTGAGGAACAGCTTGATGTCCAGCAGCGAGAACCCTTCGCGGTTGATCTTCGCGCGGTCGCCGTTGTTATACATCTGGGCGAAGGCGGTTTTTTCGTCCACCGCGTAGCCGTACTGGTAGGTCAGCAAGGTGGCCACGGCGGCAGAGCCGCAGGAGAAGTCGTACTGCTGGCGGATGGTCTGGCGGAAACGTGCTTCCTTCAGGCTGGTCACTGCCAGCCGGTAGGTAATGCCCTGGGCACCGGGCACGTCGATAGCCTGGGCGGATCCCGCCAGGGCCAGCGCGACGAGACACCAGGCCGCGTATTTCTTCATGGTTGGAACTGCACGTTGACGATGGTGGCGTTCTGGATCAGCACGTTGTTGCCGCTGTTCTGGATCACCATCGGAACGCCGGCGCTGCTTTCGAAGGCGCTGCCGGAAATCGAGTTGCTGCCGGTAATGGCACGGTCGACGCTGTTGTCGCCCACGGTGCCCGATAGTTGTTGTCGGCTGATGATGTCAGCGCCGCCACTGGCGGCGGCAAGCTTGCTGTCGTCCACGCTCTTTCCCAGGTCGACGCTAGCCGTCGGCGGTGGACTGCCTGCGTGGCACAACCCGCACATCGCAAGCGCGGCGATGGCAAGGGTGGATTTGACTGGCATGGTGTTCTCCTTCGCAGACGGGAAAACCACGGGGCGTCCGGGGGCGCCCCGTGGCAAGCTTCTTTGCTTACTGCCCGCCAACGTTGAGGTTGGCTTGCACGTTCACGCTCTGCTGGATCAGCGACGCCATGCCGCTGTTCTGCGCGATCACCGTCACACCTGCCGCTGCGGCAGCCGAACCGGTCATCGTGTTGGAGGCATCGAACGTACCGGCGTCCACCATGTTCGTGCCGCCAGCGCCACCGCTGCCACCCGCACCGCCCGAGCCCGCACCACCGGTGTTCGAGCCGCCGGCACCGCCGGCTCCGCCCGCACCGCCGCTGGCCAGCGAATCACCGGACGTACCGCCCGTGCTGGTCGCTGAGCCGCTGGTGCCCGTGCCGTCGCCGGATGTACCACCGGTGGCCGACCAGGTGCCCGTGCCGCCCGTGGGCGAACCGGAGTTATCGCC
>Ga0307510_10011843_pt1 | contig 10346 bp, 13 predicted proteins | sample 12_EM_MG_FD_207224 | JGI IMG/M metagenome (GOLD analysis project Ga0307510, IMG submission 207224) | Populus trichocarpa ectomycorrhiza microbial communities from riparian zone in the Pacific Northwest, United States - 12_EM | ecosystem: Host-associated > Plants > Roots > Unclassified | place...
CGACCCACAGTTGCGCCAATGGCAATGATTAGCCAGAAGCGCTCAACGTGGGAGCTTGCCGTCGCAGCGGCGGCCTATTCGCTTCTCAGACGACCTCCCATTGTTGAGGCGCGACCCGGCACCGACCTCTCTGTCGTGGTGGAGGCGCTGTCCTCTATAGGAGGGCGCGAAAAATTGCCGGGCTTCTTCGAGATGTCGAGTGAAGTGGTCACATTGCCAACCAGCCTGCTAATTCGCGAGGCGCCCCGGCTGGGCTCGATGCTCCACGATGCCTTCCCGCTGACTGCAGCTTCCGTGTCTTGCACTGCGTTTTGCATGAGTCAGCACCCTGGTGATCCAGACGGGTTCCTGCGTTGCATGCTGGAGTGCTAGTGAACACCTCGAGCAGGTTCTTCCTTTCCAGCGACGGACGTGCCCGCCTGCTCCCCACATGCTTGCTGGTCGTGACTGGCGCGTTGCTTGGGGCCGTTCGACTGGAGTCAGGGGTGCTTGCATATAAGAGCGATGCGGTACTCGCGATGGTCGTTCCGATCGCTGGGACACTTGTCGCCCTGGCATTGCCTGCCGCGCAACTTGGCCAGTCAGTGATGGAGGGCTTTCTGGGGAGCGCGCAGGATCTCATCAAGGGTGGACGTCCAGTCCCAGCCGTCGCGAGTTTTCTCGAGAAGGTCGCGATCGAGCGTCGGCGCGATCTCGAGTCGATCCGCAGCGTGATCATCTTTAGTGTGGCATCACTACTAATTGGTCTCCTCGGGATCTTTGGCCTACTCGGCTCAGGAGGCCAATGGCTCCCTTGGATAGCAGCCCGGGACGTGCTCGCCTGCCTGGCAACGACATCGTTGGTTGCCGCAATTGCTTGGCTCCTGCCAGTCGTTTGGTGGAGCTTTGACTTCACCAAGGCTGACCAACTCATAGAGCTGTTGAAGCAGGTTCCACAGGTTCCCGCTCTACCTCCGAGCGTCACACCGGCCGCCCAACCGACGGCAAGTAAACCCGCTCCCTGAGCGCTGTTGCCTTAGCGGATAGCGACGACGCGTCCCAGCGACGCGGCGCTCTTCGGTTCAACATCCTCTAGGTTGATGCAGGACGCTCTCCGGGACCCGCTTGGCTCAACGGACAAGGTCCGCCTGATCATGTCAAGGAACTGGCTACCGCCGAGTTCGAATACGAATGAGGCCCGGGTGTGCGACTTCCATCAGGGTCCGCAGAACTGGTCGCGCCGGCCTATGCCTTCACAACCGGCATTTCAACCCATCGGGTCGTGTACCGCGGCGACCTCCGTTCCTGTCGAGTCGCCCAACTGCGAACCTCCGCTGAATGGCTGGCGAGCGTGCTGCTGCCGATTCGCACCGAATCGCGCCCGAAGCGACAGTTCAAGACATCCACCACTTCCATGAGTGCGCTGCGATCCTTCGCATGGGTCTTTGCCCGTTCGTCGTTCGCAAATAAGTCGAGCTCGCCCTGGTGGTGTGATGCCGGCCGGATGTCGCTGAGGATCACCCCGGCCTTCGCGTAGTTGAAGCCGTGCCGGAACTCCACCTCGGCAGCATTGACGGCGGCTTGAACCAGCAGGCGACTGTCCGCCGTCGGCCGCACCAACGGCGTCGTCACATTGACGCTGTGTGGCCTGTCGTTGGGCCGGAACGGGCTCGTCATGAAGAACACGCCGACCGCACCGGCGGTGCTCTGCTGATGCCTCAGCTTCTCGGCCGCCCGCGACGCGAACTCACTGACCGCCTCGATGATCGCCGCCGGGTCCGTGATCGCCTTGCCGAACGATCGCGAGACGAGGATCTGCTGCTTCGCAATCGGCACATCGTCGATGTCCGACATCTCCAGACATGACGTGCCTCGCAGCTCCATCAGTGTCTTCTCCAGCACCACGCTGAATTGGCCGCGAATCGTCGCCGCATCGGCGCGCACGAAATCCAGCACGCTACGGACGTCAGCCGCACGAAGCTTCTCGCTGATCTTGCGTCCAATCCCCCAGATCACACCGACATCAGTGGCCGCGAAAACGTCCGCCAGCTCCCGCGCATCGAGGTTCGCAAAATTGCACACCTGGGCCAGCGTCGTCGGATAAGAGCCCGGCTTGCGATCCGCTGTCTTGCCGACGTGGTTCGCGAGCTTGGCCAGCGTCTTGGTCGCGCCGAACCCGATCGATGTCGGCAGCCCGACTTCACCCAGCACGGCGGCGCGGATCTGTCGGCCGATCGCAACCAATTCACCGCGAACGCCCTCGAAGTCGAGGAAGCACTCGTCGATCGAATAGACCTGCTGGCGAGGCGCGTAGCGGCCGGCCACGGCCATCATGCGTGCGCTCATGTCGCTGTAGAGCTCGAAGTTCGCCGAGACCGCGATCAGTCCTGCTGTGCGTTCGAGATGCCGCACTTGGAACCAGGGCTGCGCCATCTTGACGCCGAGTTCCTTCGCCTCGTTCGAGCGCGCGATGCAGGCCCCGTCGTTGGACGACAGCACGACGACGGGTCGTCCGACCAGGCGGGGTGCGAACACGCGCTCGCAGCTGACGTACATGTTGTTGGCGTCGATCAGGGCCAGCATGACGGCGGAGAACTCAGTCGAGCAGTGACTTGATCACGGTGGTGACCACGCCCCAGATCTCCAGTGGAGTGACTTCACTGGCAACGATGTCCCGGTGCTCCGGGCTCGCGGCTTCGAGCGTCGGTCGACCTTCACGGATGTGCAATCGACGGCAGATCAGTTCCCCGTCGACCGCGGCAACGACGACATGGCCGTGCTCCGCCTTGAGCGCACGGTCGACGAGCAGCACGTCGCCGTTCGAGATGCCGGCGTCGATCATTGCGCCGCCGGCCGCGCGCATCACGAAGGTCGACTGAGGATGGCGGATCAGCGCCTCGTTCAGGTCGATGCGCCGCACCGTCACGTCCTCGCCTGGCGACCCGAAGCCGGCGGACGCCATGCTCTTGCGTGGCGCGCGCTCGCGGATGGGATCGGCACCAACGGGTGCGCCGTCCGGCAGAGTCTCGCGGTCGATCACGGCCTCATGCGCCGTACGACGCACTTCTCGCTGGAGCTTGCGTTGCTCGACTTGCGGGAGGCGAGGTACTGGCGCTGTCGTGCCACTCCTGCAAGCTGGCGAAGGTCAGCGAACATCCCGAACAGCGGTGCATGCCGCTGTATCCCATGGCGCCGGAGGCCGTGCGGTGAGTGAGGCGTTGGTAGCTTGCCGAACCGCAGGAACGGCATCTGTAACGCGTTGAGGTTGAGCTCATTTTGATACTGTACATCCATCCAGTCTTTGCGCTACGATGGCCGGCCGATGAATCCGATTCAGGAGCAACAGAACATGCACGCCGCAGAGTGGACCTGGCGCGTGGCGACGCGTCTTCACAAGCAGTGGCCGACCGTCGATCGCGTGGATCTTGAGCATGTCGCCGAGTCCTTGCAGCGCGAGTAGCGATGGCAATGCCTGGCGCCCGACGACGCAGCAGATCAATGGCTGGAACAGGGGATTCCGCGCGACGCCACCCGACCGCTTGGCTGACCTTGGACGATTCTGCGCAGTGGCCAACAGATCGGACATCCCCCTTCGGGGTGACGCCACGCAGGGTGATTTGCAAGATGCCGCGACCCTGCAACCATTCGACATCGACATCGACATCGACACGGCAATCGGAACTCGGCCATGAACACCAACGAGCTTGTCTACGAATACCTTCAGAAGCGGCGCGAGCTGACAGAGGCGTGCGCACAGCCCATGTGGAAGTCTTGCCGCGCCGGTCACGTGCAGCGGGTCTCGAGAGAACTCGCGCAGATCGAAGATGCCTTGGAGGCCACGGACATCGATGCTGCGATCTTCAGCAGCATGATCGTGGGACGTCTCGATGGATCTTCGGACACCGCCCCTCGCGCGGCTAAGTGGCTTGCTGCTTCAGCGCCTGAAGACGCGCGGTCGCTTCCTTCTTTCCAATCGTCCTGAGTTCGGCGATCGCAGCGAGATAACGTTCTCGCGGTTGCGACTCGCCGGCTTCCCAGTTGTAGATCGATTGGCTCGCGACGCCGACGAGGAGACCGAACTGTTCCGCGCTGAGGCCGAGGCGCGTGCGGTTCGATGCGAGGCCTTTTGCGCTGAAGCGCGGCTTCTTGCCAGCCGACGCTTCAGTCGTCGGCTCTCACTCCTGTTGCAACCATCCTAAGGTGCATGATCTCTGATCAGAGGCCGCACATGTTTGACTTTCTGGCGGCTGTCGGAAAGACCCTTCCTCAGTGAAGAAGTAACCCACCCCTCAGCCAACCAGTGGCCTGGTTGCGAAATTTGGTGCGCGGATTGAAGAGGGATGCAGCACCTTTGCTTGAAGAGCACGCGCGCCAATCGCTCATTCATCATGTGTTTTGGGGATGGCTGCTCGCAGGACTGGCTGCTATCGTCCGACGTTAGGCGATCGCATTCGTTCGCTACTGGGTTATCGGAGTCGATGAGCCATGAAGCAACTGGTCCTTTTGTCGGATGGCACAGGCAACAGTTCCGCTAAGGCACAGAAGACGAACGTGTGGCGCCTGTTCGAGGCGTTGGACCAGACGACACCTGACCAGCTCGCCAAATACGACGATGGCGTAGGACCCTCGTCGAACAAATACCTTGCCGCATTGGGTGGCGCATTTGGCTACGGGCTCAAGCGCAACGTCATCGATCTCTACAAGTTCGTCTGCCGCGACTATGAGCAGGGCGCCAAGATCTATGGCTTCGGGTTCAGCCGCGGTGCATTCACCATCCGAGTCCTGGTGGGACTCATCGCTACCCAGGGGCTCGTCAAGGGTGCGAGCGAGTCGGAGCTTCATGCCAAGGCAGTGATCGCCTATGGGCTCGACGAGGGCAAGTTCTACAGAAACAACTCGGGAACGGCCTCGCTGAAGGTCACAGAACTGGGGGATTCATGATCACACCTTTTGGCGTTGATTCCAGCCCAACAGCACTACGGGTCGTTCCCGCTTGTGCGCTTGCCCTCTCGCTTCTGGGTTGCTCCCACGTCCCCTACAGAAGCATGCGCTACGGGGACGTCAATGCCACCTGCCAGGCCGCGTTTGCAAAGTCCCCAGGGAAAGCGGCGGACGATGCCGAACGCGCGTGCTGGAACTCATCGTACGAGTACACGGATTCGTACGACTTGCTTGTCGCCGAATTTGATGACCAAGGGTGGATTCCGCCTGGGACCGATTCGAACGAGTTGACGGATCTGTTCGCGCGCCTCGACAAGATATCGGCCGCGCACTGCGGCGACGTGTCGGTCGTCGTCTTCGTCCACGGCTGGCACCATAACGCTGCGCCCCTCGATTCGAATGTCGCCGACTTCCGAAAGCTGCTCACGACGTTTGCAGCCTCAGAGCGCAACGGCGAGCTCACAAGCAGCCCGTGTACTGCGCGCCCGCAATCGACAAAGGGCCGCCACGTTGTCGGGATCTATGTGGGCTGGGCCGGCGAATCGATCAACCTTCCTGGCATCCGCTACTTGACGGTTGAAGACCGAAAGCTCACCGCCGAGAAAGTTGCGCAAGGATCCGTGCGCGAGTTGTTCGCCCGGCTCACGCTCAAACGCGAGAAGGAAAGGGGCGACGGGCAGAACCGCCTGGGGATGCGGATGGTCTCCATCGGTCATTCCTTTGGCGGGCTGATCCTGTTCGAGTCGCTGCAGCAGGCCATGATCAAGGACGGGCTGGAGCTCGATGCGCACGGATTCGCAAAACGAGAAGGCGATCTGGTCGTCCTGATCAACCAGGCGTTCGAAGCAACCCGGTACGAAGCCTTGCGCCAGTCGATTGCCTCGTACAAGTTCCGCGACGATCAGTTTCCTTCTCTCATTTCCGTGACCTCGTCGGGTGACATCTGGACGGGAAAGATTGGTGAAGTAGGCCGAGGGTTGAGCACCCTTCTGGAGAAGAAGGAGTCCGACGTCGAGCAGCGCGCGAACATAACGACTGTCGGTCACAACGATCGCTACATCACGCATGAACTGCATGTTTGCACCCCAGGTCCCTCTGAAACGTGCGCACCGACCTTCTGTGCTGCCAAGCAGATCAAGGCACCAAGCCCATTCAGAGGCTTCGGCGGCGAAACGGAGATCTGTGAGTTGCGCCTCAAGGCGCGGGATGACTTCGTCAGCCACCACAGCCCGTACTGGATCGTTCAGACCGATGACGAGATCATCAAGGGCCATGACGGCTGGCTACTCGACAACGGGCATTTCGAACATTTCCTGCAGGAGATGTATGCGCGGATCAATACCCGTCACATCGAGACACCCCCGGCTCCTTCAGGAAGCCAATGAACGGGGCTGTTGCCGCCCGACGGAATGCGCCGCGCAGCTGTGACGTTCGTCACTCCCGTTAGGGGATTCACCGCCTCCTGCAACACCTGCGAGCGTACTGTTGTGGGCGGGCAGCACCGCTCAGGGGAGTCAACAAATGAAGCTGATCGTCGCCATTGTCTGCGCTTGCTTGGCCGGGTCCGCCTTTGCGCGCGGCTCGCATTCTTCGTCCGGCTCTCACGCCGTCAAGGCGCACACGACGAAGAAGGGAACGCACGTTGCCGCCACACGCGCAAGCAATCCGAACAAGACCAAGCGGGACAACTACTCCAGCAAAGGCAACGTCAACCCGGCGACGGGTAAAGAGGGAACGAAGGATCCCAGCAGATAGCGAGCGACTTGCGGGGGTCCTGCAGCGACCTGACGAACAAGAACTGTCGACGCACGAACTGCTCGTCCGCGGCCCCGCCTTGAGCGACGATCGATTCGACGGGTGCGTATTTCATCCCATCGTGGGCGGCATTTCAGATGAACGTGCACGACTTCCTATAGTGAAGGGGTTGCATCAAACCGCAGTTCTGCTTTACGCTTCGCTCATGGATCTGTACATCAATCGAACTCGCGTCACGCAGACCGCGGTCATAGCGACTGCAGTCAGGGGCCGTGCACGCGCCGAATCGATGAATCTGCAGCACCGCTGAGATTCCTTCCTCCGCACCACAGGCCCCGCACCCGCCGGGGCCTTGCTGTTTCAGGAGCCGTTGATCCCTGAAGCCTGACAGCAAGCACCCCGTGACCCACAGTCCACGGAGTTCTCAGTCATGTCCCAGTTTTCCAAGATTCACGCACCCCGTCCGAAGCTCATGTTCTTCGGCGACCCCCACGGCGACTTCAAGTACGCAATCGAGAGCGTGCAGCGTCACGCCCCCGAAGTCATCATCTTGCTCGGCGATCTCCAGGCGGAACGCCCGCTGCAGATCGAACTCGCCCCCATCCTCAACCTCACCGAGGTCTGGTTCATCCATGGCAACCACGACACCGACTCCGAGGCGGACTTCGACAACCTGTTCGGCTCTGAACTTTCGCACCGCAACCTGCACGGCCGCGTGGTCGAGGTCGATGGGTATCAGGTGGCGGGTCTCGGTGGCATCTTTCGCGAGAGCATCTGGGCGCCCCCGCTCGAACCCAACTTCGTCAGCGTCGCCGATCGCCTGAACGTCGTCCGCTCGCGCGAACGTTGGCGCGAAGGCCTGCCGTTGCGACACCGGTCGTCGATCTTCCCCGACGATTACCAGCGCCTGTCGCAACAGCGTGCCGACATCCTCGTGACCCATGAGGGTCTCGGTGGCCACCCGCACGGCTGGCGCGCAATCGACGACCTGGCGATGTCCCTCGGCGTGCAACTGGTTGTCCATGGCCACTTGCATCAGGCGATCGACTACGTCGCTGATGGCCGTCTCGATCCGGCCGCCGGCTATCAGGCGTTCGGCGTCGCACCGGACCGGTTCTTGACCTGGCCGCGCGACCCCGCTCATATTGAGGGAGGCTGCGAATGAGCACGCCTGTTCGCCTCCTGGTTCTGAGTGACCTGCACCTCGAATTCGCGTCATTCGAGCCACCGAACCCTGACCTGTACGACATCGCGGCGTTGGCCGGCGACATTGCGGTCGGCGTCAAGGCCGTCCACTGGGCCCGGCGTCCCTCGACCTTTGCCGGCAAACCGGTCGTGCTGGTCCCAGGCAATCACGAGTTCTACGACAGCGAGCGCACCCGCATGCTCGAGTTGCTGCGCGAACAGGCGGCCGGCTCGAACGTGCACCTGCTCGACCGCGACGAGGTGACCTTGAGCGGCGTGCGCTTCCTGGGCGCGACCCTGTGGACCGACTTCGAGCTCGACGTGGATCGAGGCACGCCTGTGGCCCAAGCCATGCGGGACGCCACGCGCGGGCTGAACGACTTCAGCCTGATCCGCGAGCGGCACAACGATGCTGGACGAGAGGCCCGTTTCACACCCGAGGATGCCGCGCGCGAGCACGCGCTCAGCCGTGCCTGGTTGCAGGAACGGCTCGACGCACCGACCGATCCGGCGGTATCCGCCACCGTGGTGGTAACCCACCACGCGCCGAGCAGCCTGAGCATGGACCCGATCTACGAGGGCAGCGAGCTCAACCCCTGTTTCTATTCGGACCTGCCTGAATCATTCTTCCAGCGCGCCGCCCTGTGGATTCACGGTCACTCACACAGTTCAGCGGACTACCGGCATCACCGCACCCGGGTCATCGCCAACCCACGCGGCTACGCGCGCAGGAACGGCACGGTCGAGAACGATCACTTCGACCCCGGCCTGGTGGTCACGCTCGAATCCGGATCCGTTCTTTGTCGACCCATTTGAGAGCTACTTCTAAGGAGTACCCCGTGTCTGAAGCGCGTTCATTGATCGACGACCTCGTCGTGCAATTTCCACGGCTGTTCCATGGGCGGCCGCCGCAAACTTGGTCGGACCTTCCGGCCGGTTGGCTCGGCGTGGCGGTGGAACTATTTGCCGACATCGACCGGTTGCTCGCCGACCAGTCGGCCGAGCAGTTCGAGGTCTTGCAGATCAAGGAGAAGTTCGCGGGCCTGCGCATCTACTGGCGGCTGGGTGCCCAGCAGACAGACGTCGTCGACCTGATTGGTGCGAGTTCAACTCAGCGCATCGACATCGAGCCGAAGCGGCAGACTGCTACTTTCGAACTGATCAAGGCCCGTATCAACGAAGCCGCGGCGCAGGCATCGAAGACTTGCCAGGTGTGCGGCGAGCCGGGTGACTTGGGGCAGTCGGAGGGGCGACTCCAAACGCTGTGTGGCGCGTGTCGCAACGCGCCACGTTAGGTGACGTCTTGATCACGCCCGATCAGGCAAATGCACAAGACTTCTGCCTGTCCTGACTCCCGTCCACCGACATGGCTGGTGGCGTTGGTCGAGCGAATCGTCCAAGAGTCCGGCAACCCGGCTGACTTTGACGCAGCGAAGTGGACGACCGCATGGTTGGGAGAGACCAACACAGCGCTTGGCGGCCGAAAGCCGAGTGAGTATCTGGATTCGAAGGAAGGGTGTGCAATCGTGAAGGGGCTTGTGCCGCGAATGCAGAGCGGCGCCTACGGATAGCCGTCCCGATTTGGGCGACTCTCGGCGTAGAGGACGATCCAGTGACCAGTGCCATCACGTCATCGACCTTTCAAAATCAGGTCTGCGTCGCGTAGCTGCCGACAAGCCACGCTAAGGAGGAACGGAGGAACGCAGGCACCTCGGCCGCTATGGGTCGGCATCGGCGTACGTCTGCCAATGCATGGCTTGGTGAACATAGGCCTCGGTCGCCTCGGGAAGCAGCAAGTTCTTGCGACCTATCGCCGTGCCTGCCTGCCAATGGCAAGGTAGCATGACGTCGACACCACGTTAGGGCCCGCGTGGAACCATCTCGGTGCGCCAGCAGAGTCCGAGCCTTTCGGCGTGGATTTGAACAGCCACAGCGGAATGAAATCACCGCCTGCCTACATGGCGACGAAGCTTGCAGCCCCTGCTGGCGACAACTTCGGTCAATCGCATCTCAAACGCTAAAATTCCTCGACACCGAACGAATGGGTACTGGCAGCTCTGCAAGTCGAGCGGCTTTCACAGAAGGTTGAATATGGAACAGAGTAGCGTTGCCGTCGGAGCTTCACACGATCATCAGATTCAACCGCCATTGCCAGCGACATTTGGGTTGGGAGAACGCGTTCGCAAAAAGTCGGGCGCGGCGTGGCAAGGCCATATCGTCGGCTGGTACAGCACAAAACTGACGCCAGAGGGCTACGCCGTCGAGTCCGAAGCACATCCAGGCTCGGTGCAGATTTACCCGGTCGCAGCGCTTGAGCGCGTGGCCTAACCCTTCCTTCAAGCGGACTTGCCTACGGCACGCCGCTTAAGTCAAACGTTGATATGGCTTCTCTCTGTCAAGAGGCCGCACGGGTCCCTCTGCAAATTCAGATGTGATGCCAACCTGTTGCCGGACGGGGAACGCGACGGAGCCAATGGTTGCCACCC
>Ga0307510_10011845_pt1 | contig 10343 bp, 8 predicted proteins | sample 12_EM_MG_FD_207224 | JGI IMG/M metagenome (GOLD analysis project Ga0307510, IMG submission 207224) | Populus trichocarpa ectomycorrhiza microbial communities from riparian zone in the Pacific Northwest, United States - 12_EM | ecosystem: Host-associated > Plants > Roots > Unclassified | place...
TTCTCTTGAATTATGGCAGCCTGCCGCGCGACGGTCGCAGACTCGTAGGCGTCTTCCGGTGGCATCTCCGCAGGAGGGATCTTGGCCATCTCGGTCTCATCGTAGGTTTGCAGCGCCTTCCGGAAGTCCAGCATCCACGGTTGATCCATCAGTTCGAAAGCGCTCGGCCTCCGTGTCGGATCCACGGTGAGGCACTCTTTGATGAAGTTGATGCCCAGTTCGCTCAGTTGATCCGGCTCGGGAAGCGGGGGATGCTGGGTGGCGACGCCGATGTGATACATGATCGTCCTAAGCCGCCCCGCAAAATGAGTATAGGCTCCAGGTACGGGAACTTATGCGCACGCCGGTGATACGTACCATTCGTTGTCCAGGTGACTCCACGGCTTTTTTCCGGTGGCGAACTCGAGCACGACGCACCCCATGGACCAGATGTCCATCGCGCCGTGACGACCGCGGGTATCATTCTTGATGACCTCCGGCGACATGTACATTGGTGTGCCCGTGAGACTACTGCTCAAGCCAACGCCAAGACCACCTCCGAAGAGACCTTCCGCCGGACGACGAGATCGCATCATCGTACGATGGTTCTTTGCAAGTATCTTCGCCGCCCCGAAGTCCACAAACTTTATCACGCCGAGATGATCCAATAGGATGTCTGTTCGCAGAGACCACGTTTAGTTGGAATTCGTGACGTTTAGGGTCTCTACTTACTATCTGGCTTGATATCGCGGTGTACGATGCCCTTGGAGTGGAGATATGCGAGGCCTTCCAGCATCTGCATGCTGTAGACCTGTATGATATGTTCGTCCTCGATGCGTCCGAGCTCCAGGAGAGTAGCCAAGCTTCCACCCTGACAAAATTCCTCGAAAATATAGACTTTGTCTCGGTGCACTTCGATCCCGTAATACTCGACGATATTCGGATGTCGCAATATCTCCATGACGCGAAGCTCGTCACGTATTTGTTGGTAAAGACTCGGTGAGCCGGCGAGTTCCTGGAACTTGATCTCCTTCACTGCCATCAAGGAGCCGGAGTCCAAGTTGACAGCAGTGTACACGGAGCCGAACGCGCCTGCACCAATGAACCTCCCCTGCTGCCAGCGAATGGAGATGTTAGAGCTGAAGGAGGCAAGGAAAACAGCTGATTGATCCTCCAACTTTTCATCATCCAGTACGCGGCCCGCCATACGCTGCTCTGATGTAAGGGCGGCCCTGTCGTGCTCGAGTTTCTCCACCGCATGTGAGGTCCTGTCCCAGAATTCAACGACAGACGGATCCAAGTAACCGGCAGCGGCCAGCCGTTCGTTGTTGGCAAAGGGAGAGAAGGTCTCGGCATTCAAAGGGGCTTCCTGCCGTCGCTCTCCTTGCTTTTCCTTCTCCTTGCTCGCCTCCAGGGTGGAGCGCGCCCCGAGGATATCGAAGTGGCTAATGAGGAGCGTCATGCAGCTGGCCACTTTCTGTTGGAGCATCTCGAATTGGTCATCAGGAAGCTGGAGGATGTTGTTACGTGTACGGTGAAGGGCAAACTCCAGTGCGTTCACCGCCCACTTGAAGGTCTTTCGTTCGTCTGGGTCGCAACCGTCGCAAATGAAGGATACCCATGAGATTGCGAGTCTGACGAGGGACTGATTGAACTTCGAAAGTGTCGACCTGTCCATGGACTTTTGGACGTGTTGGCCGTGTTCAGACGCAAATAAGTACCAGCTCTCGAGAAGGTCCTGGCGCTTGCTGGTTTCTTGGAGCGTGTTGCGCACATGATGAACCGATTCGGTGATAGACTCCGCAAGTCGATTGATGGCGCGATTTATCTTTTTCATCTCTCTGTTAACGGCAGGTAAGTGGGCCTTTCGTTCTATGATGCAGACCGGGGGCTTCATATCAATTTCGCTGTCCTCGTCCACAAGGAAAACATCGTCGAACTCTTGCTTTGCCAGTGCCAGCCTATGTTGACCACCATCGGCTATGAGGCGAACCCTGTCGTCCTTCAAAGCTAGATCGATCCTCGGAATTTCTAGCATTAAAACAAGCCCATTCCAGAGGAAACGGCTGCGAGGGGATAAAATAAGGAGATAGCCAGCTTCGTCTGGAAATTCCGTATGAAGGTCATAGATGTCGACAATTTTGCGGCCATCATCTTCAAGTTGTTCGGTTACGTGAAAGGCTTCCAGGAGCATTCGGCGAATGTAGTCTGGGTGATCCCGTAAAGATCTCGAAGCAACGATATAGGTTCCTTCTTCCTCGTATGTTTGGGTGAAGACAAGACAGTGGTCTGTTTCCACGAGTTGTGCGATAAAAAGATCGATAGGGACGTCCGCCAGGGAATACTCTGCAGAGTTATCAAGTCTCTGGCAGACAAGTCTTGGCGGACGTCAGGTATAATTTGGAAAAATAATACTAGACACTTACCGAACAAAGCGATGCAATTTGCGGGATCGCAGGCGGACACTGTCCAGAACTTTGCCGTACCAACTGGTCATTTGTTCGTCGCTCGTGTCTTGCTGTGACCCTGCGCGCATAGGTCCGTTAACATTGGTGCAGGGTTTCCGCCGCTGACTTGACATCGGTCTTTCCGAGGCAGGCATCCGGAGCTGAGCGTCAAAAATGCTGGTAACCCGAGTAATCAGCTTGTAAGTGAGCGCACTATTTGATAAGTTCAGACATATAAGAAACCACAGATATGTGCTTGCATACCATAATTGCTCCGCGACCATTGACGTCCCTCCAGGAACGGTCAAGGCAACATCATTGAAGGTTGGCCATTGGCACTCAATCAAGTCCGTTTCTTTGAAGTAAATATCCTTTGCGCCACTTTTCAATTTCCAGTGTATCAGCTTGAAAAAGAAACTTAATGCGTCCAATACGACAGTATCGTAGTTGTCGCTGATACAAGGAGGTAGATTCCAATTACCTCCAGGATCGGGGGAAAGGAAGGCCTCGTATTGTCGTTTCAGCGTACACGCTATCCCGATGTTTAGTTTAAGGTCGTCCGTCATCTGGTCAAGAATGATGACAGCCGGTTCCTTCACCTTCTGCGCATAGTCCAGTCGAACGCGCAAACTCGCCAGAGCAAGTTGTGTTGGGAAGGAGATCAAGGGGACGAGCTCGCGCTCGAAGGATGGAAGATTCATTTGCTTTAGAAGATGGGCCAAGTTGACTTGGGCGTCTCGAGACGCGCCGATGAGGGAGTGTACTGTTGTCATGAAACCTTTTGCAAAGGTCATTTGAATAGATTCCTCCTTCATCGCTCTCTCAAGGAACGTGGTACCGTCCGCAACAGGGCCATTATCGCCGGGGGTGTAGCGCGACCCCAAAGGGCTGTCTGTATTGGTAACTGGCGCAGTGACGTCCAAAGTCTCGCTTCCCGTCCACGTCCGCAAGACATCAATCTGTCGGCGAAGGGATGTGAACAGAGTGGACCACGTAATAAGGGCATCCCTGTGAGCTTGGAAATCTGGTTCGGCAACAATAGGTTTGTCTAGTTGGAGGGCTTTGTGTGTCGGATATAGCGAGTGCACGATGTCCAGATGCCGGAGCACTTCGTTCACTTGTTGCAAAGCGATGGCCCCTGGATCATCCTTGTCCTCGAGATCTCTAGCACGGAAGGTCAAGACTTCATTGATAGCAGGATCAACTGTTCTGAGTCTCAAATCCTCAAGTCTTTTTCTCTCGGCCTCCTCTGAAGTGCCCATGATATTGGCCCTGATGCCCAGCCAGAGGTTGTGGTTATATTTGTCTTGCTCCTCGCTAGAAGTAGCGAGCGCCACAGCTATCCGCGTCTTTTCAGACTTTAAGACGTCGCCGTCCAAGACTGACGCAAGCATGGTCTGCCACTCGAGTCGCTCCCTTTGCTCCGGGGTCTCTGGCTCAATCGGTTCCGACACTGGTAATGAAGAGAACATGTCGTGGACATCACCAGAGCTATCCAGCAATGTGCGTCCAAAATCCTCCTCATCACTATCTCCAGCATCAACAGGCTGGTTGGGACCCCTTTGAAAATATTGACTATCAGGGTCATTTCTAGGATCGTCGGAGCCGGTGCCAGATCCGTATCGCGTGAGGAATTGAGAAAAGATGTCATGATACCTCGCATAGTACTGCGGTACCTGCGTGGAAGAAGAGGAAGAGGTGGAAGGAGGGGCACTAAAGGAACCGGCAGGAGAGTACGTCTTGAGGCGTGATTTCAAGTTGAGCCGAACAGATCCTGGCAGTGTGGATGTATTAGGAGGCGTCGCAGCAGAGAAGGAAATGGGTCTCGAGGGCTGCTGGATGTCCCATGCATCCTCATCTTCTTGGGGTGTACCCGCTTCTTCATGGGGGTACAGCGTTGGTTTGTGTCGTAGCATTGGCTGAGTCTGGCTCAGCTCAGCTCGAGACTCGCAACTCGAGGGATCTGGATCTGAGGCTTACGTTGACCGGTCCGTGTATTCCGCGTCTATCTCTACCAGACCAGAGTAACTTACCACCATCCTTTACATATTCCACTATCATGGGCGTCGTAGAAAAGGTGCGTCTCTTATCATGTTATCGAGTACCTCCGACTCACACTTACTTCATAGATCAAAGAGATCGAGGGTCTGTCTGCTCACACTCTTCCACATCCTTATGCTCGTTTACCAACATCGTCGGTCCACAGAGGAGATGGCGAGGAGTACGCGTTTAGAACCACTTCCCTTGTCGAAGGCGCGCCTCACCCATCTATATAGCGCAAAAGAATAAGGTGGTTTGGGAGCACTTTGCTCTCATTAAACAACTCAAACCCTCTTTCGTGCTAGGCGACCGAGTACCACCTAGGTCTGCTAAAAGCAAAGCTTGCGCGTTACCGCGCTCAGCTTTTGGAGCCCCCCACCAAGTCCGGTGGCCAAGGAACTGGCTTTGACGTGCAAAAATCAGGGGATGCTCGTGTCGCCCTTATTGGTTTTCCGTCCGTTGGGAAGGTATGGACTTCCTGCAACTAACTACCTTGGTCTGACACCCGCCAGTCAACTCTTTTGGGCAGAGTGACTCATACCGCTTCCGAGACTGCTGCTTACGAGTTCACAACTCTTACCGTGAGTCTCCTGTAATGGCTTCCCTGTTGCAAATCGCCCACGGAACATTTGTCAGGCCATTCCAGGCGTCATTGAGTATAAAGGCGCGAGGATACAACTCCTTGACTTACCAGGTATTGTGGAAGGTGCCAGTCAAGGACGTGGTCGTGGTCGACAGGTCGTTTCAACCGCAAAGACGGCGGATTTGATCCTGGTGATGCTGGATGCCACCAAGTCGGAGGAACAACGACGGCTATTGGAGATTGAACTGGATGCTGTAGGAATTCGCCTGAATAAGAAAAAACCTGACGTTGTCTTCAAACGGAAAACAACTGGTGGGGTGAGCATTTCTGGGCATGTCGTTGCCCAATTTCTCACCCACAATTTTTGCAGATTACCGTACGTACATCACTCGCGTTCAACACCCCTCTTACAGATCACCCAGTTGACTGCTACCGTGAGACTTACCAAGACCGATGAAAAAACAATTCGGACAATCTTGGCGAGCTGTATACTGTATCACTTCTCGTTGCAATTAACGGCTTTGACGCTTGTCCTCAGATAAGTTACATAACTGTGATGTAATGATTCGTGAAGACGTCCGCTCCACCCCCTGCTGTCACCTAGGCTACTAAACTGACTATTTACCAGATTACCACAGACGAATTTATTGATGTCCTCATCGGTCCGTAATTTCCTTATGAGAGATCAATCGTCTCATTTGTCTAATAGGGACGCGCAAATACATACCGTGTCTTTGTAAGTTATGTCCAACACCTAGGGCCCCCAGAAGCCCATACATATGATCCTCAGATGTCTACAACAAAATTGACGCCATCAGCCTCGAAACGATGGATCGCTTAGCACATGAAGACCATACAGTCGTCATCAGCTGCGAGATGGACCTCAAGTGTGTTACGGTTGGTATTGCGGTGTCCCATTGTTGAATTCATGCAGTTTGGGGTATCTTGTTGATCGCATATGGGATGACCTCGGTCTCGTGAAAGTCTACACAAAAAAGAGGGGTGCACACCCCGACCTCGATGACCCGATCTGCATGCGTAAAGGGTCTACCATCGAGGTACTTTCTGGAATGCACTCACCCGCCTTTCAGCGCTTATATATCATTTAGGACGTTTGCAACGGGATCCATCGGTCGTTGGCTACAAACTTCCGCTATGCGCTAGTATGGTTATTACTATTCATTTTCCATCATTACGAGAATTAATCACTAATCAACCATTCCCAGGGTGAGCGATCCTCGGAAGCCCAGCCATTCGGCCTGACAGGCACTCTTCCAGGGGAAATCATCAAAATTTGCGCCTCACGCGCAAAAGGTTGGGCTCGGCCACCTCGTGCATGATGAAGATGTAGTTTCGAGTACGTCTTTCAAAGCACAGCATCCTGAAGATATTTTTACCGCCTTTCCTTCCGCAGTATTCACCAAGTAGTCCACAATTTCCCCGAAGAGCAGGTGTGTCGTATGTTCCGGTGCTTACACCGGCGGTCCTGCCCGGTTTCTGGCCATAGCAACCTGGGAACAGGGGATTGTTGTACTCGTAGATGTTCCAATGGAGGTACTGTGATATGGAGTAATATGTACACTATTAAATCGTGGACGCCGCCGTGATCTGATGCTATCAATATGAGGCGCGAGGCGCTGAAGTGTGCCACACTAAGGGTCAACTCAGCATTGGCAGCTGTTGCACTGTGCCCTTTATCGATCACCACGCCAGCGCTTGGGGTGGCGTTTCAAGAACCATGCAAGAGCCGTTCGTCGTTGCATTTTTCAAGGCGGTTTCGAAACACCGGGCCCATTGTAAGTGGCACCCTCCCCACAATAGGCACCTTTTCTTATAAAAACCCGACTCGAAGAGCATCAGCTGCCTCAGATCCAACCGAGTATGTTTGAGGAACACTCGTCTCAAACTCAAATCCCGCACACGCACACTGGCACGCTTCGGCCCGCCCCCGGGATCGACTTCATTTTCTTGGGCACGGGCACGTCAGGTAGCTTGCCCAATGTGTCCTGCCTCACCGCACCAGAGAGCGAACCCCCTTGCAAAACATGTCTTTCCACCCTGAAGCCTGAAGGAAAGAAGAACATTAGGAGGAATACGTCCGCAGTCATACGTGTTGATGGAAAAGACGGGAAGAAGATGTACGTCCTCCAGCCACAATTGCCCATGCGTCACTGATCAACAACGCCGTACTTCAGCACTATCGTTATCGATGTCGGCAAGAATTTCCAAGCGGCGGCAGTCGAATGGTTCCCGAAGTACGGACTACGACGAATCGATGCCGTGTTGATTACGCATGCCCACGCCGATGGTACGTGGCCCTTCGCCCTATCCTTATCGCGTCATTGTTTAATCGATACGTGGGTAATCGCTAGCAATGAATGGGCTAGATGATCTCCGGGGTATGTGAAGCGCAGCGCCATATATTGTCAGTCAGGCTCACGGATCATCCTGTCAGTGTGGACCCTGAAGGGGCAAATACAAGAGTTTATTGACGTCTACGTATCCCAAGCAACCTACACCGAAGTAGTTCGCTCCTTTCCCTACATGGTTTCTAAGGAGTTTGCTTCAGGGGGTGGTGATGTAAGAGAACCCCAACAACCCGGACACCAGGCTCCTTACCCTTCGCGTTCTCAGATTCCCGAATTTAAGTGGCACATCTTCGAAGACAAGGTTCCTATTGACGTCGCAGATTCTGGAATCTTGATCACACCATTCGAAGGTGGGACTGTCTACTATTTGACCGGTTTTCGGCTCCTCAGGTTTTCCTCCGAATGCAGTGCAACATGGGCGCGTATGGTCAACAAGTCCACCGCCTGGGTCTGTTCCGACACCATCAACACTACCATCGACGCCCACGCGGCCTTTGACACCGAAAGTTAACCCTCCCTCGTCTCCTCCGGCTCAGCAAGTGGAGCCAATCGTATTACAACCTCAACCGATTCCAAGCTCCAACAGTGGTCAGGGCGTGCCCGCACTTCATCCATACCTTTGCCATGGATTCAAGATTCAGGATTCTGTGATTTACATCTCTGACGTGTCATGGATTTCCGAAGAGTCATGGGCGGTGCTGAACGAACCTTCAGTTGGCAATCCATCACATCAATACGCTGTCGCCGTGATCGATTGCCTACGACCAGAGCCTCATATCTCACATTATGGGATTAAAGCGGCTGTCAATGTTTCAAGGAGGATAGATGCGAAGCGCACATACTTGACGGGTTTTGCACACGAGGTATCACACGACGAGTATATCACTGTTGGCGAATATGTCGGCGGAAAGGTCATTGAGAACCCAACTGCTCTGGAGAAGATTTGTGTCGACCTCGTGGACGAAGGAAAGGATATATGGTTGCGCCCGTCGCATGACGGTTTGCGGATAGAAATATCCTGTGACGGAGTGGTGGGGGACAACAGTTACGACTGAGTAGTGTATATACCTGCTGTACTATTGTTTGATAACCTTAGATTAACGACTCAATCAATCAGTAATCTTATCTTACCTTTGGCGTGGAAATTCCTTTTCCTGATATGTCCGTCTCTGACGCTTACAACCGCCACTCTTCCTTCTTTCCAGCTGGGGTCGTTGCTTACAATGAGGTTCTTTTCCCAATCCTTTTTGTACGAGTGCGTATCGGTTCTCTTTTACTTGTGCTTTCAGCCTGACACCTTTTTTTTTAGCGATCCCTGGCCAATTGTCTCCCTCGCTTTCTTCCTGCGCTATCCGAACCCCTATGCCTCACACGTCATCTCGTGTGATGTGATCTCTCGCCACTTCACTCCCTCGGGCTCTCTCTTGACTACCCGCCTCATTCTCAAGAAGGCCACGTTACCGAGATGGGCGCCAAAGGGCATCGTCTCCCGCTCAGAAAGTTGGATCCTTGAGGAGAGCGAAGTAGACCCACACGGCAAGGTGGTGCGCTGCCTCACCCGAAACCTCGAGCACGTCAAGGCTATGCAGGTACACGAGACCCAGACATTCAGACAAGTGGGAGAGGGGTGCGTGAACTATTTCAGCGTAACCACTCTCATAGCCTCAATCCATGGTTTCAAAGGCAAACCTTGCAGACGACAGAAGCTCGAATTGTTTCAGGGTTTGGATGGGGCCTCACAAAGCAGATAGAGAACTATGGCCTTGCTCGCTTCAGAAAGAACGTGCAGAGGGTGTGTCATTTTTCACAGGATTCCACTCTCGTTACTCAGGTCTTTCTTACAGTCGCGTGACGGAGTTGCCCTCATTCTCGACCTCATTCGTCAGGGTCGTCGGCAGCCCATGCCAGTAGGTTCGTCGTATCTCAGCCCCACCAGCGCCAGTCGTTTCTCGATAGCGCGTCCCTCCTTCGACCATCATGGAACCGAGCCCCACAAATTCCCCGGACCGGACGATTCCTCCCACTAACTGGGACTCACGAGGTTGGAACGGTTTTCTCAAAATTATCACTAGCCCAGAGTGCTTTGCTTGCTGCATATCCTCATGGCACATATCCCATCTCCATCGCGCATTCATAGGTACCTTGTCGTGTCACGTTGTATTAGTATCCTTAGTTGCAAGTATTACATTAGGTCTGACAGACCTCGTTCCCACACACGTACGAATATTCGTCGCCATTAGCGCGCTTTCACCAAGGCCTTCGTGGTATCCGACACGCAGGGTACCCTTTGTGTCGTCTGTTCCACACTGCAAATCCGCTCTGACGCGAGTTGGTCAAAACACCGGTGCCTAGCAAACTGGGAACCCCCATTGACAAATTATGTATTTCCCCACTTCCGTTGCTCGTCAATTCTGCACCGTTCCATCATTGCCCAATGCCCCCCCGGAATCGGTGCTCGGTATAGCACCAAGTCCTCACAAGTCACTGTTTTGTTCGCTCACAAAAGACAGTATCGCGATTTGGCGCGTCAGGGTGCGTTTCGCTTCGCACTGACTGTGGGACCAAATGGGCTCAGCGCGCTTCCCGATGCCCGTTATTTAGCCGTTGGTCATCCTCACACATCTTTCAAGAACGTCGACGAGCGTGAAAGAGCACGGAGGGAATAAGTCTGCTCACTGGTCCACGGATGGAACGCGAATCGTCATTCGGGTGCGTGGTCTTGTATACCAATGTAAAGTGAGCCGTGGATGACGAGACCCCACTTCAGACGACAAAATCGTATCTGGTCCTCGCCTCACTGCATCAGAAGCCGGATGAAACACCTTACGGTACACCCAGATTGGGATCTAGTTCCTTGCGCACGTTTCTTTCGGGACCAGGGGAAGCTATATCGTTACAGGCGTTAGTAATTCGTTTCGAGGGTGT
>Ga0307510_10011848_pt1 | contig 10342 bp, 10 predicted proteins | sample 12_EM_MG_FD_207224 | JGI IMG/M metagenome (GOLD analysis project Ga0307510, IMG submission 207224) | Populus trichocarpa ectomycorrhiza microbial communities from riparian zone in the Pacific Northwest, United States - 12_EM | ecosystem: Host-associated > Plants > Roots > Unclassified | place...
TATCGTCGAGACTCTCCTCTACATCTTTCATTATCCCCACTAGTGTCTTGCACGCGTGCAGACCACTCATACCAGCGTATCCAAGGATCAGCGTTAGCCACCTGTTATTCCTTGAAGTACAAAGTCCCGCCACTGTCATACAAACCCGTGCACGTCGCACCTTAGGGCCCTTGGCCCTTAACACAAGTCAGGCTTTCCACCCAGGCTCCGCGGAGCATCACAGACATCTACCCTGGCGGGTATACAAATTATTGGAGACTTAGAAGAAGCTCACAAACGCGTACAACAGCGACAAGCAGACAACCTCCCTAACCACGTTAAAGGACAGGCAGTCTTTGAATCACACCCCAAACTCAGAGGACGAGCAAACCCAGACACAGGATACTACCTCAGCGTAGGAACAGAGAAACTTGCTGTAGAATTCGTCACAGCAAACGGAGAAGACCATTGGACACAACTCGGAAGAGAAACAGACGGCACCTGGTACACTACCAAAGAAGCTCTCGTTCCCAAAGAAAACAAGCTTTTAGGCTGGTGGAATATTGACGATTCCCAGCACCCGGACTTCTTCACACATCACCCAGAACACGCACCAGCACCCCCAGAAGAGACACTCGCAGGAGGTCTTCATCACATCGTCACACTTCAGGGAACGAACCCGTTCACTCCACAGACACCTATCCTACCCCAGATCCAGACAGCAGCCACTCAGGGCATTGCTATTCCCGTCGACATCGCACCAGTTGCATCCACACTCCCAGTCGCGTCTACCAGCGCACTAGTCACACCTCCAGTCGCACCAAGTGCACCAGTAACCGTTGCCACCTCAGGACCAAACACACTCACACGTATCCCACCAACTATGTCGGGACAAACAGCAGGAGGAGCGGCAAGCATAGCAGCCACCACAGGTGGAACAGGACAAACCATCACAGTTGCAGCCGCATCTAATGGCGGACTCAAAGGCACCCCGCCTCCCCACTTTAGCGGAGACAGGGACACCAGTCACAATTTCCTAGTCAATTTCGGCATCTTCAGGTTCGCCAATAGGAACAACGATGCTATGAGCAACCCAGCTACACGTGTCACCACGGCACTCACCTACTGTTACGATCCTGGGCCCTTACCCTAATTTTCCACCATTTATTTCATGCTCTCGGTCACTCGTCCCTTACTCGTCCCCTCACGCGCCGCTCGGACCGTCACCAAATCACCTGACAAGTCACCTGATGGATAAAATGACTAATCCGCAGTCAACTATCACATGCCATCACTCCGCAGTCCGCAGCATTCCGCAGTATCACCATTTAACCCCTTTTGGATTGCCAGCTCATGATGCGCCACTCCACAGTCGCCAGCTCATGATGGAGCTATACTTAGAACTGCCACGTCATGATTTCACCTTAGTAATATTTCCATATTTCTCTGTGACCTCTGTGACCCGTTACTTCTCAAATGTATATAAGCGCTTGTACTTTTAGCAGTTAGGCCTTAAGCCTAACTTGGTTTTCAATCCAAGACTTGTAGCTTCCACCCAGGACTCTCAGAGTCTCTTGCCTGATCAACTCAGTCGCTTCAAAGCCTTGAAGCTCTTCCCCTCATCTCTACTATCTACCTCAGGAAGTCGCCCTTATCATCGGGGACTTTTACTCTTATACTGCGTAGCCAATCGGTACCGTGCTACTCACGTGATCTATTGCCTCAGGAGGAGACCCCACTGAGCAATCCCAGTTGTCGCCAAACCAACCCACGCACGTCGCGTCTTTAAGGCCCTTGGACCTTAACACAAGTTAGGCTTTCCTACGAACTCTTGAAACACAGAGTTGTTACCATCGTGGCGACCATCCAATACGGAACTCTCAGTAACGAGTTCACACAAATCTTCAGGAGACAACAGGACGATCTCCCAGCACACGTAACAAGAGACGTATACTTTGAAGATCAAGGACCAGGACATCCTAATACAGGATATTACCTTGACACAGCACACGGAAAGAGATCCATCGAATTCATCCAAGTCAACGACTCCTACCATTGGGTCAGACTCCGCCAAAACCAAGACACTTGGGAAACAAATCTATCAGGAATATATAACAGACCAGAAGTCGGCTGGTGGCTCATCATCGACCCACAGCATCCCAACTACATCTATCAAGAGGCCAGCACCTCTCATACTATCGCAGCAGTTACCACAGCACTTCAGCAGCTTCCTACCTGCCCCAACACCCCAGATCATCCAACCATCATGGAAGGACAACAGGAAGACATTAACGTCGCTACTGGCCAAGCACAGGTCGAGGCGCAGAGGATTAACATCATCACCCCCTCTAACGGCGCACTCAAAGGAAACCCTCCTTTCATATTTACTGGAGACAGGAATACAAGCAGGAAGTTTATAAACAACTTCGACCTCTGGAGACTACTTAACCGGCACAACGACACCATGAAGAAACCCCTATCCCATGTCGTCACCCTTCTCAGTTACATGGACGGTGACAAAGTGGACGCCTGGAAGGAAGAACAAATGCATATCCTCGATAAAGCGAACAACGACGGAATCGAAGAAACGGATGAAGATCTCTGGACAAACTTCATCGAAAGGTTTAAGAACGCCTTTACCAATCAAAACCAGAAGGAAGAATCCTACCAGAAGTTATGCAAACTCAAGCAGGAAGATAGTCTCGACGACTTCTTCGCCAAATTCAAGCAACTGGCATTCGAGGCCGGAGTTCCCCTAGATGACAAAGGAACTATCGAAACCCTCAAACACGCTATGAACAAAGGACTCACTAGCGCCATCATTACTTCCCCCAACTTCGACCCTACCGCAGATGTCCCTTGGACATTCAAAAAGTGGGAAGAACAGGCCCGCCAGTCTCACCTTAAATGGAAGGCGGCAGCCGAGTTCACCTAACGACGTCAAGGACTCTTCCAAGCATTTAAACTCGCCCCCAGGCAGACTAACAACCCTGGACGAGGCGGTTTCGGAAGAAACAACAACTGGAGGAATAGGAACGACTGACGCACCACCTCTCAAGGAGGATATCATATGGACGTCGACACTACAGTCACTCAAAACATCAACGCCACTGCTAGTGGACAGCAACATTCCGAAGCAAAGAAAACGGAACTCATGAGAAGCAACTCATGCTTCTACTGCGAAAAACAAGGACACCAAGCTAACGTCTGTCGCAAGAAACAGGCTGACTGCGGTAACTTCAGCAGTCGCTCCAACAACTCCAGGGAGCCAACTAGAGTCAACGCCGCACCTACTATGCCAGATCTTTCGGATCCTGACACCTTCGTTGACTATCTGAGAGATAACATGGACTCCTTCAGTGAAGAGACCAGACTAGGATTCGTCGAAAAACTCATGGCAAAGGATTTTCCCGTGGCCCTCAACTAGCTGCCTTAGTTAGGGCTTTCCGACTCGATAGTGTGTTTGTAAATAAATCAAATTCAATACAACTCAAAGTTCCAATCACACACTATCAAGGGACGGCAGAAGAAACAATCTTACTTGACACTGGAGCGACAGAAAACTTTATCGACCAAACTACTGTGGAAAAACTTCGCTTGGGCACCAAAAGAATTCCCTTCTCACGACCAGTCTATAATGTTGACGGAACTCTAAACAGAGCTGGAACTATCACTAGGGCTTGCGACTTACTCGTTACTCAGGGAAACAAGAAAGAACGAATTAGGTTCTTTGTCACCAATCTAGGCCGCGACTGAATGCTCTTCGGTTACCCATGGTTCAGGAAGTTCAAACCAGATATTGACTGGGAGAAAAGCGAACTTAGAGGACCAAAAGTCAAGATCGAAACCTTGCTCTACAGCACCCTTCAACACGCAAAAACCTGGCTCAAACAGAAGAAACAAGATAACGAAGACCTCATCCTCGAAGCACAACGGTGCGCTCTATGGTCGGGAGTAACTCCTTCAGAAATGAAGGAAGGCCCGGTAGAAGTCAACCGCACCCATACATCAGTCGAAATGGCCCATAAGTACGCATCAGAACATGGGAAGGAGGAAATCACCCTCCCGGAAGAATTCAAACGTCACACAGCACTATTTTCAGATGAAGAGGCAAACAAATTCCCGCCAACACGCGGAGACGGAGACCACAAAATCGTACTCATGGACACCGCCCCTACCCGTTTCAACTGCAAAGTCTACCCACTCTCAAGAGATGAGCAAGAAGCGGAAAACAAATTCATCGACGAAAATCTGGAAAAAGGCTACATCACACCATCGGACTCCCCCTACGGCTTCTCTACCTTCATGGTCCCTAAGAAAGACTTGAAGGAAAAGAGATACATCATTGACTATCGCCCCCTCAACGCAGTCACCCGAAAGGACGTTACCCCACTCCCAAATCTCAAACAGTGTATCGAAAACTTGCAAGGAATGGAACTATTCAGCAAGTTCGACATCCGCTGGGGTTACAACAACATCCGCATACGGGAAGGCGATCAATGGAAAGCCGCATTCAAAACACGTCGGGGACTATTCGAACCCAAAGTAATGTTCTTTGGGATGAGTAACTCACCAGCCAGCTTCCAACGGTTCATGAACGGTATTCTCGAGGAACTATACGAACACTTCGAGAAGAAAGGCATACACGACATACGGCAAATCCTCCAGAACTATATGGACGACTGTGGTATAGGCACTCCCCTCAAAGACTACGAATTACACGTCGAAATCATCCACTTCCTATTCGACTTACTCCTACGTCATGGCCTACACCTCAAACTATCAAAATCTGTCTTCATGAAACCACAAATGGACTTCCTAGGCGTCCAGATCTCCAAGGAAGGAGCCACTATTGACCCAGCAAAAGTCGCCGGACTCAGAGATTACCCACGCGTACTCAAGGACAAACGACAAGTCCGCGGATTCCTAGGAGTAGCCGGATACCATCGCATGTTCTGCCCCAACTTCAGCATTATCGCCGCACCTCTTACAGCACTTACTGGAAAGGACGTACCATTTGAATGGGGACCCCAGCAAATCGAGGCCCAAGACAAAATAATCACCCTAATCACCAGCGCACCCATCCTTGCCAGACCAGACCCAGACAGACAATTCGAACTGGAAACCGACGCTTCACAAGTCGGCACAGGAGCAATACTCTACCAACGGGACCCCCCTATCACTAAACCAGACGGCACTCAGAAACCAGGACCACGACGACCGGTGGGATTCCACTCCCAAAAATTCACACAAACCGAGCAAAATTACCCCATCTACAACTGCGAATTCCTTGGAGTTATGAGAGGACTTCGCTGCTGGTCCCACTTGCTCAAAGGAACAACAATACCCGTCCTGGTGTATACTGATCACGCAAACCTTAGGTACTACAGAGAGCCCCGCAAAATTGGGCCACGCGTTGCTGGTTACTTACCAGAACGCGAGCAATATAACATCCTACTGGAGTACAAACCTGGGGCTACTAATCAAGCAGACGCGCTATCTAGGCGACCCGACTATGAAGGACCAAACGAAATCAACGAAGACGTCACTGTATGGCCAGACCAATATTTCTGTGACCAGCATACTTCAATTCGTGTATTCGATATGGACAGTATCGGCGACAACTTGGACTCAAAAATCAAGCTAGCGCAATACCAAAATCAAAGTACTCTCAAGAAATGGGCACCAGCTCACAATCTATCCCTACTGGACGGCACTCACTGGTACCATGGAACGGCACTTGTTGTCGTGGCAGACAATGACCTTAGGAGGGGAGTAACATCCCTTTTTCACGACCACGAAACCGCTGGACATGCCGGAATTACCAAAACCCTCCAACTTATTGCACCCTACTACTGGTGGCCCGGAATGAAAATCTTTGTAACTGAGTACATCAAAGGCTGCGCTACTTGTCAAATGACCAAAGTCAACACTCACCCTGCTCATCCCCCTATGTTCCCTATTACCCCAACTGAAAACGCTCGACCTTTCAAGACTGTTGCCATGGACTTCATCACTAAACTACCTCTATCAGGAGGATATGACACCATCCTCACAATCACCGACACGGATTGTTCGAAAGCATCTGTCTTTATCCCCTGCAACGAAACAATCGACTCAGAAGGAGTCGCTCTACTCTACCTGAACAACGTCATTCCTCATTACGGCATACCTCACAAGATAATCTCGGACCGTGACGTCCGCTTTGTCTCTAAGTTCTCGACAGAACTCTGCTGTATCCTGAACATCCACCAAAACATCAGCACAGCCTATCACCCTCAGACAGATGGAGCCAGTGAACGAACTAACCAAACCCTTGAACAATACTTACGTGTATTCTGCGGTACTCAGCAAAACAACTGGCACGCTTGGCTACCACTCGCTCAGTATACCAAGAACTCCTGGCCCTCCGCTACGACAAAGAAAACGCCATTCGACTTACTTATTGGCTATACCCCGCAAGTTCACCAACCAACTAGAAAGACAGACATCCCATCCCTTGAACAACGACTCTCAGCTATCGAAGAAGCCAGGAAAGCCGCCCAAGAGGCACAACGTAAAGCGCAAGAATCCTGGATCAAAGAACGACCACGCCATTCACCATTCCCTGTCAAATCCAAAGTCTGGTTAGAAGGAACAAATCTACGACTCCCAAGTAACATCACACCCAAGTTATCACCAAGGAGATACAGACCTTTCGAGGTAGTCTCCCAAATATCCAAAGTCGCATATAAAATCAAATTACCCCCTAATTGGAAAATTCACAACGTTTTCCACGCCTCTCTACTCACACCATACAAAGAAACCGATCAACATGGACCCAACTTCCTGGAACCGCCACCTGACATCCTAGAAGGCGAACCGGAATGGGAAGTCGAGCAGATACTCAAAGAATGACTGTTCAGTCGTTGGAAGAAGAAGCAATACCTCGTGCGCTGGAAAGGATACTCACCAGCTCATGATTCCTGGGTTAACTCCGAGGATCTCCATGCATCGGACCTACTAGCGGACTTCGAAAGTCAATCAAGCAGTATAAGAACCCTTGGAATCCCAGACGACCTTTCTTATCCCCAACCACCATGTCCTCAATCCACCATGAACTCCCCAACTCAGGATTCGCCACTTCTACTATCTTCACCCTTGGCACCGACGACGGGATTATTCTCATTCGCATGCATACCGATAACAACTATCTCTACTTCTTCGGAACATTTATCCGACGTGGACACTTCGATGTCACATACCACTGGACTACTTGGAGACCAAGAGAAACCCTCGACGCCATTGACATCGACCACGAAGCCATCATGGTCCCAGTCGACAACGACGACCCTGTTCTCAGAACCCATGTCAACTACGAAAGACTCCCATTCGCACCCCATCCCCCTCGATACCAACCCAGACCGGCAACTCCATTCAACATTATCCCCATTAGCGCTACTAGCGACAGTAGCAGCACTCCCCAGGAAACGGAAAACATTCCACTCCACGTCACCAACCCAGACCCCCTCACTCCCACAGAAGAAGTTGAAGACAATCAGTCCGAAACCTACACCGACGCTGGACTTATCCCCCCAGACCACCTCCTCCATATCGCTCAAGAAGAAGCGTGAGGAATGTATCAAAGACATGATCCAACTCAATAACAAATGGATCTATCTCAAAAACAAATTCAAGGACATCGCTGTCGCAAGAACCTTCAGAAAGAAAGACAGTACTACCACCCTCTACCTCTACCATTTCCACCGACGACTCTACGACCTGGTGACCAAAGAAATCCTCTTAGTCATCGCGAAAGAGAGAAACCTCCAAAAACGAACAATCCTCCCCTTTGGCACATTATCCCCTCATTACCACACACTCAAGGACCGGAAATTCCTTGAAGGACTTCAAAACTTACTCAAAAGACAAGCCACAAGAAGTAACAAATCGCCATCGCCTGTATTCATACCCAACCCAGGTCCCTCAGGAGCAGGAGGAGGATCCGTTGCCATTCATATCCCGAAGTCACCACTGTCTATCCCAGTTACCACGTCATTACCCCCAGTCATACCAAAGTTGACCACACCACCCCTCGTGAACCCATCACCGTTCGCTCCCCCATTCGTTCACACCCATCCCAGTCCCCCACTTGAACAGCCACCACGAGTTATATCACCACCACTCCCTCTCGTACCATGGGGATCACATCGAAGGGAATATTCGTCAATGGAACAATACGAACCACCAGTACCAATGGATGAAACACCAGATCCAATCCACATACCCTTACCCCCGTCACTCACTCCATCCCCACCACAGAGGGAAGCAACGCCGATTATCCCAGCCCCTTGGAATAGGTCACCGACACCAGAAGAAATCCTATTACCGCCAATTAGGAAGATAACTGGCCCATCCTCGCTTGACCTCATTCCTCTTCCATGGGACATACCCCCATTCCCAAGAGATACTCCGCAGCCATCGCCTCCAGTCAAACCGACGTCCCCTCTCCCCCTTATCGTTTCAATGACACCCAGTCGTACCATCCCCTTATTACCCCGCCATCCGGATTCGAGAACGCTACCAAGGAGTGAACCTACCCCACCAGAATGGAAAGAGTTCCAATCACCATTGAAGCTAGGAAAGCGAAAAGAACTCTCACCACCACTGGAGCCATCACCCCCAAAAGCGTCTTCATCTCGATTACCGCGACCTGCACCGATTCGCATTACCCCTTTAATCGAAAAACATGAAGAGTTCACTCATGAAGAAGGACCATCGTGGATAAAAGAACAACCCTCGCCCAGTACTGGGAAACGACAGAAATCACCACGACATGTTGCAATGCCACTCAAACAGGAGCGCAGCGATCCAAACCCGGGACGCTCTATGAGTCCAGAAGAACAACCTACCCCTCCTGACTCTCCCGAACGAATCCCCACTCCTCCTTACTACCCAGAAGGAAGTTCACCATCACGACCCGTCGCTATGTTAAAGCGATCACCAACGCCTTCTGGACTATCAACACCCTCGAGTTTTGGACTTGGCAGTCTCTATAGGACCCCAATTCAAACCATCATCGAACTTGAAGATGAACAAATGGAAGAAGGAGAAACAGCTGATTCTGATTCATCAATGGAGGAAGGTCAAATCATAGATACGAGACAATCAACCCCCAACAGCATGGACGTTGGATTACCTCGTACCCCCTCCGACTGGTTGCAACCTGATTCACCCTAGGTCGTGTGGTAACGACCACTCTAGGAAGGGCGTCATGTTACGATCCTGGGCCCTTACCCTAATTTTCCACCATTTATTTCACGCTCTCAGTCACTCGTCCCTTACTCGTCCCCTCACGCGCCGCTCGGACCGTCACCAAATCACCTGACAAGTCACCTGATGGATAAAATGACTAATCCGCAGTCAACTATCACATGCCATCACTCCGCAGTCCGCAGCATTCCGCAGTATCACCATTTAACCCCTTTTGGATTGCCAGCTCATGATGCGCCACTCCGCAGTCGCCAGCTCATGATGGAGCTATACTTAGAACTGCCACGTCATGATTTCACCTTAGTAATATTTCCATATTTCTCTGTGACCTCTGTGACCCGTTACTTCTCAAATGTATATAAGCGCTCATACTTTTAGCAGTTAGGCCTTAAGCCTAACTTGGTTTTCAATCCAAGACTTGTAGCTTCCACCCAGGACTCTCAGAGTCTCTTGCCTGATCAACTCAGTCGCTTCAAAGCCTTGAAGCTCTTCCCCTCATCTCTACTATCTACCTCAGGAAGTCGCCCTTATCATCGGGGACTTTTACTCTTATACTGCGTAGCCAATCGGTACCACGCTACTCACGTGATCTATTGCCTCAGGAGGAGACCCCACTGAGCAATCCCAGTCGTCGCCAAACCAACCCACGCACGTCGCGTCTTTAAGGCCCTTGGACCTTAACACCTACATGGGCGGAACTTTGGTCGACCCATGGAAGGAACAACAGATGACAGAACTCCAGGCACGCATCGCCGGAGGAACCGCAGACACAGAGGAAACCCACTGGACGACCTTCGAACAGGCGTTCAAAGATACATTCTATAACACCAACATCAAAGCGGAGGCTTACCAGAAACTAGAGAAACTCAAGATGGACAAAAACTTGGACATTTTCATATCCGAGTTCAAGAGGCTTGTCACCGCCTCGGGCATAGACATCAATTCACACGGCATTATCCACTTGTTCAAAAAAGGACTTGCCGGCGGTCTAACCACAGCCATAATAAACAGCCAAAACTACGACCCTCAGAACCCCTGGGATACATTCAAACCATGGGAGGACGCCGCACGCGCCTGTAACCTCAGATGGAAGCACACCCAAGAATACAAG
>Ga0307510_10011849_pt1 | contig 10342 bp, 12 predicted proteins | sample 12_EM_MG_FD_207224 | JGI IMG/M metagenome (GOLD analysis project Ga0307510, IMG submission 207224) | Populus trichocarpa ectomycorrhiza microbial communities from riparian zone in the Pacific Northwest, United States - 12_EM | ecosystem: Host-associated > Plants > Roots > Unclassified | place...
TTCATCTTTTTTCCCCCAAAATCCCAAACATTTTAAACCCTTATACCTCCATGAAAACTTGAGATATTTCTATTTTCTCTCTATTAGTGTATAGAGAATCACCCAATCTATCACCTAATAGAGCCATAATTCTCATTAGACTGGTTGTTGAAAATCCTTTGGTGGTTGAAGACCGGCCATATTTTCTTGGCGAAGCACTCCGGCTACAGAGTTCCCTCACCATACTCGAGTATGGTATTAGTGAGATAAGACTATTATGACATCCGCAAGCCAGGCGGTAACTACCGTGCTGAAGCCCCGACACGTGGCTGCAGGCTCACACCCCAATCACTAGATAGTTACAGGGAATGGTAATCTTGGCTTATCCTGCCGGTACCCCATACTAATTTTCCAATAAGAACCCTTGGTCTCCACTCCCCCCGTTTCCTCCCTCCGATCCCTCAGGACAACATTCCCACACTCTAATTTCTTCTATTACTACTACCGCAGCCCGACAGTCGCTCATCAGACAAATATGCCATTCCTACACCTACCAAACGAGATCATCCTCCAAATCGCCGAAGAACTTACACCACCTAACCTCAACGCTCTTTTGAAAGCGGGCCGACGCCTCGCAATCCTCCTATCACCCAGTCTCCTAGACAGCGTATGTCGCAAGCACTACAAACCTTACGGAAAGAGGGCGCTTTATTTTGCAGCGGAACGCGAAGATAAGGCTACCGTCAGGAGGCTCATTGACAGGGGAATCCTCAACGTGGTGGGGAAGGGCGCGCTCCTCAACAAAGCGGTATTGGACCAGAGCGAAAAGGTCATCAGCACTCTCCTAGCTTGCGGTGTCGGTGCAGACACTAAGAATTCCAAAGGCCGAACACCATTATCACTGGCGGCGAGATACGGCCGCGCTGGGGTGGTGCGCTTGCTGCTGCGCGAGCCAGCCATCGACGTGAACTCGGTAGACAAGACTAATTCGACACCACTATTACTCGCCGCTACTAAAGGCCATGAGGAAGTGGTCCGCCTCCTATTAAACGACAAGAGAGTCGAAGTAGACACCCAGGATAAGCGCAACGGCACACCCCTCCACAGGGCACTCTTCTGGGGGCAGGAAGCGGTAGTCCGACTCCTGATAGAGGACCAAAGGTCGGACATAAACCTTCAAAATGTCGGAAACCCAACCCCACTCCACTCGGCCGCCTTCTGGGGTTATAGCCCCGTCGTCAGAAGGCTCTTAGCTGACCCACGAATAAATGTGAATCCGACAAATTACGACGACTGGACCCCACTGCACACTGCGGCAGACCAAGCCCACGAATGCGTCGTGCGAGCGTTATTAGAAGACCCCAGGGTAGCAATCAACCACAACAGTTCCAGCAATGGGACACCGCTGCACGTTGCAGCGATGAGGGGTTGCGCGGCCGCGGTCGAGCTCCTTCTACGCGACCCGAGGGTGCAAGTCAACTTGCGCGATCCCAATGGCGATACCGCACTACACCTTGCGGCCAACCAGGAGCATGAACAAATCGTGCTACAATTACTCGCGCATAAGGACATCAACGTGAATATCCCCAACAATAGCGGATGCTCGGTCAAGAGCTTAGCCCATGTCCCTTCCCAATATTCCCCCGATATTCAGGAGGGGATTCTGGGCCATGACCCCAAAGGGAAAGTGAATGTAGAATGTTTCAGAAAGATGTATTGATAGGGGTGTTTTGATCTTTTTTAGAGTTGCATCTTTATCAACAGTGCGGAGCAAAGTGTACGAAAAAAGTTAGCGGGGAGTTTGACGTTTTACTTTTTACTTTTTTTACCTTTTTCCTTGTCTCAGAGTTTATTTTTTTCAAAAAACGGTTGGATAGAGAGCGGGAGTTACAATTATCATGATAAATAAAGCATTCTTCTCCACGCCCCCCTCCCCTCCCCTTGCCCCGGCAAAACATGCCAGGCTAAATTTACATGGGAGCGCCGCAACCCCCAACCAATCAAATCCGCTCCGAGTGAGAAACAATGATCAGGTCAGAAACAGGGGGGAGGCGCCACACAGCACGGTTCCCGGTACGATATGATACATGTCTCGGTAGAGAATACAAAAGAAGAAGAAAAGAAAAGGTTTCCCACAAGTGAGACATCATACGAGAGATAAGGCTTAACTTACCGGTATTCTAGAAGGAAAGGAGAGAAGGAAAAAAAAAGGAAAAAAAAAGAAAGGAAAAGAAAAAAGGGGAGGACGTCCAAGTCACAATAACAGTAAAAACCGGTAGGAGCGGATGGGGAAAAAAAGGGGGGGAAGCACACATCAAAGACATTCAGGTACATGATGACGACAGGAATTCTTGTGCTACATACTATTTTCTGATACCCGCCCCGATATCAGGCGAAGGCAGGGTGAATCCTGGTAATATGAAAGTGAGGGGTACGAGTACCGGTACTCGAGTAGAAAGGACAAACGGATGATGGCTTTGTAGTGCTGGCGGGGAAGCGAGGGTATCCAAGCGCTGGAAGCGCTACCGGTGTTCTCTGCGGTCCGCGCTTGGGGTGTTGGTTGTGGTTGTCGCTTGCTGGGGTACATACTGGTACTTGATTGCCTTGTTATTTGCTACGGTACTTGAGGTACCTACTTGTCACAGGTACCGGAAGGAGTATTCGAAAGCTGGGTCTAATATTGGCGGTTTCCTTTTTTGACCATTATATGTCACCAGCGTAGTTTCGTCGTGGGTGCGGTTAAAACTGATTCGCTTGGTCTTTGGGATGTTCATTGTATGCAAGTGAAGAACAGTATGGGAACTTGAATAAACGGGCCTTGTACTAGGACGTTGGGGTTTCCTCCCCTAGTAGCGTCTGGTATTTATCTGTTTGCCTCGTGGGGCGGATTTTTGGTGATAATTCAACATATTTTAGCTATAATAGACTCGTATGACGAAACAGATCTGGTGTACTAGTAAGCCCACAGCATTAAAATATCCATGGAGGTAAGCCAACTCCAACTACAAATTCCCGCCAAGGTCATACAGATAGTGCTTCTGATAGCACCAATCGCAGTCCCATATCGAATAATTGGTGTGTTTTTCGCCTCTTTTCCGGAGTAGAAAATTTCGGACTGCCTAGCTGCGCGCAAGTTAAGTTAAGGTGCTGGTCAACGAGGAAACACAACAAAATCTGAGGCCCATTGCACTATGGATTAGTTTGTGCGCAAGTACTACACTGTCCGTTTATTCGAGTTTTTCCTGTAGTGGGACAAGGCAGATTACGCGCCAAAATATGGTGCTTTCACACATTGGTAACAACTTGGGGTTTGTCACTGGGATGAAAATAATTTCATACACTGATCTGATTGCTTCTCGGCTTTGCCTCTCGGTGTTTTGGGGGTTGTTTCTGCTCCACAAGTTATTCCGAGTAGGACTAGAACTCGAAAATCCTGTTGACACTCCAGAAAGTGCCCGCTGGGCGGTGCTTTGGTGGTATCATAATATCAAATTTAGTAGTTACAGAGAGGCATTCCTTTGGAAAGAGCTCTCTAAAATTTATATGGGTAATTCACGGGGATAATTGGGGCTATCCCTGCAATGTCTTGAATTTTAAACATTTCTGGGCGGCTGACGATGATTCCGAATACCCTGTTTATTACCGGTAATGGGGAACCCTGTTGTCCTACTATTTTCTCCAGCGGACTGTTTTCTTCAGTCGTATCCCTTGGGCGGTGCGAAACAGTAAAATTCGGACCACACCCAGATTTGGCTTCATTCAGCCAAGTTTGGTCAGAAACTCCAATTTTCAGTCGCCTGAGTGCTCAAATGACTTAGCACTATTAGCGAGTGGGGGGAGCCTTAGCCAAATCTGGGTGTGGTCCGGATTTTACTGTTTCACACGGCCAAAGGGATGGGAGAGTGGACAGGGAGGGCTTCGAAACCGAAATCGCCTCCGCTTTTCTTCCCTCCCCAGGAATTACACCAACTGACTCTACCGTGTAAAATTACTCGGGAACCCATCCTCTACAACCCTCGAAGCAGCCGAAGGGACAAAATGTCTCAGCATCACAACAACGATAATCTCAACTGCTTTAACACTACCAGTTCTTTTAACAATGTGTGGAATAACTATATGGTGGCTGACGAGGTGTCTGAAATTTTGGCCTGGATGTCTCCACTTGAGCCCCGGATACGGCACCAGGACATTTGAACCCGTAGGGTCAACGAGGTGGGAGACTGGCTCTTGCAAACCCAGGAATACCGGGACTGGGTTGACGGTATTCATGGGGGTGAATCTGATGGTTCAACCCTGTTTTGCTATGGAGGCCCGGGGGTTGGTAAGACCTACATTAGGTAAGAGAGAAGATATTCGAAGGAAGAAAAGCATTGCTAACAATGTGCGATGTTAGCTCCCTAGTGATAGATACTCTATGCAAGCAGGCCGTAGAGGAAAACGCTGCTGTTGCCTGCTTCTACTTCGACTTTGCCGCTCAGGAGGAGCAGCCCCCAGTTGCCATTCTGGGTTCAGTGCTGAGACAGGTTGTTCGTGGACTGGACAAGGTTCCGGAAATAATAGTCAAAGCTTTTCGGGACCGAGAGAAGGTCATTGGTGGCCAGAGGCTAGCGCTCTCAGAAATTGTGGAATTCTTGCAGGATATCTCGTCCTCACGATGTACATTTATATGCATTGACGCCCTGGACGAGTGCCCGGAGGGCCATCGGGTGAAGTTTCTTGATTCACTCAGCCAAATCCTCCAGAAGGCCCCAGGTGCCCGGATATTTCTGACTGGGAGACCACATATCCGGGGCAAGGTCGAGAGGCACACCGCCGGGAGGGCAGCGGCTAGATCTACAACGCCCGCCAAGGTGATATCATCATATTCCTACGAGCGAAACTGAAAGAGGACATAATGCCGGAGGCGATGGACGAGAGCTTAGAGGAGGAAATTATCAAGAATATTCCCGAGATAGTCTCGGAAATGTGGGTAGGAAGCTGGGGCACTTATAAGAACACCTAGAGCAGCGTACTAAAAGATATTGTATCTAGGTTCTTGCTCGTCTTCTTAAGCATCGAGACGATCCTGCAAGAGACAACTATATCCCGAAGGCGACAAAGGCTTAGGGCAATGAGGAAGGGCTTGGATTTGGGAGGCGTGTACGAAGCAACGCTGGGAAGGATAAGGACCCAGGGTGGGGAGAAGACGGGACTCGGGATGGCCGCTCTGATGTGGATCTCCCATTCGGGGCGGCCTTTCCAGGCGGATGAAATATGTCACGCTCTGGCAGTTCGAATAGGGTCAAGCGATCTCGACGCCAATGATGTCCCTGCGATATCGACCTTACCAGGCTGTTGTCAAGGGCTTGTGACGATGGAGAAGGGTGCCTCGACTATTAGGTTGATCCATTTTACCCCCAAGAGCACCTCCGCACACATCCCGACTCTTTGACAGCTCACTCAATGATGGCGGAAATCTGCTTGACTTATCTAAACTTCCAGCGCATCAAGGACATTTCAGCCAGCCCGTCCTCTGACCCCCGAGGCATACCCTTCCTTGAATACTCTTCTTTATATTGGGGAGCCCATATGAGAATGGGATCCTCAGGTGGGGCAAAAACGCTTGCGCTCCAGCTTCTTGACTAGTTCAGTAATCATATATCTGCCAGACTCCTTTGGAAGTTAGTCAGCAGGGGATTTCCCATTTACTATATTCCTAGTCGTAAGCCGTTTCCTGCGCTGCACTGTGTCTCGTACTTCGGCATTGCTGAACTTGCAAATACCTTGATAGAGACGAACAGATGGGATGTGAACCAAAAAGATAGTGCGGGTATGACGCCACTCATATGGGCTGCAAGATATGGGCATGAAGGGGTTGTGAGATTGTTCTTGCGAGAAAAACATATTCATCCGGATCAACAGGACACGAATTATGGCCGAACAGCACTCTTGTGGGCCGCTGAATATGGACATGAGGGAGTAGTGAAGTTCTTTCTCAGTCCGGAATTTGGCGATCCTAGGAGCATAGGTGGTTGGTGGGGCAAGGCGCTGCGAGTAGTGGGCGGCCGACTATCTAGCATGAAATACGTCAACCCTAATAGCCCAAGTAAACATGGCCGAACGCCGCTCTCGTGGGCTTCCGGGAGGGGCCATGAGGGAACAGTGAAGCTATTGTTGCGACGGGAAGATGTTAACCCCAACATCCCAGACACGGAATATGGCCGAGCGCGGCTCTCCTGGGCTGCTGGGAGTGGATGTGGGGGAGTAGTGAAGCTATTGTTGGAGCGCAAAGATGCCAACCCGGATAGCTCAAGCAAATCCGGTCGAACACCGGTCTCGTGGGCTGTCGAGAATGGCCATGAGGGAACAGTGAAGCTACTGCTGCAGCGGGAAGATGTTAGCCCAGACATCCCAGACACGGAGAATGGCCAAACACCCCTCTCGTGGGCTGCCGGGAATGGGCGTGAAGGAGTAGTGAAGCTACTGTTGGAGCGGCGGGATGTCAACCCCGGCAGTTCGGGTAGATACGGCCGAACACCACTCTCGTGGGCTGCTGAGAATGGCCACAAGGGAGTAGTGAAGTTACTGTTGGAGCGGGAAGGCATCAACCCCAACGCTCTAGGCATGCCCTGACACCGCTCTGGTGGGCTGTCAAGAATGGCCATGAGGGAGTAGTGAAGCTACTGTTGGAGCGGAAAGAGGTCAACCCCGACACTCCGGACGCGGGATCTAGGCAAGCACCGCTCTTGTGGACTGCCGGGAATGGGCGTGAGGAAATTGTGAAGCTGCTGTTGGAGCGGAAAGATGCTAGCCTCGACACCCGAGATCTAGAGTGTGCCCAGACACTGCTCTGCTGGGCTGCCCAGAATGGCCATGAGGAAATAGTGAAGCTACTGTTGGAGCGGGAAGATGTCAACCCCGACATCCCAGATACAGAGTATAGCCGAACGCCACTCTCGTGGGCTGCCGAGAATGGGCGTGAAGGAGTAGTGGGGCTATTGTTGGGGCGGGGAGATGTCAGCCCCGATAGTTCAAGCAAATCCGGACGAACCCCGCTCTCATGGGCTGCCGAAAATGGGCACGATAGAGTCGTGGAGCTGCTACAGGCCCGGCATTTCCAACGTATCCAGCAATTGGGTCCCCATTTGATTTCTTAGAATTTATAGTTTTGTCTTTTTGGAATTCGCCATTTTTTGGCACAGGCAGTGCCAGATGGATATGGATTTTGGGCGGGGTGGCCTGGGATGTTTGCTTGGTTCTTACTTTCAGCTTTTCTTCTGGCGTTTTGGGGATTAAGTTAGAAGTTTCTTGCATAAGTTGACCTCACTCCCCCTTTTCAATGATGCAATAGATTTAGGTTTAGATAGAGTATATATCTTGAGATTTGTTTTCGGGTGGAGGATATCCGAGTCTTGTTTAGCACTTTAGCTAGTGGAGTGTAATGGATTTAGGGTAGCGCTTATTAGAGATTTTTCTCTCTTTCGGATACACCGATCTTCGACCTACTCGGGGGTACTAGTACCGTACTGCACATGGAAGAGATCGAGATTTTGTAGCATGGAGACACAGGTAGCTGTGATGGCGCGGGAGGACGAAAGGCCGTTTGAAACAGAACAGTACAAATGCAGAGTCCTGGCTCTTTTCCGGAAATCATCTCGTTTCTTGTGTTCTCGAATTACTGCAGTTTCTATAGTATCGTGCCATGGCACAGTGCCCTGTAAGAACGATAATACTGTACTATACTGGCACGGTACCCGAGCGCCAGAAAAGCTACCGGTATTCTCTGCGGCCCGCGGCTGGGGACCTTGTTATCATCACTTACTACATTACCCTGCTATCTGCCGCCGTAACTGCCTAGTCTACGTACCCTTATCGCCCCGCAAAACTCGGATCAAAATCAGGACCAACTGAGCCAACAGGAGGTTAGGACCATCAAACCACCACGCTTTAAGAAGGAAGAAAGAAAAAGAGAAACAAAAGCAGCAAAGGGGAATTAGCCAGGCCAGGCCTAGCGCGAATCCAACTTTCTATCAAAAGATGAGGTATCATATAATATCTCTTGCCTATAGTGATTTTACTCGGGTGCGTGTGTTCCAATATTCGGGGATTGGGGTACTAAAGCCCCCCACTGTACCTGCCTGAACAATCCCTATGACAAGCTCGTTCACTTGTTTCCCTGGGAGTGCCGGTGGCAGTGTCTTGCTTCCAGGTTCCCTGACTGTCTAATTACCCGCGTCGGTGCCCGAGTGTGGCTTTGGTTATTTGCTATTCTAGCTGTGTACGAAGGCGGTGGTGGTGTTCAGATACCTTGTTATTCATTATGCATAGCTCCTTTATTCGCTATCCTTTAGGTATTAGTTAAGCCATTCTATTATAGTCCCTGTCATCCCATAACTGTACAACAGTTGGATTTAGAGATCGATTGAGTGATCATCTGTGACGTTGGCTGGTGAGAAACTATACAGAATTCTACCCACTCTCAACACCATGTAGACTGCGCGTCCGATTAAACGCGCTTTATGGCTTTTACCACAGAATTAGGTCCATGGATCGCAAAACAGAACCTAATTCAACTATTACCCTGGTATAACCAATTCGAGCACAAACTCCCACTTCCTTACCTTAATGTAGCATCATATCCTCGAACACGAAGGCTAATCTCCCTGCCCCACATCCCGCCACCCCGCAAATACACCACCACTATCTCTCCAACCCCATGCTACACAGTAATGCGCAGCAAGCATATCCCACTCTTCAACCTCATCCAACATCTCCAGCCCCGCAATCCTCCCCCTTTCCCTTGCACTAACCCACCCATCGTGTATCCCTTTAACACTGACAGCAAGCTGCCCATCGGCGAAGCCTAGTACCCTTAACCGCTCAACTTGTCGTTCGAGGCTAGAGTATTTCTTCAGCGTCTTTAGCACGATCCCCCTCGCTGCGAGATTCTGTATCATCACGCGGCCAAAGGCGTCGTCTCCCCCAATCGGTTCGTACAGTATTATACCGACCGAGGAGGAAAAGTCAGTTGTTATCCATTTAAGAATGGCATCTGCTTCTGTTGGAGATAAATAGATGAGGCAACATTCCGAGATGAAGAGTGTTGGGAGAGAAGCGTTTATCGAAGCGGAGAAGTCAGAGGAGGGGTGGAGGGTGCGGATGTCGAGAGGGTGGATGGAGTAGTGTTTTGACGTTAGGCTTCCGTTTACCTGGTCTACCGAGAGGTCCTGTGGTGATAGGAGGGATTGGAGTGCCGGAGAAGCAGTTATCGACGCAATCTTCCGACTAGTGACAGCTCGGAAGTCTAGCTCTCGATAGGTGAGGGTTGGTATTGCGCCCGGGTCCGCAGAAGCAATGCGGAAAAACCTGGTGTCCGAGCCGGCGCCTAAGGAAATAATCTGTTTTGGCGTCTCCGGGGAAGAGGACAGGAAATTGTTGACGAGCTTGTCGATTGCGGTTGTGCGAATGTATGTCCCTAGAGTGAATAATTCAATTGGATTCAGATGACGGGAGAATGTTATAGTCCATGCTCCGCACCTCTATTTATTAATGGATACCGCCTCTGTACCTCCCCAGCGACAAACAACCTCGCAAACGGATCCTCAAGATATCCCGCCTCAACAGCACTCAATCTCGACTGAGATGCGTCTTGGTCCGTCTGCTGCACGACCCGATCTTTCTCCTCCACAGAGCTCCCACCGTCCCGTTTCGGAAATCTTATTGGGTTCATTGCCGTCTTATATTTATTTCCCGTGATCTGAGCGGGGGCAGAGTGTGAGTGTTTTCCTTCGGAGCCTTGGTACGGTATGGTAGATCATCGGTAGGAAACAGGCAAGGATTAATTATGAGAAAAAGGCGTTAGTTGGATCTTGGCAAGCACCTCCTTCTAGTTTGCACGTAAATAAAGAGATGCTATTATCGGGAAGTATTCTGCCGTACCGGCAATTTCTCTCGATTAATTAATCGCCTTAACATGAACCCAGCTCCGCCCGGACCATGCCCCCAGCACGCCAGTACTGTACTTGTAACCTCACCCGCAAACCACGTGACCAACACTAACCACTGTAAGCTCCCTCTTATCGCGAACTCTAACCCAACCACTCCTCCTCCTCCCCATCACCAGCCACAATACGAACCACCCCCCACCACCCGCAACCTCCTCAATTCCTCCAACAATGGTCCTCTCCTTCATCCTAATCCAAAACCGCCAGTTAGCTCCCCCTCACCTCACCCCACCTCCCCTCTCCCTAAACCTGCGCTAACCCCTCCCTCTCCCACTTCCACTCCAGGGGCAAAACCCGCCTGGCAAAATGGTACGCCCCATACGACGTATGCGCCCGACACCTCCCCCCCCCCCGGCGCCGCCGACGCCGCCTCCCGGCAA
>Ga0307510_10011850_pt1 | contig 10341 bp, 11 predicted proteins | sample 12_EM_MG_FD_207224 | JGI IMG/M metagenome (GOLD analysis project Ga0307510, IMG submission 207224) | Populus trichocarpa ectomycorrhiza microbial communities from riparian zone in the Pacific Northwest, United States - 12_EM | ecosystem: Host-associated > Plants > Roots > Unclassified | place...
GTCGATGCTCGCCTCCAGGCTTCCTTCGAAGGGAAATATCCTTCCGAGAAAGTCATTCGATGCCTTCGAAGAGCAACTATGCGCCTACCAGATTTTCACGAAATCTCTATCGTGCTTGCTCAATCGCCCTTTGACCGCTACGACATAACTCTTCTGGACGATGACTACGAAGAGGATGGCTGTCGCAGAAAAAGTCATCGCTTTCCGTGACCCTGGAGATGGGCCGAGTCCGGAGCGGAAGGCGGCGGTGGACTTAGCCACCATGTTTGCAGACAAGAAATTCCACGTACATGGGAAGCCGGAACATTTGGAGCGGGTGATCTACCGCTTTCGTGCCTTTCTCGATGGAATTTCTCTTGAAGACCCTGATCGACCTTGGATCATCAAACAACTCTCTTTCCTTCAGCGATTGCGCTCCCACAACTCCACGAGTACTAGTGCTGGTACCGTCTCGGCGAATGTTCAAGATTCGCTACCTGTTACTTCCGGATCTGCCTAGCTTACATCCTTCCGTGACCTGACTGCTTCTCTCCCTGAATTGGACCCTACCAAGCCAATTCAGCAGATGACAACATTCAGGAAATTGTCGAAGTGGGCCATTACTTCGTATGGCAGGTCCGAGTTCTTGTAGAATGCCTCACTGGCACAGATGCATGGTACCATTCACAAACACAACACAAATAACAACGGCAACGGCCGCAACGATTGTGCGGAATTTTCATCACCCAAAGTCGCACACCACAACACATCGGCAATGGCCGCAACGAAAGTGCGGAAGTTTTTCGCACGGTGAGCACCAAAAATCCCAGCGGGACAAAACGGCATAAATACCTCGTTCTCTAAAAGAGAACTCGGAATGCTAAGGGCATGAGGTATCACGTGTGCTCAAGATAAGGCGTCGTGACCAAGATTGTGATAGTCACACATCAACAGCGTCCTAGTTTACATAGTCCATCTGATCATTGGATCGAGTACTACTAGCACACCTACGGTACCTTACAGTACTCTGCATTTTCTTGATCTCTTATTCGAGTATTTAATCCCCATACAATCATGTACTTCCTTGTCAGAATGCACTTTTCTCCGCTCCCCTGGAATCCTGGATTCTGTCTGACATCTCTATAAGCTAGCTGGTTGTACTCGGAACCTCGACGCATTCTCTCTCCTCGCCCCTCATCATCTCACTCTGTCATTGACTCATCGTCTCGTTCTAGGGATGACCAACGCCTTCACACTCGCTCACCAACTACGCTGTTCCACAACAAGGCATGCCAGTGGTAATTCAACTCCGACCTCGTGCCGGACCATTCAAGCAATCACCTTGCGTACAGCGTGCAGCATTGGGCAGATATGTAAGACATCAATGAGGCGGTGCAACAGACCTTCACCATAACCCCCGCGCACGTCCCACTCTCACTATAATTTCCTCGCAGCCAACAAACCCCCCTCCTAAAGATTTCATTTATTTTTTTCTTGTGATATGGCTCACCAATCCGAATCCGCTCGCTTTCAAGCCCTTTTTGAGCATGCCTTGCAGGCTTATGAGGAAAAGGCGGGCGTCTCTTTGACACAACATCCTCTCGCCATCAAACTTCAGAGCTGCGACTCAGTCGAGGCCACTACTGGCCTTTTGCAATGTCAAGCACAGGAATTCAGAGATTTGCAAGGAAGTGACAAACTTATGAAGTCCCTTAAGACGACTGTATCAATTTTATCCAAACTTTCATCCGCTGCCTCCCTCGCCGATGCCTTTGGTCTGGTACGTTAGAAGGGGCTCATGGCATGTCTCACATCTCTGACTTTCATTTACAGATATTCCCACCTGCAAAGGCGATGCAGGCTTGTCTCGCTATCCTACTTGACGTACGTGCCGTTCCCCGGTCCATATGTAGATGACCTGGTGACGTCTGTGTGATTCAGTCGGCCAAGGGCATAGTATCCAACTGCGATGCACTCGTCGACTTGCTCGAGTCGATCGAACACTTCCTAAACCGGCTCAATATCTATACACGAATCCCTTCTACGCCTGCAATGGACGAGATAGTGGTCAAGATTCTTGTGGAGCTCATCTCCACGCTCGCTCTGGTGACAGGAGAACTCAGGCAGCGACGATCAAGTGAGTCCGTTCTCGCCGACGCTTTACTTTGCTCAGCAACACGCAGTCAGATTTGTGAAGAAATTTTTCAAGGAGAAGGACATTGAGGCTGTCCTGGACAGGCTTGACCGACTGACGCAAGACGAGGTCCGGACTACTGCAGCTCAAACGCTCGCTATTGTCCACGGACTCGTCCAGAATATGAGGGAGTTCATGGATGGTGAGCAATGCACTCGGATTGTGATCTGCCGTATTGAACACCCTCCTCTCTAGACGGGAATGCATCCATAGACGGTGTCCGCTCAGAGCTTCGTACGTTTTGTTGGCGACAACGGGCCAGTTCCGTGTTTAACTGAGTGCTAGGGATCCTACATCAAATAGCGAGCGACATGAACAAATCGAAGCGTATGTTATCTCCTGACGTTCACGTTACTGGCTGAAGGCGCTGAGGTTGGCCGGCAGGTGACCAGTTGCTAAGAAACATCCGAAGTTGGCTCTCTCCCCCTGATCCATGGAAGAGTTACAACATCGGCCGCGGATCGCGGCACAGTGAGACTGGGACGTGGTTCCTCAACAGCAGCACGTTCTCGGAATGGAAAGCATCTGGACCGAGTTTGCTACTCTGGATCCACGGGAAACGTCAGTTTGCCGCACATTGCTCGCTCTTTCTCAAAAGTGATGGGTTTTTATTTTCATAGCGGGCGCTGGCAAGAGTGTCCTTTGGTTCGTTGACCCTTCTGTGTTCTCGTCTCAATAACTTATGCTGTTTAACCAGTTCCACAATCATCGAGGAGATCGAGGTTATCCAAATGTCTGGGCTGGCGTCGCTCGCCATGTTTTACTATGACTTTAGGGAGGGTGAAAAGAAGGACCTTCGTGGGTTGCTCTCATCGATGCTATTCCAGCTCTGCGATCAATCCGATTCCTACTATACCATCCTTTCCACATTTTATTCGACACACCGCGATGGTGCCCGAAGTCCTAGCGACGACGAACTTATCCGATGTCTAAAGGACTTATTGGGTCTCCCAGGACAAGCTCCGATTTATCTAATAATAGATGCCTTGGACGAATGTCCGAACACTTCTCTGCCATCTCACCGCGGCCAGGTCTTATTACTCTTGGAGGACCTTGTCGACTCAAAACTCCCAAACCTCTGCATCTGCGTCACCAGCCGACCCGAGGCCGATATCAAACCTATTCTTGAGCCCTTAACTTTCCGTTCAGTTGCTTTACATGACGAGGCCGGACAGAAGGAAGACATTGAGAACTACATCAAGTCGATCGTAAACGCGGACAGAAGCATACGAGGGTGGACATCGGTGCACAAGCAACTTGTGATTGATGTTCTGACAGAAAGGGCAGATGGGATGTAAGGCATGTATACTGGATTTATTCACGACACTCATTCACACCTCGTAGGTTCCGATGGGTGCATTGCCAGCTGGAGTACCTTGCTAGGTGCCTCCCGGGGCGTATCCGACATGCTCTAGACGAATTACCTTCGACACTGGATGCAACATATGAACGCACGTTGGAGGAGATCGATGGCACAAACTGGGAATTTGCGCGACGGCTCCTGCATTGCGTCGCAGTGGTTTCCCGGCCGCTCCGAGTCGAGGAACTGGCGGAGTTCCTCGCATTTGATTTCAATGCGGGACAGATTCCGAAATATCACAAGGATTGGCGCCTCGAAGATCCAGTAGATGCGGTGCTGTCAACATGCTCCACATTGCTTTCCCTTGTCAACGGCCAAAATTCCCAAGTAATACAGTTTTCGCACTTCTCGGTCAAGGAGTTCTTGACCTCTGCTCGCTTTGCCGAAAAGTGCAACACGATTTCCATCCGCTACCAAGTTTCTATGACACACGCTCACACCCTCGTTGCCAAAACATGTCTTGGTATTCTATTACACCTCGACAAAGACGTCACCAGAGGCACCCTTCTGAACTTTCCTCTGGCTGAATATGCTGCAGAACACTGGTTCGAGCATGCCCGGTTTGAGGGTGTGTCACAAAATGCAGAAGAAGGGATGGTGCAGATGTTTGACTGGAGAAAGCCACATCTTGCGGTTTGGCTCCGGATATGCGACCCAACTGTTCCCTGGTGGAAGCGAAACGAAACGGAAAATGCACCGTTGACACCCCATGGAACGCCGTTACACTACGCCGTATTTTGCGGCCTATACGACGTTGTGAAAGTCCTCGCCACTGAGCATCCACAGGACGTGAATTCTCGGATCTTCAGTGGCGGGGAAACACCTTTACATCTAACTTCACAAGAGGGTCATGTAGATCTGGCCCGGCTCCTCATCGAGCACGGCGCCGACGCCACAGCCCGGGACGAGGACGGGACGACTCCGCTGCATCGGGCGTCCGAACGGGGTCATGTGGATCTGGCCCGGCTCCTCATCGAGCACGGCGCCGACGCCGCAGCCCAGGGCAAGGACGGGACGACCCCGCTGCATGGGGCGTCCGAACGGGGCCATGTGGATCTGGCCCGTCTCCTCATCGAACACGGCACCGACACGGCAGCTCGGAACAAGAACGGGACGACTCCGCTGCATGGGGCGTCCGAACCGGGTCATGTGGGTGTGGATGTGGCCCGGCTCCTCATCGAACACGGCGCCGACGCCGCAGCCCGGAACAAGGACAGAACGACTCTGTTGCATGCGTCCGAACGGGGTCATGTGGATCTGGCCCGTCTCCTCATCGAACACGGCGCCGACGCCGCAGCCCGGAGCAAGCACGGAATGACTCCCCTGCATCGGGCGTCCGAACGGGGTCATGTGGATCTGGCCCGTCTCCTCATCGAGCACGGCGCCGACGCCGCAGCCCAGGACGATGACGGGACGACTCCCCTGCATCGGGCGTCCGAACGGGGTCATGTGGATCTGGCCCGTCTCCTCATCGAACACGGCGCCGACGCCGCAGCCCAGAGCAAGCACGGGACGACTCCCCTGCATCGGGCATCCGAATGGGGTCATGTGGATCTGGCCCGGCTCCTCATCGAACACGGCGCTGACGCGGCAGCCCAGAGCGAGGACGGGACGACTCCCCTGCATCGGGCGTCCAAACGGGGTCATGAGGATCTGGCCCGGCTCCTCATCGAGCACGGCGCCGACGCGGCAGCCCAGAACGAGGACGGGACGACTCCCCTGCATCGGGCGTCCGAGCGGGGTGATGTGGGTCTGGCCCGTCTCCTCATCAAACACGGCGCCGATGCGGCAGCCCAGAACGAGGATGGGACGACTCCCCTGCATTGGGCGTCCGAACGGGGTCATGTGGATCTGGCCCGTCTCCTCATCAAACACGGCGCCGACGCCGCAGCCCAGAGCGAGGACGGGACGACTCCCCTGCATTGGGCGTCCAAATGGGGTCATGTGGATCTGGCCCGTCTCCTTATCGAGCACGGCGCCGATGCCGCAGCCCAGAGCAAGGACGGGACGACTCCCCTGCATTGGGCGTCCGAACGGGGTCATGTGGATCTGGCCCGTCTCCTCATCGAACACGGCGCCGACGCCGCAGCCCAGAACGAGGACGGGACGACTCCCCTGCATTGGGCGTCCGAACGGGGTCATGTGGATCTGGCCCGTCTCCTCATCGAACATGGCGCCGACGCGGCAGCCCAGGACGAGGACGGGACGACTCCCCTGCATTGGGCGTCCGAACGGGGTCATGTGGATCTGGCCCGTCTCCTCATCGAACACGGTGCCGACGCGGCAGCCCAGAGCAAGCACGGGACGACTCCCCTGCATCGGGCGTCCGAACGGGGTGATGTGGGTCTGGCCCGGCTCCTCATCGAACACGGCGCCGACGCGGCAGCGCAGAACATGGACGGGACGACTCCCTTGCATCGGGCGTCCGAACGGGGTCATGTGGACCTGGCCCGGCTCCTCATCGAGCACGGCGCCGACGCGGCAGCGCAGAACATGGACGGGACGACTCCCTTGCATCGGGCGTCCAAATGGGGTCATGTGGACCTGGCCCGGCTCCTCATCGAGCACGGCGCTGACGCGGCAGCCCAGAACGAGGACGGGACGACTCCCCTGCATTGGGCATCCGAACGGGGTCATGTGGACCTGGCCCGTCTCCTCATCGAACACGGCGCTGACGCGGCAGCCCAGGACAAGGACGGGACGACTCCCCTGCATCGGGCGTCCGAATGGGGTCATGTGGATCTGGCCCGTCTCCTCATCGAGCACGGCGCTGACGCGGCAGCCCAGAGCAAGGACAGGATGACTCCCCTGCATTGGGCGTCCGAACGGGGTCATGTGGATCTGGCCCGGCTCCTCATCGAGCACGGCGCTGACGCGGCAGCCCAGAGCAAGGACGGGACGACACCGTTGCATTCGGTAGCCTTCCGATGCACTATGTTTGTAGCAGTGGTTCTTTGTTTAGTTTCAGTTGGGGTCATGTGGGGCAAGGCACCAACGCAGAAGCCGCTAATCCCATAGATTTAGACTTTCGCAGCCCCGTGTAACGATGGCATATGCGTTTGAGCTCGGAAACGAGTCACGTGACGCCGGGATCGCCTTTATCTGCTGAGGGCGGACCCGCCAATCTAATCGTCGCGTCGAAATCCGTGCTGCTGTATAGAACCACGTGACGCCGTTGATCAGCCACCGACTCCAACGCCACCAACTCACATCAGTCATCGCCCGCATCGCCTTCGCCGCCCTCGCCTTGTCTCCATTCTCCAACGCCACCTGTTCCTCTCCACGTCGTTGCCTTCAAGTCCCCGTTTCCCTGCACGTCAAGTATTTTTGCTACCGTCGTTTCTTTATTCGCTCACCTTCGTTGGCCGTCGCTCCAAACGCGCGCCATCTTCGATTCGTATCCACCTGCGTCAGCTCGTCGGGATCGGCTCTGCACGAGTTGGGCCCCGCTCAGGACCACGCCCTAGGAGAAGGAGTCGTTACCATTTGGAGGGTTATTTTCATTCGATTTCGTATGTTTCATCGTTACACTTTCGTCTTAGGGGCTCCCGTTCGTTCACTAGTCGTTCCTCTTCATATCATCCTTGAACATTGCACTACCTCGCCGTCTTTTCAACGTCGCGCCCACTATCGCGTAGCACGACCCATACATTTGTTGGCTTCAATCTGTTCACCGGACCTTTTTGCTTACGACGCTGCGCGGTCTGTTGCCGGCTGGACTTCGACTTTACAAGCTTTTCTTTCTCTTTTCCCCCTTTTTTCTCACTCTCGCGCGTAGCGTACAACTGTTACTATCGATTCCAAGAACGTATAAATACCCGTCTCCCAGCCTTGCTGAACAGCAGGCAACTGAGGCCCCGCTTTCCCCCTTCTTCTCTCGCGTGCTTTCTGACTTCTATCGCTCAATCTTGATTCACCGTGCCGCCCTTCGACTTTCCGACTCGCTCGTCGTACGTTCATATTTTAACCCGTGTGCTGACCTCTCAAAGAACCTTGCGGCGTCGCTATCGCCTACGACACATCTTCGCAGCGGTAGAGCGACTAACAATCGCGGCCCGCTTCTACGCTTGCTCCACGCACGGTCTCGGATCGACGTGCTTGGTTCTAACCGCTATCACGCCTTCCATTACCCCGAACTCTCGCGTGGACTTTCCGTCTACGTAAACCAGGACGAGTTAGGGACGACTCCGCTGCATGTGGCGTCCGAACGGGGTGATGTGGATCTGGCCCGGCTCCTCATCGAGCACGGCGCCGACGCAGTAGCCCCTATGCCACGGATTTAGCGGCTAAATCAATCAACAGACACTTTCGAGGTCGGGGTCAAGTCGAGCATTACATTGACTACTAATCGCATTGACCTTTAATCTACCGGGTCCCCCTTGATACGTCCACTCGAATTTACTACTTATAGCATATGCCATGAATATAAAAAATTGGACGCAAATCGATGCGAGTCGGCATGTGAGACGGGACTGGAAGTAGGGTGACATAGGCAGGTAGGAACATTCTCCGATCGGCGATCGAGCTTGACTCACCCGACATGTGCATATGTGGAGTGCGAGTATTACATCAACTGGACTTTCTTCGAATGTGCTTTTCATCTCTTCAGGTATTACAGTGTCAACCTACCTCAGGGACTATGAGCCAACTTGAATGGGTGAGCCAGCTACCGTGAGTTTATCTTTTTCGAAGTATTACAGAGCTTGACGGGGAGCCGTATCAGCGATATGCCCGGTGAGTAAGTGTACGAGATGCACATTTTCCTCCTGTACGGCCCAATGCAATGGAGTTGACTTGTTGGTGTCGACTTGTTGGTGTCTTGGCTTTCACGTCCGCGCTACGTTCGATGAGAAAGCGTGCGAGGCCCACACCTCCCATCTGCACTGCCAAATGCAACGGAGTCGACCTGTCGTAGCCCCTTACAGGTAGACAACATGTGTTTTCCGCCTTATCGGTCACACTGTGTCATAGATGGTTGCGAGTGGTCGAGCAATGAGGTGTGACAGTCGCGCGGGAGGTGGCATCACGAAGAGGGAGAGGAAGACAAACCATGGACTATATGTCTCGGTAATTCGAATACTGTGTAGTACAGTACTGTAACATAATGTACAAAACCCAACTGAAAATTAATTGATATTACAGCGCTTAAGCCAACGCAATCTACAGTCTCTCCATCTTCCGCTCGGCGCAACTTGCATATCGTTCCTGCGTGGTGTGAGAACATCGATCGGCATCGACAACCCATGTGCTTACCCCGAACAGCACAGTATGGTTCAGATAATGGAACACCTCGTACAGATCTCTCCGTAGCTCGTATTGCCCTACGGGTTCCGTTTTTGGCATATGTTGATGGTGCGCGTCGAAAAATGACTTGGGCATCCCCTCGAACAAACGAGGAGCGATAAGGCTTATAGGGATTCAGCAAACCTGAAGGAACCCAATGGATGCTTCTGAGACACCTACTCTGCTTCGTTGTGGCCATAGACGTACGACGCATCAAACATAACAGGCTCGCCAGTAGCCATATTGGTTCCAGCGTTTCCGCTCTGTTACCACCATCAGTAGGAAGACCCCACGTGTGCCAGAGTGACATACCCATAATCCACCGTGCAACAACACAGGCCTGATCCGAAGTGGCCGAAGGAGAGCGGGGATAACCCTTTCTCGATACGATGAGCCCGCAATTCACAGGAGCACGAAAAACCCAGAGAGAGAGACCTGCCTCACTCTGACATCTTGGCCCTTCCGACACAGATCGGAGAACCCGCCTCTGGCTTCCAACGTGGCCAGCAGATCCGCAATGAGCGCATCGACGTACTTCATCTTGTACCAGCCGTTGCGCAGCCACGTCATGCCGCCGTAATAAGGCACGACCTCGGACCCGAACCTCTTCGGGCTCGCGTAGTTGTGCACCTCGGTCGCCAATCGCCTGCCCAGGATCGCCCCCGAGTGTTCCGTTAGGGAGGACATGTCCACTACTCACGCGCGCAACACACACACGGCAACGGCTGCAATGATTGTGTGGAATTTTCACACGGTCCACCCAAATGTCGCAGAACACACAACGGCAACGGCCGCAACCCATTGTGCGGAATTTTCACACACGATGGTAAACTCGCACAACACACACCACGGCAACGGCCGCAGCGATTGTGTGGAAGTTTCACACGGTTCACCCAAAGTCGCAGCACACACAACGGCAATGGCCGCAACGATTATGCGGAATTTTCCCACGGTGAGCACCCAAAATGCTGGAAAATTCGGCTTAAGTACCTCGTTCTCTAAAGAGAACTCGGAACACGTTGACGCGCTTACGTCCTTCTCCCACCTTACCGATGTGGCGGATACCGAAGACGGTGTCAAGTATTGTCAACAATTGCTGTCTTCTTGCCCTCGTAGTCAACTTGCCCCGGTCGCTCGTTTAGCCTTGTCCGACCTCTTCTACCGTGCCTTTGAATGCACCAATCAAGTCGAATATCTCAACAAGGCGCCCGGGCCAACATCAATCCAGCGGATCCACTGATGAATCGCTCCCCATTTCTATCCCTCATTTCGCAGCTGACTACCCGTCTCAACCTTCTCGGTCGCAGAGAAGACCTCAATGAACTCATGCAGCTCTTCCCCATAGTAGCCAGCTACCCGTATTGGACCTTTCCTCATCAGGACCCAATCTCATGTGTATGGCCGTTGATTGCACGCCGTTTCGGACACCCATCCACCTCAACTGCGTACGACTGTGCCATCTCATCCATGCAAGCCTCTCTTACATTCGCCCCTACCCTTGACATACAACATTCCCGACTCGTCG
>Ga0307510_10011851_pt1 | contig 10341 bp, 11 predicted proteins | sample 12_EM_MG_FD_207224 | JGI IMG/M metagenome (GOLD analysis project Ga0307510, IMG submission 207224) | Populus trichocarpa ectomycorrhiza microbial communities from riparian zone in the Pacific Northwest, United States - 12_EM | ecosystem: Host-associated > Plants > Roots > Unclassified | place...
GCGTCCAGCGTCTCGTTCGGTACAGATCTGATCCCTGTCATAGGATAACAAAATAACTCCTCAATCACACAAGTCACGCATTTTAAAGGGGATAAGCTGCTCGTTTATACCTTGTCCCATCAGCTAGTGGCCGAAGATAGAATGAAATCACGCGAAAACTCGGCAAGGTGGCACGTTCTATTTATCCAAGCTCGCCGAACGATGTTTTATATGAACTGACGCCAAGACGGGCAGGCGTGGGTGCGGGCAACTTTACGAGCCCGCCACCACAGCACATCCCGAACAGGGGGTGTCGGTTGATGCTCCCAGCCTTCTGAACACGCTCACTCAGTGCAAGGCTCCACATCCTGAGCAGGTGCTTCCGAGACCGTGCCTCACAACAGGTTCTAAATACTGTTGCCGAGCCGCTGTGATCCTGTCGCGTGCCTTTGAGCCAGGCCACCCGTCACTGCGTTCCCAGGTGAAACCCAGAGACACATACGGTCGACCCGAACGACAGAGACTATAGCTTACCAACGCCGCAACCGGTGCTTCCAAATCATCTATCGGCAGAGGGTGTAACGAAGTCCCAGTCGAGACTCACGAGCACCCAAGGTCCGTGATACGCTCACGCGAACGAATGGGACCTCGAAGGGAAAACAGTGTTTCCAGAAAGAGGTGCGGATTGTCGCTCTCAGTGCACTCACACCCTGCACTCAATCCTCGGTTTCTCAAAGTCTGATTTGCACGGGTTCGCGAGTGAGAATCTGGAGATGGGAGTGGCTAGGATACCTCGATAGTGTTCCGTGGATTGAAGCGCGACGCCGGAGGTCCGGGGCGTGGTTCTGGTGCACCGCTCCCTCTGCGGGCCCGGGGTAAGTTCGCGATCGTGACCGCGTCGTTGAGGGTGAAAAAAAAAACGCGTACAGGAGCCTTCCATAGCCCATGGTTGGTGTCGTTGGACTCGCGTCCAAGGCGAGAAAGCCGCTGACGGTAACCGCGGGAGGGGGAGAAAGGGGATACAGACGTACCGCTTTGCACCTCCTCGAATGAGAACAAGTTCCAATCGTTGTCATCGGACGCGAGTGCGTTCGAAGAGGCAGTGCCTCTGCGCTTCCCATCCCGATTAGCTTTCCGTCTTCCTTTTCCACGACCCACAATAATGTCCGATATATGCACATAGACAAAATAATCGTTCTCGGGCTGTAGGGGGATAGATATAATTATTTAATTGATTAGATGTCGAGATGCTCACATGAATTTACGGCACGGGCATAACTTTCGAAGATCTGATGACCACATGTTTAGCTGCTGACTGGCTCCCACTCACAAAATTCGAAAGCGAGATGGCCCCCCTACATATAAGACCTCGTCTGGTTGCTTCCATCCTTTCTTCATCCCCCCGCAGCCGACTTCCTCCCCTCTACCGCTCAGCCATGTGCTCAACACACAACGGACTCTCAAACGAAATCGGCAACTTTCCCCTCGATCTCAACGAGCAGTGTAAGCATTCTACCGTCTTCGACAACATCTTCGCAGATCGGCTCACCAACGACTTTACGTCACATCTTCAGTTGAACCGTCCATTCCGTTCCCTCTCCCCATCGTACCCCCCTCGCCCACCGTTGCCTCCTCATCCTCGCTCGGTTCTCCGCTATCGGCTTCTTCATCGACATCGCCCCCCAACGGACTTCCAGACCATGCTCAAGCGAGTCAGGGCAAGAACCCGCGGGTCCAAGCGAGAGCTCGAGGACGATTCCGACCTCGCCTAGTTTGACTTATGATGCTGCTCTCCGGCTCCCCACCTCATCACGTGAGCAGCGTTAATCACCTCGTGTTTCACGTGGAACTCGTAGGACATCCTCAGTGCGGGGTCAGGGTTGGAGGCAGCAGATGGCAGTTCAGAAGGGTTTTGTCGTGGTTTGCAGCCTGTGGCAATTGGCAAATGAAGAAAAAGTGTTTTTCTGGGGTCCAGACGCGTCTAATAAATGTATTTTGCCTGCTAGAATATCCGGTAGTCGAGCCGTAAAATATCAACAGGGTCCCAGGCCTCAGATTGTTCGACCCGGTCATGAATATTGAATTGTTGGTTCCTCCCTCGCAGGTTGTGGTGTGACCCCTTTCCTTATCACGCAAATCTCATCGGGATTGTATATCTCGTGAGTCGTTCGGGGGGAGGGGGGGATTGCGGCTTCAACTGAAAGCGATTGAACCCGGTGTCGAGTTCTTCAGCTGTGATATTCCCGGGGCCCATAGACTCTGTCTCTTCCTCGTCTTCCTCACCCCTGGACCCCACAGGGGGCTGGATAGTTCGAGATTGGGGCACGGTTTGCGTTTGGGGAGGTGTTCCATGCACCTCAGTTTAAGTGTTCGACCACGGCGTCCGGTGTACGGTAGCTGCATTCCATTTTCCACCTGTTTGTCTGGGGGTTCTTCCCCCTCACCTTTGTGAAGTGCTTGGTGATGAAGTCATCGAGTTTTTGGCCGCCTTACATTTGAAATGTACGCGTAGAGGAACAGAGGGATGTGAGTTATGAAAATACAGATGCCTCTGGCTTAGACTTCGTCCGACATAGCCGAGAGGGCGCTTAGGACATGCCACCCTCCGCCAACCCCCCTTTTCCGATTCCGAAAACTTTTCGGATGTGCCAGTCGCCACCCTGGCAATACGCCCGGCACGTGCCATTTTGGCAGATTGGCAGTAAACTGCCTCCAACCCTGGCGGTCACTCGAGATTACTACCTGAAGGCCTGATATCCCAACGCTGCCGCTCTCACCCATGAAGTCCACGATCCGCATCCCTCCTGGCGCGCTTTCAAAGAAAAAATTGAAGGTCGTTTCCTTCCCAGATAGTCCCGCGGCCGTTCGCATGGCGGGAGGGATGGGCTTTTTCAGGACCGTTGACGAGGAGCTGGACGTTGGCGTCGAGGAGTCGGACATCGAAAGTTGATTGAGGGAATTCACCCCCGAGGACCCGGACTTGGAGGAAGGGACCACTCTTACAGGATAAACGGAAACTGTATGTCAGCGTTCATCCTTGCTGCGCGAAACCGACTGACAAATGACTCACAGGAACGGTACGAGCACGGAAAGGCCGCAAAAACGTTCTCGACGGTTGTCGTCCGCCGGGAAACCAAAGATTGACCTATGGTACGTTTGCGGCCACAAACAGTATCTGCGTCGAAGCCCCAGCGGAAAAAAGGAAGAAGCCACCCAATGAGGGCTCTTACGTTGTCAACAACGTTTCCGGTCGGGCTGGTCGACAAGATCTCCACGACGCGGAACCCTCCAAGTTCTCTAGCCTCGGCGAGAGCAAAGAACCTGCGAATCAGGAGGGCGAACTTGTGTTGCCTGGCTATTCCGCCGCCCTTGGTAGACCACCTGAACTTCTCGATTTCTTCGGGGGTCCAATATTATCAATCTGGAATCTCTGGCAACATCAATCCGTGGTCGCGGTGGTTAGATGAGGGTCTTCGTGTTAGACTGTGAGAAACTGAAGTCCGCTTACATTGTATGGGAGGTATTGGGGCATGCTGGTTTCCAAGGTCGGCATTCCATCTAGCACGCTATCCGCCGATGCTTACCCTTTTCGTGTAGGGACATCGAAGATAGTCCTAGATGTGCCTGCTGGTGTTACTCCGGAAAATCCGTTGAACGTCGGGTGGACCATACGGTTCCTATCGGAGGAGTACAGAAGTAGGATATTTCTTGAGGTGGATCTAATGCTTCGTTGGATTCCGTGGTTTGATCATATTGATTGCGTCCCTCAGGAAGTCTTTCTCCATACGCTACTTGAGAGCGATATCACCAGAGCGGGGGATCTGGAGTGGTATATCCAGGACAACGTCATCAAGTGCGGCGGTGGGCTGTCAGAACTGAAGAAGAAGTCGGGTAATGCATGATTGTGAGTCCCATCCAATCGAGCCTCCCGCGCCCGCTCACTCGTAACTTGGCAGGCGAGCGAAGGCAGTGTTATCAACGACACACTCTTGGCGATGAAGTTGAAGGTGAAGATGACCTAGCCGTCATGGGTGGGTTTGCCTATTTGTTTAGAGAGGGCTTCTTGGATCTTTGCGAGCTTGGTGTCGCCTCCGAGCTCAGAGTGTCGAGCCTTTCTGTGCAGAAGAACTTCCGCAACAAAGAGAGAAAGAATGGGCACCGGAAGCTCACTATCGTAGGTGGAACCGCTAGTCGTGTTTTCCCTACTCGCCTACTCATCTATGGTACCTCCTTTTGCGCCATGCAGAAGCAAGCTGTTGGAACCTCCGCCACCCTTCCCACCGCTACCTCTATTTGTCCTACTCGAGTCGGCGGGGATGAAGGGTCGATCATTCCCTTACGACCTTCCTACGAATCCTTGTCTCGATGTTCTTGCACAATAACTTGCCACACCCACCCCCCACGGGAGGTGGTGTCACGGAGGCCGGAGATCCTTCGACACCCGAAATGATATCGCCCATCCTGGGGCAGCTGTCGCAATTGCCTCCCCCCTTCCTAACACTGCCGCAGGCAACTGTGCAACAACCTACACGGCTTCGATCACCAGCAGTACCCACCTTTCGGACAATGTGTCAAATCCGGTGTGACCGCTGGGGCTGATTACGGTAGGAACTCGATCCACGCTGGCACTAAGGAGGGGGTGAAGATAGAGAAGGATCCTGCATCTACAACTGGGAGCGGTGGCGTTCCTAGTTGGAGTGATCGAATGAACGTCGGGAACAGTACAAGTGTTTGGCAGGTGTCAGGTCCCCGGCTTTATCACTGACCGCTGTCGGACCTCCATCTTCCCACCACAGGTTTGATACCGACTCATCCTCTTCAAACTACTATTTCATCATACCGCTGATTTCTGACAGTATTCCAGCAGGCTGTGCAACACCGGAGCAAAGAAGAGAGGGGAAATCGTGCTGCGGTGGTTCCCCTCAGAGCCGTATTCTGCATGCCGTCCCATGGCCCCCCGCTCACGGCACTATTCAACATTATTCCATTTTTACTACCCCAGAACTCCCAGGTGTTCTCGATGGATAATGTGGTCGGAGCAACCCTCTATGGTGATATGACAGGACTTTCACCTTTTTCTCAATGCTGTTGTAGGAGTGTGACCGGTCTCGCTCCTGGCTTTGCTTCGTGCTCGACGATGACTTTTTGGCGGACGGAGGAATTTCATTTTGCCTCTGAGTCAGTGTAGATTGCAGTGTGATCATGGAGAGCTGGCCTCGTGGCATTCGTTCCATTCTAGGCCAACACTAAGCGCAGAGACGTTTTGTCCTGTTGCAGAACATCCAAGGTGGTTTCCCTGGATTCCTGGTTCGCTTCGCCGCATGAAGGGACTCGCATCATCCTGCCAGTTCCTGCCTTTCGTTTTCCTCAAATTCTCGTATTTTTCTTTTCGTGCCGGCAGCACCGCCCAACACCAACACCTTTTTCCCAGCCGTCCGAAACTTCCACTAACCACTTCTGCACCGGAGCGCGCACATCATAGGCTCATGATATATGATACGTGACTGTATACTGCTCCATTCCTCGACTGTCAGAGCTTTACGACGTCGGCAACCGGTCATGTATCCACCAATCAAGGTGTTCACGATTTTGCACCTAATGGATATATCTGATGGGCTGTTCGGGGTCCCGTGGGGCTAGTACAGCGCGAACTGAGACCGCCCTTCGAACCTATGGTAGTCTACGTGTATGACCCTGCTGGCCGCCAGAGTCGGAGGAAAAACTGAGGCCGTGAATCGGCGTAGCGGATTGCTGTGGCGACTCGGATGAGAACGGCATTTGGATCTCATACAACGGGTCCCCGTGCACCCGCACGCGGTGAACACTTGGGGTTCTGGGCTAAACGTACGCGCGTAAATATCCGTGTCGTGTAACAGATTCAGTAGACGAATCGTTATAATTCGGAGTGACTCTCAACTCTTGGTTCCGTGCTGCAAAACACCTCCTTCGATATTGCAGAAATGACGACAGTTAAGGGCTTGCCGACGGGTACATTCCATGAAGCACAGAGCGATAATGAAATATAAGGATACTCGGTGATTTTCCGTAAGGCTACACCATGTAACAACGAACATCCAGAACCTTTCATCACTCCCCGGCAACGGTAATGACGTCACCGATTGCGGTCAGACGTCTACACTATACACGATTGCGTTCCTTATTTCACGTACAGGATCAATACAGCAGCAGAAGATACTTGCATAGTTAAAATATGGCTTGTATGATCGAGCTAATTAAGAGTCGACCGAATGCTTTGCGAAACCCGGTTTTCGGTCTCGGCTTCTACTTTTAAATCAGGTTGGAGGTGGTGGTTCCAATGTGGTTGACGAAAGGACAGAGGAAAGAGAATGGTAAAAAAAAGGCGAAGGGAAGGGTGAACGCGGAGGCGGGGTGGCGGGGAGCGGATTGCAGGAAGATGTTCGAACTTTGAATGGATCGGGGAAAGGGATAGTAACATATAAGTATAAGAGTGATGATACAAGGACGAGAGAGAGAGAAAAGAGACACCCGATAGCATCTGCGACTGGTATGTTGGGCGGACATGTTGTACAAAGAAGAAAGAAAGGAGAGCAAAGAGTCAGCGCCGCTTTCGTTCCACATACCAACGGGCGGCATTCAGTGGGTATCGGAGAGAAAGAGAGACGAACACAAGCAGATGAGATTACACCCTCGGACCTTTGTAACCAAGCCCGTTTCTTCTACAGGTCGTATGCACATATACGCTCGATCCCACATAAAATCCCAGAAATAGAGCGTCCGATAAAAGGTAACACGAGGTGGGTAGGAGAGAGACGGAGTTGGCGTTGGTATTCTCGGTGGTGACGATTGCGGGTACAGTGGCCATAGCGCTAGCGATATTCTCGGTATGTGAGTTGTTCATTCACAAAATCCACATCGGCCTAGGCATCGCGGCCTCTGTAGCCTACGGGTGGCCTTAAGGAGGAAGGTGCCGTGGTGGGCAGCGCAGGAATGATTCATCAGACTTGTCCAGGGACACGGATGAGCAGCAGGAACGACGGTCACGGTGGGTTTGGCCGGAGCGCGGTGGCCGGGGTCAATGCCAGTGATCGAGGATCGGGCACAGTCGTTGATCATGATGGCCAGATCCCTCATACCACCAGCGCGTTCCGTCAAGGACGACAATCCGGGACCCCTGTCATTGTTCAACCCCTCTTCGCTATCGTAGCCACTGCCGCCGACAGCAACAACGTTATAGCGGGAAGCCAGTCTCGAAGGGTACGCCGTTCTTACACACTTGTTCCTAATCCCACAACCTCACGCCGATTTTTGTACTCCAACCCGGCTGATAGTTGCACAGCGCGATCAGGTATTAAGGCGGCTACCATTCAGAAGGACACCTACCGCGGAGAGTCTTGAAACCGGTTTCGAGAAGTGATGTTCCGGATTACCACGAGGGTGAGTGTGATCAACTCCATTACTCGTTCGCTGGTCACGGCTGACGCTTACGAACGCAGTGATTTCGATCCAATTGGGCTTTCGGACCATGCTCAAGCGAGTCAAGGCAAGAACTTACAAATCCGAGCGGGAGTCCAAGGACGACTTCGATTTCATTTGTTCAAATTTCCCGACACACAATACTGCTCCGGTTCGCCGCTTCCATCGCGTTGATCACTGACAGTTTTACGCGGAACTTCTAGGGACATCCTCTGCGACAATGCGCGAAACGCCTTCAACTCAAGGCAGAACGACTCCTACAAAACGCCGCGGATCGGAAAGAGCGCCCGGACCCACTCATCCAAAGTGACCTCCGAGTCCCTGGACAGGCACCTTCGATGATCCTCATCAAACCTAATGGATCAACGGTTATTCGAGGTCGTCGCCTGGTACTCCGACACCGCTGCTCTCACCTGAAAAACCCACGATCTGGACGCTTTCGAAGAAGAAGAAATCGATGGATGTTACCTTCCCAGATAATCCCCCAATCATTCGCACGGCGGATGGTATGGCCCCATTGAAGGCTGCCGACGAGGAGTAGAACATCGAGAGTCGATTGAGGGGATTTATGCTTGAGGACTCGGAGAAAGAGACCGCTCTTACGAGTGTCAAACGGAAACTGTATGCTGCTGACACAACTCACAGGAACAGTACGAATGGGCAAAGGCCGCTAAAACGTTCTCGACGGTCGCCGTCCGCCGGGAAACAGAGGGTCGACCTGTAATGGCAGATGTAACTAGTTCGTCGGCAAAGGTTACCCTACATTGCAGCAATCTTCATCCAATCCAGACGGCGCCCCTCCGTTTGCCACCGCCGGGTATACACAGTCACAGAGTCTATCAACATCGGGGCTACGGCGGAAACGATGGAAGGGCCCAAAAGAGGACTCTCATGCTGCAAACAATACGCTTCTTGGCCTGATCAACGAGAACATCGCCACGGTGCGACGTCTCCGAGCCACTCCAAATTCTCTAGCCTCAATGAGAGCAAATAAGCTGCGAATGAGGAGGGCGAACTTGCGTTACCTGGACCTTCTGCCACCTTTGGTGGACCACAAGAACCTCTCGACTCCTCAGGGGGTCCGATTTATACGAATCTGGAACCGCTGAGCAACATCAACCTGTGGTCGCGGCAGTTGGATGAAAGTTGCGATATTGGCCTGTGAGAAGCCGAGGAGTGTTTCCATTGGATGGGAAAGAAGGTATTAGACCATTTTGGTTTCCAAGGTCGCTACCCCATCTAGCACGCTACCCGCCAATGCTCACACTTTTCACACAGGGACGTCGAAGACAGCTGTATATGCGCTTACTGGTGTTGTTTCAGAATATCTATTGAACGCCGAGCGGGCGATACAGTTTTTGTCGGACAAGTATGGAAACGAGATGTCTTCTGAGGTGGGTATAGAATATGCGTCGTTGAGTTCCATGGTTCGATCGTACTGATTGTGTTCCTCAGGAAATTATTCTGCGTAGATTTTTTGAGAACAGTACATTTGGGACGATGTCGTCAGGTACGGCGGTAGGTTGTTTGAACTGGGGAAGAAGTTGGACAGTGCATACCAAGAGATCTTGAGTCCCATCCAATCATACCTCCCGCGTTACCCCGCTCATAACTCGACAGAAGAACTAGGGCTATGTTTTCGACGACAACGCACTCTTGAGCAAAAAGGTCGAGGGTGGTGGAAGCCCGTTTGTCATGAGTGGGCCCGCCGATATGTTTGGAGAGGCCTTCCTGGGTACTCGCGAGCTTGTTATTGCCTCCAAGCCCGGAGTATCGAGCCTTTCTGTGCCGAAGGGGCTTCCACGGCCGAAAGGAGCGAGAACGGACACTGGAAGTTCATTACCGTACGTGGAAACATTTCTCGTGTTTTACCTGCTCATCTGTTCACCTGTGGTACCTCCTCTTGCAGAAGCAAGCCAAGAGAACCTCCGCCACCCTCCCCACCGCGGCCCCCATTTGTCCCACTCGAACCGACGAGGATAGAAGGCGAGGTCATCTGCCTCGTGCGACCTTTCTACAAGTCTCGTTCCGATGCTCTTGCAGTCTCAAGTTATTGCCCAAAAACCCTCACCTCCCACTGCGGATGGCGACACAGCGGTCAGAGGCCCTTCGGGATCCCAAACGATACTATACATCCCAGGGCATTTTCACTACCATCTCTCCCCTTTCCACGCCGCCGCAACCGATCGTGCAGCAGCCTACTCGGTCTCAATCGTCACTAGCGCTGATCCTTCCAGACGATGTGCAAAACCCGGCTCAAGCGAAGATGGGACCGCTCGGCCGGTGGGGAGTCGACGAACGTCGTCACAAAGAAGAAACAGAAAGAGAAAAATCCCGTATCGTCCACAACCAGCAGCGACGGTGTTACTGGTGTCGTGAGTGGCTGGAGACGGAATGGACGGAATTATCGATATGAACGTCGGGACCGGTATGAGCGTTTAGCAGATAACTGTGGCAAGATCTCAACCAGGAAACGTCGGAGGAATCCTCGGGGTGATACAGACGTCGACCGTGACTCATGCGGGAGCACCCGGACAGACCGGTTCCACAGGCGATGCCCCCGTTGTGGCGAAGAAGAGAGGTAAGCCGAGGAGGGTGAGGAAGGGGAAGAAGGATCTGGCTTCGAGGGTCGTCATCGCCACAGCGTCGTGATGTCTTGTTTCTGCCAGACATTCAATCTCGATTTTACTCCACAGTCCCCATCCCCAATACTCCCCTATCTACATTCATCTACACTCGCTATCATTATGTACTTTTGCTCATTTCATACGATCGTTACACATCAGTAAAGTAGTCATTCGATTATTAGAACTTAGTTTCCTTATTTTTTCTTATCGATACTTATATTAGATTGTGACGCCACGTTCATCGCGAGCAAACAATGAAAAAAATAAGGGCCCAACCAAG
>Ga0307510_10011853_pt1 | contig 10341 bp, 9 predicted proteins | sample 12_EM_MG_FD_207224 | JGI IMG/M metagenome (GOLD analysis project Ga0307510, IMG submission 207224) | Populus trichocarpa ectomycorrhiza microbial communities from riparian zone in the Pacific Northwest, United States - 12_EM | ecosystem: Host-associated > Plants > Roots > Unclassified | place...
ACAATCTGAAAACTAAAAGCAATGAAACACTGACTTTGCTGCACTCCAAGGACAGTTGCAGTGAGGAAGCGAGAATTTGGCCGCGCTCTTACTTTAGGCTGTTCAAGGTAAACATGCACACCTTCCCCTTCAGCTCGTTGCCGCAATTCTGCTGCTTCTTTCATAAGAATAGCAGCTATTCTGTTCTCAGTCTCCAGATCCATTAAAACCTGCTAAAAAAGCCCCAAAGCACTAGTGCGGTGAGTAATACAAAGAAGAGCATACAAATTGGCTTGGCAGCATAAATATACTCAACTAATTAGACATCTAATTTACAAGCAGTAAACTAGCTTGAGACTATATATTTTTCAATAGTTCACTTGTGCCACCATTTCATATGCAACAACCAAAAATGGTTTTCCTCCCAATAATCTGAATATTCTCCAAAGCTCAATACTTTTGGCATTCCAGATTTTGATTAAAAATTTCTCAATAAGAAAGAAAAAAATCTAACCTGTTTTGAGAAATAAGAATGTATAGTTTCAAATTTAGTTCACATTGATTATTTGTCAAGTATTCCAATTTAAATATGGTATGGAATAGTTTATCCCTGCTTCTCTAGAATTTTTCCTAACAACAAATATACCTGTTTTCTTAGATGGTTTTGTTCGTATCATGTTGCTTCTTTTAAATCCAAGTTTATATGTTTCTCACAATCCAATACCTGTTTCGATTGGCTGACCAATAAAGACTGATCATTGATCATGTGTTGGATTGGTATAGAGGACAAACTCTCAACTTTGTGCCCATGAAAAAGAAGTTATTGGGTAATTCCTCATTGGAAAAACCATGGATCACACAAACAATAGCTCCACTGCTCAGCAAATCACACTGCAAAAAGCTAGTTAATTAAACCCAGCACGATTTTCCATTCAAAATAATTAAAATTTTGAGTACCATTGGACCCAGTCTAGTTTTGTTTCAACCAAGTAAATTAGCAAGAAATTCAAGCTTTTTATGCCCAAAATATTGTTTTTGATGAGAAATAAACAAGTAAAAAAATTGAAGCTCATTGAATTCTGAGTAAACAAAAAATGGAGGTATACAGGGCATTAAGAACCTAACCCAATTAATCCATTTATTAATTAAACCTAGAAATTATTGTCTAATACAATAAAAATAATCAAACTTTCGATTTTCTTTTGTATTCCTCAATTTTCTCAGTAACCAAACAACAAAAGCAGAAAAATCTATTTTGGAAGCCATTAACAAGACAAAAACTTACCAAACCGATTGAAGGAAAAGGCAGATGTGAGGAAAAAAGGAGATCCCAATCTCAATCGAAGCAAAAAAGAATGTAGCTTTTGCTCTCCCTCCTTTCACGCTTTCGGATTGCAAAGAACATCCCTAACCCTAGTTTTTACTATTATCCTCTTTTCATATATGTCCGTTAATCGAGCCCGAGCAAGTAGGGAAATACGCGTCGCCTGCTGCTACTAGTATTTTCTAACAAGAAGATATGGGCCGGTGTGAAACACAACCCATTTCTTCATTGGGCCCGGGAACACAGAGTTTACGTAACCGTTGATCCCTAAAACGCTCATTAACTCACCGTTGACTATGAATCTCAGGGTTTTGAATTGAACGGAAGCAACTGTTATTAGTTAACGAATGGAAAACACGAATCAGGTCAGTCGATGCTACGTGATTCGTGATGGCTCTTCGTATTATTTAGAAAAGGAAGCCGGAGACCCTTACCTTCCTTTAAAAGCACCGTAGTACACGACACTATAACTTCATTGCCCTCTCTCTCTCTGTCTCAGCGAGTGAAGTGCACACAAAATCGGGGAAAACGCAATTTTTATCGACTTCAATTTCTTCTTCTTTTTCTTCCTCGGCTTTTTTAGCCGCCCCTACTACCTTCAAAGCTAGGTACTTAAAATCATTATCATCGATAATCTTGATTCCATAATTGCCTTCTGCGTTTCGGTTTCTTAATCTATTTCATTTCGAGTTCACTCTCTTTCACTGCAGAAACCAGAATGTTGAAAAGGAAATAAGATTTCATAAGTTTATCTTTATATATGTTGACCAAGAAAAAAGTACTGTATCAAGGAAAACATAGATTTACAATTTTTCTGAATTCCCAATGTTGAGCTAATAGAAATGCAACGAGTATAGCAAAAACCAGACCTGATGATTGGGTCTAGTACTATCTAAACCTAAGAGATAGTTGGATCTAGCCAAAGCCAGTCCCCATCCTTGTTGGGTGCTCAGACCTTGCTATGATTGGACTTAGTAGTATATCAAGTTCAGGCATCATTGATTCTTGTATTAGTTAGACTCAGCTAATAGTACATCAAACCCAAATGTGTTGGCACTAGCCAAACCCAGCTATAATTAAGCTTGGCAATGCGCCACGCCCAAATGTATTTGGTCTAGTGCTAACGAAGCCCAAGAAATTATTAGGTCTAACATCATCAATTCTATAGATCTTTACATAAAATCACAGAGGAATTATTTCTCAACAAATAGGTTTAATTAAACAAGTCTATTAGGTGTATTAAAGTCTATCATTGCCCATCATGTCTCTATCCTTTTACTTTGCTTGATAAAATGAATGGAATACAACTTAAATATCACACTACTTCCCATCTTCTCCACAAAATGACAAGATTCGTGGGTTATAAATACATCATGAGACCTTCAAAATAAAGGTTCATAATCTTCATTCTCTACTAAATATATATTTTCAGAGCATCTTTCTTTAGAATATTATTATACCCCATCTCTCTTTAAAAAGATACTTATTGAAATATCAGGAAAGTCCTCATCTCTATTAAAAATGGACATTTTGCAGGTTTTAGCCACAAGTTACATTGGCCCATCAAGCCACAAGTTACATTGGCCCACCAAGCACCAAGTACAAGCTATCAACCACCTTAGCTAAGGAGAATGGATGAGATTGTTAGTGTCACAACCTAATTTTAGGGTTTCTCAAAAAAAATATCTTCTTTTTTTTTAAAAAAAAAAGCCTATCAAAAAGAGAAAAATAAAAAATGAAAATTAACAAAAAAAAATAAAAATGAAAAAAATAGTTGAAACTTGACAAGAGCACGCTGAGAAAGGTTATAGGCACACAGAAGAACTAAACTGGTATTTTGGACAGAAATGGAAGGCCAATTGTACCTCATTGTACCTAAAATCAAAAAACAACGTAAATTCAAAGTCAAATTAAATGATTATTGAACTTAATTTGCATAAAAATTAAGCCAAATTTGCAATGCCAGTTTTATTTAATCATGGGTTCAATTAAATATTTAATTAAGTTTAAGAATTAATTTGGGTCAAATTAAAAAATTTAATGAGGTGCAAGGACTTAATTATACTTTTAATAGGTCAAATTATTTTTATTATGGACTTAATTGGTAAAAAAATAAGTTTGGAAGCTTAATTTGAGCTTAATTAAGAAGATTGAAATTTTAGATGACCAAATTTAATTTTTTTCAAGCTCAATTGGGTGAAATCAGGAATAAAATTACAAGAAAATCAAAGCTTGGAGGTCAATCAAGGGCCAAATTGAAGAAACTCAAGACCAAGAATCTTTTCACAAACGACACACGAATTCGGGGGCCAAATTCAGTTGAAAACAAGGGCGAAATTAAAGAAATTAGAAGTTTAAAGGTTAATTGAGAATAAAATAAAAAATATCCAAGACTAAGGACCATGATGAAAAACACGATGGAATCAGGGGGTGCTTTTGAAACTTGACAGGGGTGAAATTGAATTGATTTTTAGAATCAAAATTCAATTAAGGATCTAATTGAATAAATCAAAAGGTTTGAGGGTTGAAATTGAAAGAGGAGTTTTAAGCCTAATTTAAACCCAAAGAGCCAAAACGACGATGTTTCTTTTAAATTAAATGACATGTTTTGTATAAAATGTCGTCGTTTTGTTAATTAAAAAAAGAAGAGAAACAACATCATTTTGAAGGGTATTGTTCATTGTCTTCTATCCAAAACAAGCAAAGACAACCTACTTGGATAAGGGGTTTGGGCGTTATTTTTCCTCTTCATTGTAATTTCAATGATAGAAAAAGCTTGCTCTCCTTGATCTTCTGATGAAGGAGGATCCTGTCAACCTTGTTTCAGTCCTATCCCTACTCTGATATGTCTGCAAAGTTAACCCAAAGAAGCTGACCCTTTGAATCTCTCAGCATATTCTCAGCATTCATCTTTTAATTCCTTTTGAATCTCTGACAAAAAACACATCCAGCTCTCATCATTTTCCACACCAACAACTCCAAATGCAAGTGGAAATAACTTGTCATCAACATCAAAAGATGTGGCTGAAAGTAAAGTGCCTAGGTATTTGCTCTTGAGGTGGATTCCACCAAGCCCAATAATAGGCAAGCAACCATTCAGAAACCCATGCATGGGTCCATAAAAAGATATTAATAGCCTCTGAAATAGATTATCTGCACTAGTTGTGATCACTTCTGCAATACTACTAGGGTTAATTCTCTTTAATTGCTCGTATTATAAAGGAAGTAGACAATATCCTCCCATTCTTAAGCAAATCAGGCTTGCTTATGTGTAATAGTTATCCCTATTGTTGATGGATACCATGCAATATATCCTTTGGTTTGTAATTGGTGTTATTCCGTAGTCATTCCCCTTTAAATCTCACAATCCAATCTACAGAAGCCTAATTTGTTCATTTATACCACAAGTATGAGTACCTTCAAGGCTTCTTATTATGAAGGTTGGGGCATTAGAAAGATTAACTGCATGAACATGCCATGGACAACTTTCTGAAGCACACTTTTTAAAGTATCGAATCAGGTCACTTTTTATAATATGAAGTTCAAAGTATTGTGCAATTACCACTCCTTTAATCACATTCTGAAAAGCCTTGACATAGGAAACTCTTCGCCAATAACAAAAGCGTGGTCTTCCATGTGACACCTAAGAGATATAAAGGAAATCAAGTAGTTATAACAATATTAATTTTTATATTTAGATTAGTTGTATCTTATCCCTTTTAAATCTCTTATCCAATCTTCTTCTAGGATTCACTTATTACGATAATGTATCTCTGATTAACACTTTGTAAAGTCCTATATATAAGATGTATTGTTATCAATAAAATTATCTTTCTATAAAACTCTTTATGATATCAGAGCCGTTTTCTCTAACGAGATTTTTTTTTCTAATGGTTACATCTCCTGAATCAGTGTTTATTAACGCTCATGTGCCAACTAGCAATAGTGAGACTACTCTTGTTGCCTTCAATGCTGGATCTTAATTACCTTTGAAGCTGACTTTTTCCAATTTTTCTTTATAGCGTGCCCGATTGATGTTCTTGTTTATTGGCTATAACCTTCAGGGCTATATTGACAATATTATTGTATGTTCGTCATCAACACTTCCTCCCAGCACCTTTTCTAATGGCTTAGCTTCTGTAGATGTTCCTAATCCAATCTTTTGGCATTGGCTTAGGCAAAATAAGTTGATTTTTCTTGCCATCTTTACATTTATCTCTGAATCAGTTATGCCTCTCATTGTTGCTTCATCTACTACTCATGAAGCACGATCTAAGTTGCAATGATTATAAGCCAATCATTCATGTACTCGTGTTATGCAACTTAATGAGAGTTTAACTCTTATTCAGATAGAGTCTCACCTAGTCTCGAAATATCTTCATGCCATCAAGGTTATTGTTGATAAACTTGAAGTGATTGACTCTCCCATCTTAGCAGATGACATAACTTTTTATGTTCTTAGTAGTCTTGGCTTTGACTTTCATGATATTGTATCACTTATTTGAAATCGTGAATTTTCTTTTACCTTTGAAGAGCTTCATGATATGCTAGTTTCTCACTAATGCTATTTAAAACATATTAAAGCTTCAAACTTCATCATTATTGCTACTGCAAACAATACTCAACGTTGTCCCATGAATTCCAAATTCAACCGCAACCAACGCTTTAACAATGGTTTCTCTAGACAACATTGCACCAATTATAATTGTAATGGTCGCAGAGAACGATCTGGTAAGCCCCAAATTATTTGCCAATTATATGAAAAAGTGGGACACTCGGCCAAGACTTGTTGTGTGGTTTCTAGTGACAAGTCTATGAATTGTGCAACTACTGGTGGGTCTAATAATAAGAAATGGCTTGTGACTCAGCTGCTTTTCAAAACATTACATTTGATCTTGCCAATTTATATGTTCACTCGGAGTATGATGACACTGATGAAGTTGTCATTGGAGATGGCTCAAGTTTGCAAGTCACACATGTTGGCTCTATAACTTTTCCCTCTTTCTCGAAACCTTTTAAACTAATTAATATTCTTTGTGTTCCTAATATTCACCAGAATCTGATTTATGTTCATAACTTCACCCGTTCCAATAATGTTTTTATTAACTTTCACCCATTTTATTTTCTTGTGAAGGATCAAAGCACCGGGGCGACTCTTTTTTGCGATAAATGTCATGAAGGTGTTTATCCAATACCGATGACTTTCTCTTCTATCAAGTCTTTTGTTTTAGCACTTGTTGGTGAACGAACAATATTCATCATTTGGCATAGGTGATTTGGGCATCCATTAAATAAAATTATTGATTTGATTATTCATCATTTTCTCTTCCAACTATAGTGACTCTTTTTCGCGATAAATGTCATAATGGTGTTTATCCAATACCGATGACTTTCTCTTCTATCAAGTCTTTTGTTTTAGCACTTGTTGGTGAACGAATAACATCTGACATTTGGCATAGGTGATTTGGGCATCCATCAAATAAAATTGTTGATTTGATTATTCATCGTTTTCTCTTCCAACTATAGTGTCTCGTCCTTCCTTACCATCACTTTGTTCTGCTTGTCAATGCAATAAAAGTCATAAATTGCCTTTTTCTTCTACTTCTCTTATTAGTACTCACCCTCTTGAATACATCTATACAAATCTTTAGGGGTCTGCATCTTCAACTTCAATTGATGGATTTTTTTTTATATGTTATTTGTTGATCACTTTACCAAGTATTGTTGGTTATTTCCAATTCATAGAAAAAGTGATATTCGCTTTATCTTGTGTCAGTTAAAAGGATTACTTGAAAAACAATTTTGTTTTTTTATACTCTAATAATATGGGGGAATATAATGCTCTTCACAACTATCTTTCTTCTAATTCCATTAGTTGGCTAACCACAGCTCCTCATACACCTCAACAAAATTGTATTAGTAATTGTCGCCATCGTCACATTATTAAAACAAGACTAACTCTATTAAGTCAAGCAAGTCTTCCTTCATCTTATTGGTCCTATACTTTTCAAATAACGATTTATTTGATAAATCGTAAGTCTATTTTTGTTTTACAAAATAAGAGTCCTTTCGAGTGTCTATTTGGTCGCTTGCCAGATTATAAAAAAAAATATACATTTTTGGTTGTTAGTGTTATTCATGGCTAAAACCTTATACCACCAGTAAACTATATTCAAAATCCATGCCTTGTTTGTTTTTTGGTTACTCAAACTCATAAAATGCTTATAAATATATGGACTTTAATTCATCTCGTATTTACTTGTCTTGGCGTGTCATTTTTATGAATGTAATTTTTTTTTCAACCTCTGCCCATGTTACTATGCCTTCTCTGTCAGTTTCAGGTGCTAATACATAAGATCTTACTATACTAGTGGTGCCTCACATTGGAATGACACTTTTCTCTGCTACCATCGTGACAAAAGTTCTCAAGCAGCTTCACCTTTATCTTTTTCTACACTAGCACAACCTCGACCTATAAACATCCACCAACCTGCCGTACCTGTATAAACATCCACCAACTTGCCGTACCTGTAGCTTCATAACAATCTATTTATACTCATACCACGACTATCAAGTCTATGAATGATATTTATATACCCAAACAGCTTTACCTAATCATAAAATATCCTCTTCCTCAACCTCTAGAGCTCACATGTGTGTCTCGGGCCTTAAAGGATCCGAAGTCGCGAAATGCTATGTCAGAGGAGTTTTAGTGAGACTGATGATGATTTTATATCTATAATTCAGCAATTCTGTAAGAACACTCGATGACGGCCATCACTAAGAACATGCACGCATTGCTTTGAGTGAATGGGACGAACAAGATCCCTTATATGTTTATATATTAGCAACAAATCAAGCCCAAAATGTTACAGATTACAAACAATGGGCTAAGAAAAAAATATGTAGACAACAACAAAGAATTACTCGAGCAGTTCACGCGGAATACATAATTCAATGAATGGATTGAACAACAACAAGATATAGTACACCAACAGGAGTATTTTTGTAGAAAATAACTTAAGCCACTCTTCGTGTGCAGCTCTTTGGTGTGTGGATGGCATGAAAATTCGGTTCCTTTGGAATAGTTGTTGACCTCTTCCCCTGTAGTGATTGCCTGGAGACAGTAGAAGCAGAAGCTTTGATTTCCAGGGAAGCACTGCTTTTTCTAGGCTTTTCAGCTTCTTTGGGTCTCAAGAATGTTGGTGAGTCTTCCTTTATCACACCTAGTTGACCAGGTATCATAATCGAGAGTGTTTCGTTTGTAATCGATGAGGTCCTGCAAGAGCATAGTGACTTAACTAGTAGTGGGATTCCGAAATAATTCTACAATTAAAATAAGTTTTTAAAAGTAGAAACTCACTCTTGAGGCCTTGCGACTTTTCTCACAAATGATGATCTGGTCTTCTTCAAGACGTTCCCCAGATTTTGAGCTGCTGTCTTGTCCTCGCTATATTTCTTCAGTGGGGCCACAAGCTTCTGTTGTGACGAAACTGTGTGTCTCTGTGGAGCTGAAGATAATTTTCGTCTCACTCTTTCTTTGTTCTTCAAGCTGGAAGTCTGGTTTTGCCACAAAAAGTATCATAATAGGAGGCTTGAGCCAGTGTCTATATAAACAACCATGGAAACCAAACCTTAATGTTTTTTACTGTTATTTTACGCTTCAAAAGTAGATAGTCTTACATGTTGTTCCTTCTGTGTTGTGTTTCTTTGCACTTCACATGCTTCCTGAGTGTCATTGGCTGATTCGGTTTGTTCAAGGCTCTTGTCATTTCTCTGCAATTAGAATAATAATATCAGTCTAGTTGAACGAATTGCTGACGGCTAAAAGAGCATTTAACTGAAAACTCACTGGCAATGCATTCTGATGTTTTTTCTGTAAATTCCCTCCTGGGAACCTCGTAACTGGTAGGATTTCTTTCAGAGGAGCAGGGTGGAGCTTCTTCTCTGAGGTTGCTTCCTTAAGAATCCCTCTTTCCTATATATAAATTAAGTATTCTCAGATTCTATTAAAAGATTACTATTTCTAAGACGTAGATAGGATAATGAAGTGCATACATCAGTTCTCAGCCGAAAAGGCTTGGGATTTGTAGGCTTAGGTTTTCTATGTTTTAGTTCTTGAGCACCAGTGGCATGAGTAACGAAGCTCTCTTTGGATGGCTTCCTCTTTGCTTTGGCTATCTGCATCATTTCCGTATTCACAAAGAAATCACAAACAGAAAGGAAAAAGAAAGAAAGAAAGTGATAAAAATATCCAGAAAGAGGAATGCAAGTTCCTGAAAGAGGAGTAAGTGACCTTTTGAGTGCTCTTCACACTCTCATGCTTGCTAAGGATTTGTCTTTTCAAGTGGCCAGTATTGAGATCCATTTCTCTGAAAATCCAAAATTCATTGATAAGTGATGGCCAAAAGTATCTAACAACATCCTATAAAGACCGATGAAATTATTGAAATGAGTTTACTCACCTGTTATCATCAGAGGCTGAAGCATTTTCCTTATCGTCGCTCCCAATGGCTTCTCTGTCATTTTCCTTTTCATCTGAGATGAAAATATGTTTACTATCATTACTCTCCATGGGACCATCAATGCCATTATCCATACTCGAGTTCCTTTTGTCTTCTTTGCCATTTCTTTCATTGGTACCATTGCCATCTTCTCTTGAAGCTACAAGTTTGGGAACATCATTTTCTCCCAAGCCCCTCTCGTGGATCCGGGAATAAAGTCTTTGATTTGGCTCATTGCATCCCGGGGTATTTGCCTTGGCATCTGACAAGGCTTCAACTTTGTTCTCAACCATCGATGCTTCTATTTTTACAGTTGTTAAGGGCCCTTCAAGGGCATCATTTCCTTCATCACATTTAGCATTATAGCAGGCGCCAGGAAAACCATTTCTTGATTTCTCCTCAATCTCCATGTCAATGAAATCATTTTCAGCCCCTTCTCGAGGCATGGGACCATGACACTGCTTTGAGTTCTTTCCCTTGTTCTTTTTCATCACACATTTGAAAGATTTGGATTCCTTTCCCTTACAATTTTGA
>Ga0307510_10011854_pt1 | contig 10340 bp, 8 predicted proteins | sample 12_EM_MG_FD_207224 | JGI IMG/M metagenome (GOLD analysis project Ga0307510, IMG submission 207224) | Populus trichocarpa ectomycorrhiza microbial communities from riparian zone in the Pacific Northwest, United States - 12_EM | ecosystem: Host-associated > Plants > Roots > Unclassified | place...
TCCCATTTTAAGCAATTAAATCCTTTAATGAAATTCCATATCAATTTTCCCTTCCCCAGTTCAATGACACCATACACCACCACCAATCATTGAATTACACCCTAATCTAACCTGTAATATTACAAAGAATAAATAAAATATACTCCTACAGATAAGAGGGTAGCTTGAGAAAGTGGACATTCACATGTCTCTCTAGCATTATTCCCTTTCCTTTTTTTTAATTAATCTTTTTCTTGATTTTTTTTAATTAATCCATGTTTGCTTGCAAAATTCACGGTGAACAAAATCCTAATTACATGTGAACATAATCTAATCTACCACCCTAATTACATATTACAAACAATCTCTCTGTTTTATTTATTTATTTATTTAAATAATAATAGTAATAATAACACCAACAATAATAATAATAATAATAATAAATTTTTTAATTTACTTTCTGGTTATTCGGAATCTTTGTTTGAAGATATTCTTTCGTCCTGTTGTCGTAACGTAATCAAATGTCTTCTCCTATGCCATCTACTTTTACCCACGTCTCTTATTTCTTACGCTTTTGATATTTTCAAACCCCCCCCTCATACTTTTTATTATTCCTTTTTAGCCGTTGTAGTTCTTACAAATTATTGATGCCAACAATCAACTCATGATGCCATAATTTTAAATTGCATAAAATTTTTGTAATTAAAAATAAGGTGTGATAATAAATTTAAGTTTGAAAGATTAAAAAAATTAGTTTTTGCATTCTCAATGCAAATTTAACATAATAAGATGAAGTCCTATTCAATTCAAAATTATTTATAGTTTTTATATTTGTTTTCAATTTTTAATATCCACTCTTCATTACTTAATTATTTTAGTGATTTTATTATATGCATTCAAACAAAGAAATGAAAAGGGAATGTAGGGGTGGGTAAAAAAACAAAAAAACCAATTAAACCGAGAAAAACAGAAAAAAATTGAAAAAATCGAACCGTGAAAAAAAAACTGATTAAAATTTTGAAAAAACCGACTGGTTCGGTTTCGGTTTTATAACTCTGAAACCAAAAAACCGAACCAAACCGAACCCAAACCCAAAAAACTGGAAAAAACCGAGCCAAACTGGGCCAAAACCGAGCCAAACTGGTTTGAACCGGTTTTTATCCAAAAAAATCAAACCAAACCAAAAATGATCATCCCTAAAAAAATGGATATGATTAATTAAGGATAAAAGTATTGGAATAAAAAACAAAAAAAAAAGATAGGGTATTGATTTGATGAGCCAATTAAATGGATCCCACCAATGATTGGTTGTGATTTCTTCATGAACTATTTTGCACATCTTTTTTTTCCTTTTCAGCACCATGTATCATAATTCTAGCTCCCATTAGCTTAATAAAATCATTTGAGGTGAAATTAATTATGATATACCATTACCATTATGTTATAAGTTGTCCATGTCAGTCAATATAAAGGAAAAAAAATCAAAATTAATTGCAAAATCCTTCATCTTCCAAGCACCATACACATAGTCGAGGAAGAAGTTTAAGTCCCACAAGAAAGGAATTGTGGGGATTAAATGTGCTTATCCTTTACAAGAAAGAAAGAAAATGTAATGACTTATCGAATTAATTATTCTATATATTTATTATTTAAAATTGGATTATATGGATAATATAAATAATTTTCAAAATTTTAGATATATTAATCTCTCAATATTCCAATATAATTTTTCACACCCCCTCACGTTAAAATAGCATATTACTTATATCCAAATTGATTATCAATTTTTTAAGCCAAAAAAAGTGAGGAAAAAATATTCTATTTTGTAATTTCGTTGAACTCCGAGGACACCGTTCAAATTTCCCAAAGCATTATTTCCACTTCAAATTAACTATCACTTCCAAAAAAAATATAAAAAACAACCACACGCGCTCACAAACAGAGCTTTCACGCACGCGCGGACATTTCCATCTCCATCAAGAACAAGTAAAAAAAAAAAAAGGAAAATAGCAAAAGCGAAGCCAAAGCAAAGAACTCAAAAAACCGTCCCTCTCCCTCTCCCTCTCGCTATATCTGTCTTTCTCTCTCTAAAGTCAAAATTCATAAAAAAAAAAAAATCCACCAAACACAGCCTATCTCTCTCAATTTCTCGTCACCGGAAAATAATTAAACTCAATTTCACCTTCTATGATCGATCGCCTGTAGCCGGTGACTTTCGGAGTTAGTAATTTTTTGTATCTGTTGATTATTATGAAGAATAATAGCAACAAAGGAGAAAATAATAGCAGCAACAATAATAACAATAAAAACAATCGGTTTATTCCTAATTCTTTGAAGTTCATTTCTTCTTGCATTAAAACCGCTTCTTCCGGTGTCCGGTCTGCCAGCGCTTCTGTTGCTGCTTCTATCGCCGGTGACCACCAGGACCGCAAAGACCAGGTTCAGTTCCTTCCTTGTTTTTTTTTCTTGGATTTTTAGTTTATTTTATTTAACGAGGTGAATTAGTATTTTATGATGATTTATGTTTTTTTGATTATTTTTTAATGTTAGTGTTTGTTCGTTGCTAAAAAAAAGTTGAATAAATAATGATTGTAGCATAGGTTTTCAGCTATTAACCAAACAGACACTATAATTTATTTATTTGAAAAAAAATTAACTGTTTTTTTTTTTTTGAAGTAGCCTGAGGGTTTACTGATGAATTATTTGGGCAATTTAAGAATTTTTTATTATTTTTTGAGGTCAATAGATTTAATTTGCTTGGCATTACTGTAATTGCCGGGTTTTATTAGAAAAGTCGATAGGTCGCGTTGTTTACCAATTGGCGAGTGGATTTGCTGGTGCTTGCTTGTTAGCTTTGCTGGCGATCTCAGTAAATTGTCATGGAATTAAGCGACACGGGGTTGAATGGGAGGGCTCTGATGACCAGGTTGCTTATAGAATGTAGATGTTTAAAAATTGTGTGGGGAGGTAGAGAAAGAAGACTATATCACTAGGTTGTGATATTTTAAATGTATTTTCGACGTGTAATGATGCTAATCTATTGTTCCAGCAATTTTAAAGAGTTGCTATGTCAATGAGAATCTGTTTATTGTCTTGCAATTTTGTTTTACTTCCTTTTGTTACGTTTTCTGTGTTTTGCATTTCCATTGTTAAGCTTATGTTTAGTGGCTTGGTTTCCATGGTTTGGTGAAACAGGTGCTTTGGGCTTCATTTGACAAACTAGAGCTTGGACCTGGTTCTTTTAAGAACGTCCTCTTAGTTGGGTACTCCAATGGCTTTCAAGTCATTGATGTTGAAGATGCCTCTAATGTCACTGAACTTGTCTCGAGACATGATGATTCGGTTACATTTTTACAGATGCAGCCCCTTCCTGCAAAGTCTGAGGGTTGCAAAGGAGAGGGGTATAGAGCATCACATCCTTTGCTCTTGGTTGTTGCATGTGATGAATCAAAGAGCTCAGGCCTAGTGCTCAGTGGGAGAGATGGCTTTAATGAGTCTCACACGGGAAATGTTGCCATCTCTCCAACTATTGTTCGGTTTTACTCGCTGAGATCTCATAATTACGTTCATGTTCTGAGATTCCGTTCAACTGTGTATATGGTCAGATGCAGTCCACGTGTAGTTGCTGTGGGTCTTGCAACACAAGTAAGCACTAGTTTTACCTAAGATGCTTTTCACAGTAACTTCTAGTGTATTTGTATATGCTGCTAGTTTTTGTGGAGTTTCACCAGTTCGTTTGAAAACCGAGAGTAATGATATGGGATGGTTGCAATTACTCGTTACTTGAAGACATTTATTGGAGGGAGCTTTTATCATCTCATAATCTTCATTACTAGTTAATTGAAGACATTCATTGGTGGAAGCTTTTATCATCCCCTAATAGAAGATTATGTAAATTTATTGTGGTTTGGTTAATTAATGGAGTTAAGTGATTGAAACTCTCTGAATGTCTTCTTTTTTTCTCATTGTGCTGGCAGATATACTGCTTTGATGCTCTCACTTTTGAGAACAAATTCAGTGTTCTCACTTATCCTGTCCCTCAGTTAGGAGGTCAAGGAATGGGTGGGGTTAATATTGGATACGGTCCAATGGCTGTGGGTTCTAGGTGGTTGGCTTATGCTTCTGACAACCCGCTGGTGTTAAATACAGGCCGCTTGAGTCCACAAAGTCTTACTCCTCCTCTGGGTGTCAGTCCATCAAGTTCACCAGGCAGTGGGAGTCTGGTAGCTCGGTATGCCATGGAATCTAGTAAGCAATTAGCTACTGGTTTAATAAATTTGGGAGACATGGGCTACAAGACGCTGTCTAGATACTGTCATGATCTTATGCCTGATGGTTCTAGTTCTCCCGTATCTTCAAATTCAAGCTGGAAAGTTGGTCGCAGTGCAACACATTCAACAGATTCAGATACTGCTGGAATGGTTAGTTTTTGACAAGCTGAGAACTGGAATTTCAATTATATTATGCTATCATGTGACTGGAAATTAAAAACTAGTTTTCATGTCCTGGCTTATATGTTTCATTCTTCCGATGAAATTATTGGCTTAAGTTCTATTTTGCATTTATTTCTATTGTACAGGTGTGGCTTTGTAATTTTTAGACATACTAAGTACTGGAGGCATGTGACGGAAAGCATCTGTCAGTATTCAAGTGTAACTCAAATATTTTCTCTCTTAATCAAGTGTTCTATTGCAGGTTGTTGTGAAAGATTTTGTTTCCAGAGCTGTGATATCACAATTTAGAGCTCATACTAGTCCAATTTCTGCTCTATGTTTTGATCCAAGTAGTACACTTCTGGTCACTGCCTCTATTTATGGGAACAATATAAATATTTTTCGGATTATGCCATCCTGCTCTCAAAGTGGACCAGGTGCTAAGAGTTTTGACTGGAGCTCTTCTCATGTGCACCTTTACAAGCTCCATCGTGGCATTACCCCAGCTGTATGTTTCTGTTTCCTCCGTCTCCCCAACATTATTTTTTTCTTCTATTTTTACGGAGATGTATTCCTTTGCGTTTATCATACAGGTTATACAAGACATTTGCTTTAGTCATTACAGTCAGTGGATTGCCATTGTTTCGTCCAGGGGAACTTGCCATATTTTTGTGCTTTCCCCTTTTGGCGGTGAGAATGTTCTTCAAATACATAATTCCCATGTTGATGGGCCAGCTCTTTTGCCTGTTGTATCCTTACCATGGTGGTCCACTCCATCTTTCCTGTTAAACCAGCTTTCTTTTTCTTCATCACCGCCATCGCCTGTTACCCTTTCTGTGGTGAGCAGAATAAAAAATAACAACTCTGGATGGCTCAACACAGTTAGCCATGCTGCATCTTCTGGATCAGGAAAGGCATCAATTCCATCTGGCGCCATAGCTGCTGTTTTCCATAGTTGTGTGCCCCAAGATTCGCAACCTGCTCACTTGAGAAAAGTTAACTCTTTGGATCACCTAATGGTTTACACTCCTTGTGGTCATGTAGTTCAATATAAACTTTTTTCATCAGTGGGGGGAGAGCCAAGTGACATTGCTTCAAGAAATGGGCCAGCATCTTCAGTGCAGATGCAAGATGAGGAATTACGAGTTAATGTTGAATCTGTTCAATGGTGGGATGTTTGCCGAAGAGCAGATTGGCCAGAAAGAGAGGAATGCATTTCTGGAATCACTCGTAGGGGACAAGAAACTAAAGAGACGGTCATGTACATGTCTGATGGTGAAGATGATGGTATTGGGCATTCACAGTTGGTGAAGTCCCATGAACCATCTCATTTGTATCTCTCCAATGCAGAGGTGCAGATGAGCTCTTGGAGAATTCCACTCTGGCAGAAATCTAAGGTGTTTTTCAGAAAATCATTATGCAGCGCTTCTGCTTATCATGTTTCAACTTTGCTTATTTTCTGTTCCCTTTGTCACAGATGTATTTCTATGCAATGAGTCATCTGGGGCCTAATGAAGAGAACATCATTGAAGATCAAACTGGTCAAGAGATTGAACTGGAGAAGGTTCCTGTTCATGAGGTTGAGATTAGGCGGAGGGACCTACTGCCTGTTTTTGACCATTTTCACAGGACCTCTGAATGGAGTGAACGGTAATTCACAAGTTTTTCAGCATTGTAGATATGGCAACTGGGTAATAATTGTTAGTGAGGTTACCTTTGTTCATTTTTTCCATATTCAGGTGTTTTGTTCGTTTTATTTTAAGAGTGCTTTACACCCCACTTGTTTCTAGAACTTTTTCTTTTATAGTAATGGTAAGTTCGAAGCTGTTTGCAAATTCTATCTTATTGAGCTTGCTAATTGTGCAAGAGTCAAAAAAAGATGCAAGGCTTGTTCTTTGCTGAATATTGATTTCATGGAGCGAAGGCAAAATTTTCTTACTCCTGACACTCTTATAGGGCTTATTGCTTTAGCTCATATTTCCTGCTGGGATCCCTGTCAGATATTCCATTTTGTGCTTCTTAATTTTGTCTATTTTTCACATCCACTGCAATGCTCGTTGCCATTTTTTTTTTTTTGCAATCTTCAGAAGAATGGAAGCATTAAATGAAGAACACTTTAGAATGTTAATTTTTTTTTCAAATAAAGAATTGAAAAACAGGTAGACACGCAACAAATGATTTATGCTTCTTAATGTATGGGAGATTTAGCAAAATATTTTCATCCATTTTGTTCAGAGTTTGTTTTACTCGTCTAAGATTTTCATCCATTTTGTAGTAGGAAATGGCTGAATAGTGTAGAATATCCATCTAAATAACATGTCCAAAATTTTCTTGTCAACCATGTTCATCTCAGATGTGACTCAACCTTTTGTTTTGTGCAGGGCTCAAGGTGGCGTAAGATACTCGACCTTATCTTCTGGATCTCGTGGAGTCAAAGAGTCTGAAGATGCTGTTATTTCCCACTCTGAGATTGTCTCACCTGGTTCTGTTCCAAATTCAGATGGCGGTATGACACTTTTCAAAGTCAATGTTTTATGAATTTTAGAAATAATGACTTGTTTTACTCTTTTTACATGTTCACCAGGATCATCAACAAAATTTTATCCCCCGATGATGCAAGCTGTTAATTCTAATGCTGGTGAAGGAGGGATTTCTTTGTTGGCATCACCTATTCTGTATGAAAGCTCTACTAACAAAGATAGTGGTTCGATTTCATTCAAACAAACTCAAATAGGTGCTACTTCTGCCGAGAACAGTAATTTTATCAATAGCAATGTAACATCTTTAACAAATGGTCCACTTACTGCTGAAAGATTGATTGCAAAAGAAGTTCAGTCATCAGAAAGTGGTGTCACCAGTGAAGCTTCAAACATAAGTTCCAATCGTTCTGATTTGAGTATGAACATTATAGATGAGGGACCAGCAAACGATTCCCAAGATTTTGAGCATTTTTTCCAAGAGGGTTACTGTAAAGCTTCAGACTTGAAAGAATGTCAAGAATCAACTGAAGTTCTTACTTTTGTGGACAACAACAGCAGTCCTTGTGATGTAGATAAATCCGAGGAAGATGGTGACAACGACGACATGCTTGGAGGTGTTTTTTCTTTCTCCGAAGAAGGTATGAATCTGGAACTCATGTAAAAGTTTTTCTTCTATATCATGAAAAATTAACATGAACACTAAAATTAGGAAGCGGTTGCTTAATTGTGTGTGTACAATTTCATGCTTCTCAGTTTCTTGTTTCCCCTGAATTATATTTTGACGTTATTCACAATCTACATTGTATTTAGTTTTGATTGGATTCTCAAACTGTTTGCACTTAACTTCAATGATAAAGTTGTTTCTGCTGTCAGCACGGGCTGTGCTATAATTAGCTCATACCCCATCCTGATGAAGTTTTCTTTTTATTTTGCTGACAGGTTGATGTCGGTTTTCCTGTTTTCAAGTTCTGCTTGGTTCAAGCTGCCATTCCTTACAGTTCAATTTGTTCTGAAAAAATCGGCCTAATGGGGGTGGTTAGAAGCTAATTGATAAATGTGGCAATAATTGCCTTTTCAACAATGGAATGCTACTGACAGATTGATACGAGTAGTGAGATAATCTTGGCAGATATATTACTGCCGTTGTAAATGCCAGGCTTCTGCCCTTCTAATTCTCATGTACATGTTGTAAATTGATGTCCAAATACCAACGATTTGTGTGGAAAGGTTCTTTCTGTGCTGTGTAACATTATTTGTTCTTCAAAGAAAAAGAAAAAATAGAATAAAGAAAAATAAATTGAAATGATCTCGTTATCAATATGCTTTTTTTGCCTTTTCTGTAAGATGCATAATGCTTTCAACAACTGCTATCCATGTCCAATTACAGATTCAGGGATATCTGGTGGATCGTTTTATTCTCATGCAGTGCGAATTCAGGTTCTTGGTCTCGGGTATGTGTACTTGAATGTTGGGATTTTTTGTTGGTATGCTATTTTATGGCCATGTAGCAAGAACTCTTAGATTTTGAATTCGAAAGAGGGCACATGAACTCTGCATGGCAGTCTCTAAACCCCTCAAAAACTTTGCATCACTCTTTCGGTGGTGCTGATCTGCAGGGTGTGGCTCCGCACAACTGCATACCATAGCTCAAGTTCTCACTTCTCACGGTGGTGTTGGTGCTTGCCGCTTGCCCATACTTTTCCAGATAAGTTTTTGTATTCTTCCTATACTCCAGTTCTTATTTGTCGGCAGATAAGTGAGTACATGTTTGTACATGCGTTCTAGAGATAGAGAGAGAGAGGAAACAGCCAAAACCACACTGCAAATTTTGATGTGCAACACTAGTGGGGTTTAGATGGTGACATTCATTCAAGTCTCTACTTTGGATACCCAGACATCCTGCATATTTGTACGCTTGTGGGCTGCCTTAGCAGTTATATTACTAGCAAGAAATCCAGCTAAAAAAAAAGAATGGTCCCACTTTGGACGTCACCATATCAAGAAAAGAGGCAGCCAAAGAAGTGGTCCTTTCTATTTACACCCCAAATAGTTACTCAGATTTTTTCTATATCCATTACCAAGTTGACCACAGCTTCTTTACTGAATCTCCAAACTATCCTAGAGAAAAAATAGCAATGAGATAATGATGCAGAACTCGTTTAGGCCTGCAGCCCCGAGATGACACAGTGCCCTAGTCTTGTCCTCTAATGGGTTTGCAATTTGCATTCTCTTCATTGAACACACAATTGAATGGGGCAAACTTTGTGGTGGCCAATTCTCTTTGGGTCCCATAAGACTTGGTTTGTAGTGACAATGATAAAGGGATATTTGCTTATGGACACCAGAATGAAGCATGCAAATTGCTGAACAGCATTCGTGATTTGGATAAAGTTTTGATTCGCACACTATTCTCTTCTCAAAAGCAAACCGAGATGACTAGTCTAGTGCATTCAAGGGAATGAATCCTCTAGATGTTGCTCCCAAGATCTTGTGTAGATTATAAGCCTAAATGGGTAGATAATTCAGCTCGTCAACCTAAACTTTAGATCATAGGTGACGGAGCATTCAAGCTTTGGTCACATGGTTTGGTGTGCTAGTGATAGTTACCCATCGAACAAGTCTCATGAATGAATAATGAATGTACAGCACACAGTCATCAATTAGATATGAAGCCAAGATGGCCCTAGTTTTTAATTCACCAAATACTAGGAAAAAAATCATTTTCAATGGAGGGGTCAGGACAAAAGACATGTAGTTCACGCAATGCCCTACCACTAGTCTCTCCTTATAATTGGAGATTTGTACATTAGTGGGAGATAGGTTTCTAGCATTTCTGACCATAGGGCATAGAATTTGATGAAAAGAAGAGGCAAATTGTCTAGGGTAATTATGTATAGTTAGTAGGTTTTGCTGTCGGTCAAGCTGGTAAATGGTTTTGCTTCTTATGATATTGTTTTGTATGTAATCAAAAGATTTTCTCAAAAAATATTTTTAAAAAAATCATAAAAAAAATTGCAAGTGTAAGAACAAAATTACGTGAATGGGTTTGATTCTGGATAATCTGTCCAATATAAACTTGAAAATTCACTGAAAAATACTTCCTTGATTATTGAGATTCGAGACTTTATCTATTTACTCCATACATATATTCGCAACAAGTGTCAGAATCATAATAAAAAAAACTTTATAGTTAAAAATTAACACAAAGTTTATCAAATAATTTAAATAGTTGAGTTGTACCTTTCGGTTTCTTGAGTGGTTAGTTGAAAATTTTGAATTTGATTGTAGATTAAGCTGAGAAATTGATTATTATTTAAGATTTTCTCAAAGATTAGATGATGCTTTGCAGATGTAATGTGAATATAACAGTATTGGCTCGGACAAAAACTAAAAAGAAAAAAAAATTCACGAGTAGCCACTTGAAAACAACTGCCAGCCCTCTAGCAAC
>Ga0307510_10011855_pt1 | contig 10340 bp, 12 predicted proteins | sample 12_EM_MG_FD_207224 | JGI IMG/M metagenome (GOLD analysis project Ga0307510, IMG submission 207224) | Populus trichocarpa ectomycorrhiza microbial communities from riparian zone in the Pacific Northwest, United States - 12_EM | ecosystem: Host-associated > Plants > Roots > Unclassified | place...
AAGTTAAGAGCACCTCGTGAAACTCTGTATCCCAGTCGAGCCCTGTTCGGACCTTCCTTATTTTGTTTCAATTCTCCCGCCTCGAGCCTGTATCACTCTCACTGCTTTCGCTATTTGAGCATGTCCCCGTTCGTAACTTATCATGACCGTTTTCCCCCTCAGCCCGGCTCAGGATTATTGGTATAAAAAATGGGCAATGATCACCAACAACATACGTACACATTATAAACAGGTTATAGTGATACAACAAAACAAGGGCGCACGCCAAAGGTCAACTTCCCTTCTACTTGCTCCAACAAAGATCGTCATGACGTGGTTCTGATACCCGCCGCCCCGCCGCCCGTGGTAGTGGGAGCAGCGCGCCTCGCATCCTTCGACCACATAAAGAAATTGCACTTGTAGCGGTGGTCGACCTCTTCGCGCAGCCTCTCACTGCGGCCCTTGTCATACCCAGGCCCGACCGGCCTTGAGCAAAGGAAGAACGTCTTGCCTTTGTTAGGCCCGGGCTTGTTCACGCGGAACTCCTTTGCCGGCTCGTGGTGCACACTGCAGAGAGGCGGCGGTATGGGCGTGAAGAGCGCGGACCAGGACGCCGCGCCCGCCTTGACGTTTTTTTCGATCTCTTTACATTGGCCGGAGGACGAGGAGGTGTCGGGCAGACGGATGTCTGACGTGATCGTAGCCAATGAGGATGGCAACTCTTCGCTGTCCTCGCAGAGGTCGATGATCTCAGGCGACGGACACCAACCGGATGACGGCGCTTTTGTTGGTGCCGCGGTGGGCGTAGAGGTGGTCGGCGGTGGTGGCTTGGGGAAGAAAGAGGAGAGCTTCGTTTGCCCCGCTTCGAGCTTTTTCTGTTTCGCCGTTCCTGAAGTAGAAGTGTCTACACGCGCGCGCTTGCGGGACTCGCGGGGCTCCTGCGATGGTTTGAGAGAAGCCTGGCTTGGTGCGGGCGATACCGTAGCCGGGGATGGGGGTGCCGAGATTTCGGTATCGGGTTGGCTCGAAGCGGACGGTGGTTGTGAAGCGTTCGATGCAGGCGGCTCTTCGACGGCCAGCTGTGGAAGTTGCGCTTCCAACGCACCGAAAGCAGTCGCCAGAGTAGATAGTCCGTTTGGCGGCGTAGTTGGAGGGGGTGACGCCTCTGCGACGCGCTTGGTGAAGAAATTGGACATGAGCGTCTGCTTTCCCTGAAACTCGGGCCAGTGCTTGGCCGCCAGTCTTGGGGGCTCACGTTTCGCATCGTCCACGCCCATGTGCATGACATCGCGTAAGACGAGCCTTTCGCCGGTGTCGGTGGTGATCTCTTCATGAAGATCGACGAATACGGGACAGTGGTCTGAGCCTTTGATGGACGGTTGTATGTCACCAGCCTTGATCCAAGGGAGTACGCCTGACGTGACGAGCACGTAATCGATGCGCGTGCCATAGTTGGTTTCGCGTGCGCTGATCTTAGTATTCCAGCCTGAGTTGAGGTCGTGCCATCCTGTGATAAGTGCCACTGCACGGCTCGTGCGAATAGGCGGTGAACGTACATGTATACATCCCCTTGCGATCCGGCCAGAAGTTCCTGAGCACGTCGATTAAAGGCCCGCGCGGTGCCAACCAGTCGCGCATCCATGCCCGTGCCGAGTGCTCCCAGAAGGTGGAGGCGTTGCTGGGCAGGTGACCATCGCAGTGGTCGATGGGTGCCGCGCACACGTTCAGGTCGCCGACCACCACCACCTCGCGGCCCGCGGCGGTCAACCCGCGCACGCGCTCCTGGAGCATCAGATGGTAGTTCATCTTGTACGGGAATCGCGCGTCGGAACCTTCATTCGGACAGTACAGGTTGATCAGCACGAACAGGCCAAAGTCGAGCACGATCGCGCGTCCTTCGAGGTCGAGAGAGACGAGGTCGGTTGGCTTCTGGTCGTCAGCGTCGGCTAAGAGCTTGAGCTCGTGCGCGAGGGGGTATGACGTCGAGATGCGCTCTTCTGGGCTCAGGGGAGGCTTCAGTTGTAAGCCTCCAGACAGACCTTCCTCGGCCTTGAGTGGGTTCGCCGTACGCGTATCGGTGTAGACCGCAACACCACTGTAGCCTCCTTTCACGGCAGGAAAGGAGAAGAATGAATGGAACGAGTCCGGCAGCGCAACGTCAGGTCCGATTGCTGCGCGACTGGTCTTCATTTCTACGCGACGAGATGAAGTTCACCACACAGGTAGAAAAGCAACGGAATGAAGGGAAACTGCACCTTGAAAACAAATAATGTCTGCTTGTAGTTCCTTCAAAATGGCGTCCCAGTTCTTAAAAGTAGTCCATCTAACCCCGGAGCTCAGATACATGTTTATACTGGACACGACATGAACAAGGGTCGCTCACGGATGATATTGAGGTATTGTCCGAACTCCATTCTGATTGTAAGGCGCGTTAGTACCTCGTCGTGCGAACGATGTGAGAGATATACGCACGAGGTTCCAAGACAAGATTCGCATCCGTGTTCGAGTGGCGTTGGGGAGTTGTCCAACCAACTCCGGGTCAGGAGACCAAACAAAATATTAAAATTCAGATCATCTGGTTTCGGTTCGGCAATGCAGTACAAGTTAGAGTTAAGATGCCACGGCGGTTTGATCGCTACACCCCACCCCTACAAGCCTAGTCACAACCACAACCACAACCCAATAGCATGTCTCGCCTTCGCAGATCACGAACACACAAGGCTCAGCGAGACGTGCGCCGTGCCACCCGTACACGAGTGAATATATTTTCTACACTGCTTTTGGCACAGGACATCCGCTGATGAAAACTTCTTTTACTCCTTGCAGGCACGCACAAGAGACCTTGATCAGATACAGCTCGTCGACTTAGACCCCAAGGTCGGTCACTTATACCCCGCTGTGTGTAGTCCGATATGAAGCCTTCTTTCTCAGAATCGGGCAAAGCTGGAAGCGCAGGAAATTGACTACGAAAAGCCTGGTCTCGCACAACACTACTGTGTCGAATGCGCAAAGTTCGTCTTCTCCTTCCGTATCTTTATACTCTACGCTTAGTACAGGCCACATCCATTAGATACTACGAGACAGATTCTGCACTGCGTTCACACTGGAGGAGTAAAATTCATAAACGACGGTGCAAAGCTCTCAAAGAACCAGCTTATACAATTGAGGAATCTGAGCGTGCCGCAGGGTTGGGTAGGGATAATAAACGTGCGGCTGCAGTCGTTGCAAATCCCGACATTGCAATGTCGCAATCATAGTCATATCCTGTTGCAGGCAGTTTGTTGTACGCCGTATCTCAATATCCATCGTCACACCCAACCCCGGAAGAGTATGTCTACATTAGATTACTTGGTCCGGGGTATATGAGGGCGGACAAGGAGTTGTGCCATAACAAAGATCATGTATTCATGCGAGGTGCATGCTGACCATGTTGGCATATCAAATTGCGATAGAGCAGAGTGTTAATGCAACAGAATACAGTAATCAGATGTTCGAGGGGTACAGCATCTGAAAAATGTGAGGACAGGGACCACGACGGAGACAGTAAAATGAGACATACGATGCGGACGCTCGCGCCAAAGGCATGTGGGGGCAGATTGGATCTGAATTTTGACTTGACGACACCGCTATTGCCATGCGGGCGAGTTACGCGTCTACACGATCATAAACACACCGGATCGGCGGGGAATACTAAGACCTTACCCCCAGATGACGCGAACCTTAGACCCTGCAATTTCCTGTTTGGCCCGGTATACAAATGCTACACGCTACACGAACGCCGTGGGTCAACGCAACGTACTAAGGAGGGAAAAGGTTCGCCAAGTTGCGTACCTTTCCGAGGTAGAATTGAGCATCCTCCTTGGTCGCGACACCCTCAATCTGAAGGAGGGAAGTGTTCGGGCGAGTGTTGCGCTTGCCACGCTTATGGCCGAGAACGCGCCCTTTGCTGTAGAGTCTATAGGAGAGAAAAGCGGCGGTTCAGTAATTGACCCAGAGACGAGACCTCGTCATCCTGATCCAACGGTGCCCATCCACCACTTCCCTGGCCGTCCCAACCCATATCCACCATGCAATAAGACGATAAGAGACTGTGAACGAAGAACACATACCGTGTTGATGCCATTTTGTGTCCTTGAAGTCGTCCGCTGGCTTGTCGTCTAATACTCGTCTAATGTGTTAGCAGCGGGCGAGGGTGAGTTCCTACTTCGGCCGTGACCGTGACGTGACAACATGTCACGGGTTTCTTTTCGCGCTGTCGCGAAAGGCGAAACTGTGACGCCTTGCCAGTGAGTTAGCACGGAACACTTACAGGACGATTCTTTTAGACAACGGAGCATAACAGTCCTATGGCTTGTAAATCTCCCTTGTTGAAAGGTTTACAAGCCACAGCGCTATCCCAAGTTACTTCTCAAGATGAATTATGGATCGCAGGAATTTCTATCAACAAGTTATCCTCGCTATCATGCCCTGCTGCGCGGACTTCGACGAAGGAGCGGTGCCCATACTAGGTCCAGGAGCCACCACTTGCCTGGCAAGAACTTCTCCAAGACTTTACTAATCACGTCGTCCTCCACTTACTTTTTAAGTCTGGACCTACTATATTATCCGGAAGACGCGACCTAACGACCGTCTGCATAGTCGGGTACAAATATATTGCTTCAAACGAACCCATCATGATATGAATGTGTCAGGCTGGGCCACATCTCGAGAAGAAGACAATATTAAATTGTAAAATACACTCTTTACCCCGTCTACGACGGTGTCAACGGGCTGCGCTTTGTCTCAACTACGCTGCATTGTTATGCTATGTGAACAGTTATGCACCACTAGCTGTGGGACCCTTACCCGTCCCCGCGCTTTGCTGACAAGTTGCGTGACAGGAGGTGGTGCCGAGGAGCCCGAGTCCGGAAGAAAGGTCTCAGCATCTGATGGGGCCATGGCACCGGAGGTTTGGCCATCCATCCACAGGCTGAGCTCTGGGAGACTTTTGGGCTTTGCCCATGTATTAGCGGCAGTCGGCTGAATCCACATCACAACTCTTACCCCTTGTCCCCAGCCACCTTAGCGAGCCGTCTTTCGCAACGTTTTTCTTGCTCCTGGCGATACCTCTCCTCCTCTGCTTTATAATGACATTTGCTGTTCCGAGCGAGGCCTTCAACTCAGAAGTAGTAAGCCATACTCCTCTGTTTATAGAGGGTGTGGACTAGGACCAGCATATGAATCAGCAAAGCCGACTATGATGGCTGTGAAAGGACGCGGTGAGGTGGGAGATGCGGAGGATGTGACCTTATCCTCATCATGGGGAAGGAGAAAAGACGTGTTTCAAGGGGCATGGGATCCAGACATTAGATGCATTAGAGATGGAATAGGATCCGTCATCAGACCCAGAGTATTAACTAGGGAATAGGGAAGCACGCGGAGTAGAATGTGGGGAAGATTCATATTCGTCCTCAATAAAAGGAGTGCTTAAGGAACTAAATCCCTGTTTCGGTGGGGGCGCATAGTAGAATAGTCATTGGGTTCAGGCCCAAGGTTTGTGCTCATAGTAGATCGAGATTCGTTTCGGAGACAAGGAGGACGAGGAGGAACTACGCTATGTAATACAGCTCAGGTAATAAGCAGACAAAAAGGACGAGTTCTCGACTCGGAGAGCATCACGGGATTTGTGATCAGGGACAGATGAGCTTTGGTTTCTGGACTCGGACGACCCTGAAGAGATGAGTGGAAGGAACTCTCAACCTGAGAGGTCGACTGAATCCTTGTCGTCATTACTAATTAGCACTGCAGTCGAGGTAGTGTGAACAGTATGAAAAAGTACGAAAAGTAAGCAAAGTAAAGACAGATGTGTAGTCCTAATCCAATATCACCACCGGTGACCTTCCATGGTCTATGATCATGCATCATGTGCTGTTTTCTTCACCATAATAGTATGCAGTTCACGGGGACGGGGAGACTCGTATCCGGCTGAGCGGAGGAAGGCGGGGTCTGGACTCTGGGGCATGTGAGGGCCCTACAGGGTCTTAACTTAACCACCATCAGACATCAGTCAGTACATCAGTGCTGCGCTGCTAGCCATCAGCGAATGCATCAGCGCGCCCATGATGGAGAACACCTTCTACATGGGGCCAGACACTGGCCAGACAACGTCTCTGTTACAACTTGAACCACATCTTCCCTACCGACGATATCCTTTCTCTCATGCCCCCGGGCCGTCGTGTGTCTACTGCGAGCTGGCTTCCACTAATTGGAAGGCTCCGCCGACAGCACCCTAGTCGTGAGTCTCAGCCTGAGAACGGGAGGTGTGTCCCTTTCCTTTGTTTAGGTTATCAGGTCCTCAGTGAAGCCGGTCCATGGACAGCAATCTGTATAGCATGTCTGTCTACCCCCCACGAAACGAAAATATCAGTAGTGTTGAGGCCCAATCCAGGAGGTACGCTCCTTTTCCTGCTATGTCTATTGCCTCGTGAGTAAACCTAGCCCCAGGGTCAGCAAAAAACCTAGTATACCCGGGCCTATCCACAACCTCGACGATGACTCGCTTCTCAACATATTTTCTCTCTGTCGACCATTTTTCTTTGACAACAATGAATATGGCAATATCGAGTGGAATTGGGGCCGCGAACACTGGTGGTACAAGCTCGTCCAAGTCTGCCGAAGATGGAGATATCTCATCATTCATTCGGCCCTTCACCTGCGTCTCTACCTCCTTTGTGCGCATGGCACGCCTGTAGCAGACATGCTGGCACATTCACCTCCTTTTCCTATCTTTATCAATCACAATCCCGAAAACCATGAACCCACCGCAGAAGATGAAGAGGGAATAATGCTTGCACTCCAACACCGTGACCGTGTGCGCCGTATCCGCCTTCAGGTGCCTATTCAAAGTTTGTATAACCTCATCACGAGCATAGACGGCGAATTTCCTGTGCTAGAATACCTGCATATCGCTCCACCGACTGAGCACGGTACCCACTTGCCACTTCCCTCAACGTTTGAAGCACCACATCTACGCCACCTCTGGTTGGATCACTTTGCCTCTCCAATGGGTTCTCCTCTATTCACGACTGCCGTTGGTCTCGTCAGCCTCGTTCTTCGATGGATAGACCCGTCCACATTTCCGGGATTTCCCCACCCGGATCATTTGCTTCAACCACTTTCACACTTGCCTCTTCTGGAGACACTCCAGATAGGCTTTTCCTCTCCTGGTCCCGATAGTGACTTTGAGGGCATCGAGAGGCAATTGTCGCAAAGGCCAGTCATGACACATGTCATGCTTCCTAACCTCCGCCAGTTTAGATTCTGGGGTATCAATTCTTTCTTGGAAGCCCTTCTTTCTGAGATGTCCGCCCCTCACCTCGAGACGCTCAGCGTCCATTTCTTCGACCTGCCCAGCTTTACTGTCCCACACCTCCGAAACTTTATGACAGCCATGGAAGACCTCAGGTTTCACAGTGTCAGGTTCCTATTCTCTCGCAGCGTAGTTGCCATGTTCGCATATCCCCTTGTAGGGGCCACATTGCCCAAGTTCAACATCGATGATACCTGCCCATACCTCGACTGGCAGGTATCTGCTGTGGCCCAAATCTTCGATGTTCTCGGCCCAATATTCTCCACGGTCGTAGAGCTGACTCTTGACTATGAAGATTTTGTGCCTTTATCGTCAGGTTGGGACAATCACGCCCACTGTACAGAGTGGCGTAAACTTCTTGGGTCATTTAGGAATGCGAAGACCATTCGTGTGCACCGTGGCCTCGTAGAGGTGCTCTCTCGTTCGCTAAAATCGGACGGAGGGCCACCTCTTGGGCTCTTACCCAAGCTGGAGGAGCTTGTATGTCCTATAGGGAGTCGTAGTAACAAGGACGTTGCGACCTTCATCCGCGAACGTGAGGTCGCGGGCCAATCCATCACGCTCATCGAAAGGGACCTTCCAGTTGGCCGTATGGACTATGAGTTCCGTACTTCGTCTGGTGTGATTCGTGTCTATGCGGGTTCCCACCGCTGGAGCCTGATGTACTAGGGACGGGGGCTTGCAAGGCACTACGATCTCATGGATGATGAATAGGGAAGGGCGGTGGCTTTCCCGTGGAATTGCTGAGGATTGGGCTTATGGGAGAAGTTGACACATGAATTTGCGAATCCGTTTCTTTCTAAATACTCCGAAACTACTTCCTTTTGTCATTCCCATTTCCACAATTCACGAAAATGTTTATAGAGGCTGACGTTATGGCTGATATTCGCTCGTTGATCATGTAATGACGAGGGAGAGTGATGGCAGTTTCCGAAATGAAGCGATGGCAGGCACACCGCAGCGCGACCAGCGTTTGATTTTTGCCATTGACGCAGTCATTTTTTAAGGACTGCACTCGACCGCCGCGTACTTTCGGTGCATTCGAGTAACGGAGCAATGGCAGAATAATCTCTTCTACCTACGACGCTTCGTGGGAGGCTCTGCTGCTATTACTTTATTCTCGGCCGAGTCACCTGTCAAAGGAAGAATACAGTTTTATTTTTTTCCCAGTGAAGACAAAAAAAAAAGTCCGCAGATTTTCTCGACCTCCTCACAGCAGTTTTATCCAGCGTGCATCGACGTGCATACCGATACCTTGAGCCGTACCACCGCTATAGCCATGGCTCAACCCCCGGCAGCATGGAAACGACTCGCCTCGACGTCAACGTCAACGTCGACCTTCACGGCCAAAAACACCCCGTCCAAAGCGCACCTGCACAAGCCGATACCAGACGACCTCTTCCCGCGCGGCTACCTCCTCGGCGGCGTACACAGCGGCATCAAAAAGGATCCCTCCCTCCTCGACCTCGCCGTCCTCCTCTCGACGTCTTCCCGTCCGACGTCCGCCGCGGCGGCCTTCACCCGCAACGCATTCCAAGCCGCGCCCGTGACCGTCTGCAAAGACGTCCTCAGACAGTCCTTTGGCCGCGCCCGCGCCCTCGTCGTCAACAGCGGCTGCGCGAACGCCGTCACAGGCCGCCAAGGCCTCGCGGACGCGTGGGCCATGGCCCGCGCGACCGACGCCCTCCTCGCACCTCCCCCTTCCCCCTTAACCAATCCATCATCATCATCACCACCACCACCATCACCACCACCATCACCCTCGGAAACGCTCGTCATGTCGACGGGCGTGATCGGCCAGACGCTCCCGATCTCCAAGATCCTCACCGCGCTGCGCCCGCACGGTCCGCTGGCTCGCCGCACGCTCGGCCACGGCTTCGCATCGTGGGACGCAGCGGCGCGCGCCTTCATGACGACCGACACGTTCCCGAAGCTGCGCGCGCGCACGATCCCACTCGGCGACGGACGCACGTACCGCATCGCGGGCATCGACAAGGGCGCAGGCATGATACACCCGGACATGCTCGGCAGCGCCCCTCCCCTTACCCCTCCCCCTCTGCCCCCCCACGCGACGCTCCTCGGATGCATCGCGACGGATGCACCCGTCGCGCCCGCGGCGTTGCAGTCGGCGCTGGACTACGCCGTGCAGCGCTCGTTCAACGCGATCAGCGTCGATGGGGACACGTCGACCAACGACACCGTCGTGCTATTCGCGAACGGCGCGGGCGCGGGAGCGGGCTCCGGTGAAGAAGCTAGTAGGGAGATCGACGAGGCGCACGATCCGGCCGCGTTCGCGAGCTTCCGAGATGGCTTGACCGAGTTCATGCAGGAGCTCGCGCAGCTCGTCGTGCGCGATGGCGAGGGCGCGACTAAATTTGTCACGGTCTCAGTCAAGGTGCGTGCGATTGCCTGACCACTCGTTCTGCATTTTTTCGTCTCATTGTGATCAGGGTGCTCGGTCGTACGAAGATGCACACAAAATCGCGTCGAGAATATCAACGTCTGCACTCTTCAAAACCGCCCTGTACGGCGAAGACGCAAAGTACGCGTTCTCTTCCCACTGCCCCCCTGTTGTTCAGGGACTGACTGACTAACTTTGATTGCCCACCAGTTGGGGTCGCGTGTTAGCCGCCACCGGGTCTGTTCCCTTATCAGCTCCTCTCGATCCCACCCGCGTGAACGTCTCCTTTGTTCCTACCGATGGCTCCCCCGTTCTTCCTCTACTCGTGAACGGTGAGCCGGAACAGGTGGACGAAGTGCGCGCCAAGGAGATCCTCAGCGTGGAGGATCTTGAAGTCCGTGTTGATCTCCGCCTTGGCTCGGAGAGTGCAAAGTACTGGACATGCGACTTTAGCTACGTGAGTTCCCTCTGCTTTGAACGGGGCGATGTACGCATTAACTGATGGGGTATGACATATACAGGAGTACGTAAGGATCAATGGAGAATACCGGACCTAAAGAAAGAAAAAGTATGTCTGTCTAAACGACTAGCAGAGAACACGAAACATTTTAA
>Ga0307510_10011856_pt1 | contig 10340 bp, 9 predicted proteins | sample 12_EM_MG_FD_207224 | JGI IMG/M metagenome (GOLD analysis project Ga0307510, IMG submission 207224) | Populus trichocarpa ectomycorrhiza microbial communities from riparian zone in the Pacific Northwest, United States - 12_EM | ecosystem: Host-associated > Plants > Roots > Unclassified | place...
GCTGAGCGGCTACGAGGGCTCGGAGTTGCTCGTCGCCCGCCTGCTGGTCGAGAGCGGCGCCGACCTGCGCTATGTCGGAACCGCGTGCCCGCGCACCAGCTGGTCCGATGCCGACCGCCAGTGGCTGGAGGCCAAGGGCGTGCACGTGCAGTTTCGCGCCTCGCTCGAACAAGACCTCGCGGCGATGCACGAGTGGCAGCCCGACCTCGCGATCGGCACCACGCCGGTGGTGCAGGCCGCGAAGGAGCTGACGATCCCGGCGCTGTACTTCACCAACCTGATCTCGGCGCGCCCGCTGATGGGCCCGGCCGGTGCCGGCTCGCTCGCGACGGTGATCAACGCGGCGATCGGCAACAAGGCCCGCTTCGAGCAGATGAAGGATTTCTTCGGCAGCGCGGGCACCTCGCATTCGGCCGGTGTGTGGGAAGCCGCGCACGGCGTGCCGCAGGAGCGGCCGGAGTTCAAGGCCGAGCAGCGCCGGCTGGCCGTCAAGGCCGCGAAGAAGCGCAAGGCGGAGGAGATGGTCTGATGCTGGTTCTTGACCACGATCGCGCCGGCGGCTACTGGGGTGCCGTCTACGTGTTCACCGCGATCAAGGGCCTGCAGGTCGTGATCGACGGCCCGGTCGGTTGCGAGAACCTGCCGGTGACGTCGGTGCTGCACTACACCGACGCGCTGCCGCCGCACGAGTTGCCTATCGTCGTCACCGGCCTCGCCGAAGAGCAGCTCGGCCGCGAAGGCACCGAAGGTTCGATGCGGCGTGCGCACGCCGCGCTCGACCCTGACCTGCCGTCGGTCGTCGTGACCGGTTCTATCGCCGAAATGATTGGTGGCGGCGTCACCCCGTCGGGCACCAACATCCAGCGGTTCCTGCCGCGCACCATCGACGAAGACCAATGGCAGTGCGCGAACCGCGCGATGTTCTGGCTCTGGTCGGAATACGGGCTGAAGAAGGTGCCGGCGCGCTTGTCCGTAGCCGAGCGTCCCGCTGGAGAGAAGCCGCGCGTCAACATCATCGGCCCGAGCTACGGCACCTTCAACTCGCCGAGCGACCTCGCCGAGATCCGCCGACTCGTTCAAGGCATCGGTGCCGAGATCAACATGGTGTTCCCGCTCGGCAGCCACCTGGCCGACGTGTCGCGTCTGGTCGAGGCCGACGTCAACATCTGCATGTACCGCGAGTTCGGCCGCATGCTGTGCGAGGCGCTCGATCGGCCGTATCTGCAGGCGCCGATCGGTCTGCACAGCACGACCAAGTTCCTGCGCTCGTTGGGCGAGTTGCTGGGCCTCGACCCCGAGCCCTTCATCGAACGCGAGAAGCACAGCACGATCAAGCCGATCTGGGACCTGTGGCGTTCGGTGACGCAGGACTTCTTCGGCACCGCGAGCTTCGCGGTCGTCGCGAACGAGACCTACACGCGCGGCATCCGGCATTTTCTCGAGGACGAGATGGGGTTGCCCTGCCACTTCGCGATCGCGCGCAAGCCGGGCGCGAAGACCGACAACGACGAGGTGCGCCGGCTCGTGAAAGACAAGACGCCGCTGGTGATGTACGGCAGCTACAACGAGCGCATGTACCTCGCCGAGATCGGTGGGGGCGGGATGATGAAGACGAGCTTCATCCCCGCGTCGTTCCCGCTGCCCATCATCCGCCGCCACACCGGCACGCCGTTCATGGGTTACGCGGGCGCGACCTACCTGATCCAGGAATTCTGCAACGCGCTGTTCGACGCGCTGTTCCACATCCTGCCGCTGGGCACCGACCTCGACCGCGTCGACCCGACACCCGCACGCCTGGCCGATGAGCCGGCGCGGCCGTGGGACGAGGACGCGCAGCAGCTCCTCGGCGAGTTCGTCGAGACCGAACCGGTGCTGGTGCAGATCTCGGCCGCAAAGCGCTTGCGCGACCGCGCCGAGCGCGACGCGAAGCGCGACGGCGAAGACCGCGTGACCGCGTCGCGCGTCGCGAAGTCGCGCGACGCGCTCAGACAAGGAGAGCCCGCTTGACCGGCGCGGCCCTTATCGGATTGCCACGGCACGTTGCCGCGGCCACCAGGATTGCCGCAGCGTCCGCTGCGTCAAGCCCCGCCGCGGGGGAATTTCGCGGTGTTGGCCGCAAGGCCACAAAGGGCCGAGCAGGCCCAGAAGGAGTAGAGCATGGCTGACAGCAGGCAAGGCTCCCTGTCCGGATTGACGGAGCAGGAAGCGAAGGAGTTCCACGGGATCTTCATGACGAGCTTCATCATCTTCACGTTGATCGCCGTCGTCGCGCACTTCCTGGCGTGGCAATGGCGGCCGTGGCTGCCGGGCGCGAGCGGCTATGCCGCGATCGTCCATGACGCCAAGGATGTCGCGATGGCCGCGATCAGCGTCGCATTCACCGCATAGGAGGAAACGACATGTGGCGTATCTGGATGCTTTTCGACCCGCGCAGGACGTTGATCGCGCTGTTCACGTTCCTGTTCGTGCTGGCACTGGTGATTCACTTCATCCTGCTCAGCACCGACCGTTTCAACTGGCTCGAAGGCCCGCGCAAGGCGGGTCCGGTGGCCGGTCAGATGTCTCCGATGCCGGCACCCGCCGCGGCACCGGCGCCCAAGTAGCGCGAACGCGCTTGGCGGAAGCGGGCAGGGCGCGGCGTGACGCACCGCCCCCGCCCGCTGCAACGAGTCCGAAGGTGCGCGTGCCGGCAACGGCCGCACACCGATCAGAGGGGCCATCATGGCGATGCTGAGTTTCGAGCGCAAATACCGTGTCCGCGGCGGCACGCTGACCGGAGGCGACCTGTTCGACTTCTGGGTCGGCCCGTTCTACGTCGGCTTCTTCGGCGTGACCACGCTGTTCTTCGCGACGGTCGGCACGCTGCTGATCGTGTGGGGCGCGTCGCAGGGCCCGACCTGGAACCTGTGGCAGATCTCGATCGCGCCACCCGACCTGAAATACGGCCTGGGCATGGCGCCGCTGATGGAGGGCGGGCTGTGGCAGCTGATCACCATCTGCGCGATCGGCTCGTTCGTGTCGTGGGCCTTGCGCGAGGTCGAGATCTGTCGAAAGCTCGGCATCGGCTACCACGTGCCGTTCGCGTTCTCGGTCGCGATCCTGGCCTACGTGACGCTGGTGGTGATCCGCCCGGTGCTGCTGGGGGCCTGGGGCCATGGCTTCCCGTACGGGATCATGAGCCACCTCGACTGGGTCTCGAACACCGGCTACCAGTACCTGCACTTCCACTACAACCCGGCGCACATGCTGGGCGTGAGCTTCTTCTTCGCGACCGCGTTCGCGCTGTCGCTGCACGGCGGCCTGATCCTGTCGGCCACCAACCCGGCCGAAGGCGAGACCGTCAAGACCGCGGAGCACGAGAACACCTTCTTCCGCGACACCATCGGCTACTCGATCGGCACGCTGGGCATCCACCGGCTCGGCCTGTTCCTGGCCTTGTCGGCCGGCTTCTGGAGCGCCGTGTGCATCGTCATCAGCGGCCCCTTCTGGACCCGTGGCTGGCCGGAGTGGTGGACCTGGTGGCTGAACCTCCCCATTTGGCGCTGAACACCGAACGACAACACAGCCCGAGGAGACCCTGATGGCTGAGTACCAGAACATCTTCACCCGCGTCCAGGCGATGGCGCCTGCCTATGCCGGCGTGCCGCTGCCCTACGGCAACAAGGAACGCGAAGGCCCGCCGTCGCATTGGCACTGGCTGGGCAAGCTCGGCGACGCGCAGGTCGGGCCGATCTACCTCGGCTGGCTGGGCCTCGCGTCGGCGCTGTGCATGTTCATCTGCATCGAGATCATCGGGCTGAACATGCTGGCGTCGGTGAACTGGAGCCCGATCCAGTTCGTGCGTCAGTTGCCGTGGTTGGCGCTCGAGCCGCCGCCACCCAGTCTGGGGCTCAAGCTCTTCCCGCCGCTGAACCAGGGCGGGTGGTGGTTGATGGCCGGCTTCTTCATGACGAGCTCGGTGCTGCTGTGGTGGGCGCGCATGTACCGCCGTGCCCGCGCGCTGGGCATGGGCACGCACGTGGCCTGGGCCTTCGCGGCGGCGATCTGGCTGATGCTGGTGCTGGGCTTCATCCGCCCGCTGCTGATGGGCTCGTGGGGCGAGGCCGTGCCGTTCGGCATCTTCCCGCACCTCGACTGGACGGCGGCGTTCTCGATCCGCTACGGCAACCTGTTCTACAACCCCTTCCACATGCTGTCGATCGCGTTCCTGTACGGTGCGACGCTGCTGTTCGCGATGCACGGGGCGACCATCCTCGCGGTCAGCCGCTTCGGCGGCGAGCGCGAGATCGAGCAGATCGTCGACCGCGGCACCGCGAGCGAACGCGCCGCGCTGTTCTGGCGCTGGACCATGGGCTTCAACGCGACGATGGAGTCCATTCACCGCTGGGGCTGGTGGTTCGCGGTGCTGTGCCCGCTGGTCGGCGGCATCGGCATCCTGCTCACCGGCACGGTCGTCGACAACTGGTACCTGTGGGCCGTGAAGCACCACGTCGCGCCGATCTACCCGGCGGTCTTCGCGCCGGTCATCGACCCGGCCACGCTGCAGGGAGTCAAGCCATGATGCACACCGTCCACTCTCGCAGCGCGTGCTTGGCGCTGCTCGGCAGCGTGCTGCTGCTCGCCGGCTGCGAACGCCCGCCGGTCGACACCGTGCAGCGCGGCTACCGCGGCACCGGCATGGAGCAGGTCTACAACCCACGCATCGTCGCTGCGCAGATCCCCGCCAACGCGATGCCTGCCGACACGCCGATGGTCCCGGCCGGCGGCCCGCCAGCGTCCACCGTGTTCAAGAACGTCAAGGTCGTCGGCGACCTCGGCGTCGGCGAGTTCACGCGGCTGATGGTCTCGATGACCGCGTGGGTCGCGCCCGACCAGGGCTGCAGCTACTGCCACAAGGCCGGCGAAGACTTCTCGGCCGACACGCTCTACACCAAGGTCGTCGCGCGCCGCATGCTCGAGATGACGCGCCACATCAACACCGACTGGAAGACCCACGTCGCCGACACCGGCGTGACCTGCTACACCTGCCACCGCGGCCAGAACGTGCCGGCCAACGTGTGGTTCGCGCCGCCGGCGGACACGCACGCCGCCGGCATGGTGGGCAACCGCGCGGGCCAGAACGCGCCGGCGCCATCGGTCGCGTACGCGTCGCTGCCGAACGACCCGTTCGGCGCCTACCTCGACCAGCCGAACGAGATCCGCGTGGTCGGCACGACGGCGCTGCCCACCGGCAACCGCCAGTCGACCAAGCAGACCGAGTTCACCTACGGGCTGATGATGCACATGTCGCAGTCGCTGGGCGTGAACTGCACCTACTGCCACAACACCCGCTCGTTCGCGTCGTGGGACGCGAGCACGCCGCAGCGCGCGACCGCCTGGTACGGCATCCGCATGGTTCGCGACCTGAACCTGCAGTACCTCGACCCGCTCGCCGGCGTGTTCCCCGCGAACCGGCTCGGGCCGACCGGCGACGTGCCGAAGGCGAACTGCGCGACCTGCCACCAGGGTGCGTTCAAGCCGATGTACGGCGCGAGCCTGCTGAAGACGCATCCCGAGCTGGCCGGCGTGCGGGCAGCCGTCGTGCCGGGCGACGCCGCGTCGGCGCCCGCGGCGGTGTCGTCGAACAGCGCGGTGCTGCTCTTCGCGGTCGGCTCGCCCGCGCTGGCGGCCGACGCTGCGAAAGGGCTGGAGCCGCTGGTCGCAGCGCTCAAGGCCGACCCGGCGGCCAAGGTCACGGTCTCGGGCTACCACTCGGCCAGCGGCGACCTGGCGCAGAACCAGGAACTCGCGAAGCAGCGCGCGTTTGCGGTGCGCGATGCGCTGAAGGCCGCGGGCATCGCCGAAGACCGTGTCGTGTTGCAGAAGCCGCAGTCGGCCGAGGCCAACCTCGCCGGCGAGGACCCGAAGGCCCGCCGCGTGGAGCTGGCCGTGAAATAGCGGCGTGCCGAGCGCCGGTGTCGCCTGACTATGATGGGCCACCCCATCATCGGAGCGCCGCTTGAGCATCCGCCTCGCCGAACGTTTGAAGTCAGACACCCGGGCGCTGCACACCGCCGCGGAACGAAGCCGGTTCATGGGCACGCTGCTGCGCGGCGAGATGCAGCGGCCCGCCTACTGCGCGCTGCTGCGCAACCTGCACGGCATTTACGCGACGCTCGAGCCCGCGCTCGAGCGCCACGCCGCCGACCCGCTGATCGCTCCCGTGTTCGCGCCGGCGTTGTGGCGCACGGCGGCCATCGCGCACGACCTGCGCGTGCTGCACGGTCCGCACTGGTCCGCCGAACTGCCGCTGCATGACGCGGCGCGCGGCTACTGCGAGCGCCTCGTCGGCATCGACGCCCGGCAACCGGGCCTGCTGCTGGCGCACGCCTACGTGCGCTACCTGGGCGACCTGAGCGGGGGCCAGATGCTGCGGGGCATCGTCGCCCACATCCGCTCGGCGCAGGGCGCGAGCGCGACATCGTTCTACGAGTTCGGCGATGCGCCGCAGACGCGCGAGTTGACGCTGGCTTTTCGGCGCGGCCTCGTCGATGTTCAAGCCGACGACGCGCAGGAAGATCGTCTGGTCGACGAGGCTCGTTGGGCGTTCGAAGCGCACCGTGCGCTGTTCGACGGGCTGGCGGCGACCGGCGGGCTCTGAGCGCCGGTCACCAGTCTTCCTTCACCGCCAACGCCATCTGACGGCCCGCGGCGCTGCGCGCGGAAAGCCACGCGGTCAGCGTGCCGGCGAGCATCACCGCGGCGCACAGCGCGGCCAGGCGCGCCCACGGCAGCAGCAGGTCCATGGTCCAGTGGAAGCTCTGCGGGTTCACGACCTTGACCAGCACGACGCTGACCGCCAGCCCCAGCAGCAGGCCCAGCAGCGCGCCAGCGGCAGTCCACACCGCGCCTTCGGCCGCGACCACGCGCAGCACCTGCGTGCGCGTCAGGCCCAGGTGGGCGAGCAGGCCGAACTCCTTGCGCCGCGCCAGCACCTGCGCCGAGAAACTTGCGGCAATGCCGAACAGGCCGATCGCGATCGCCACCGCCTGCAGCCAGTAGGTGACGGCGAAGCTGCGGTCGAAGATGCGCAGCGAGGTCGCGCGGATCTCGCTGACCGAGGCGAACTCGAGCAGCGCGCCGTCCAGACCCAGCTCGCTCGCGAGCGTGCGCAGGTCGTGCTGCACCGCGGCCGGGTTCGCGCCGGGCTGCAGCCACAGCGCGAGGTCGTTGACGCGCGTGTCGCCGGTCAGGCGTTGGTAGTCGCTGTCTTGCATCGCGACGGCGCCGTGCTGGCGTGCGTAATCGCGCCACACGCCGCGCACGAACACGCTCGTGTTGCCGCCGACCAGCGGCAGCGTCAGCGTCGTGCCGGGCGACGCGCCGTACAGGCTCACCATCGCCTCGCTGACGAACACGCCGACCGCGCCCGCGGGGGCGGCCACCAGCTCGCCGACCAGCGGCAGTGCTTTGGCCGGGTCGTCGATGGCGCGTGCGATCAGCACGACGGCGGGCCGTGCCGGGTCCAGTTGCACGCTGCTCACCCGCTGCGCCGCCGCGCGCTGCACACCCGGCAGCCGCTCGGCGCGCGTCGGCATCGCCGCCGGCAGCGTGACGACGTCGCCCGCGGTCAGCGACGAGCCGGCGCGCACATACAGGTCGGCCGGCAGCACCGTGTCCAGCCACTGCGTCACCGAGTCGCGAAAGCTCGCGACCATCACGGTCAACGCGACCGCGAGGCTCAGGCTCGCGACCACGCCGGCGACCGCGATCGTCGCGGTGTGGCGCTGGTGGCGGGCGCGTTCGATCGCGAGCAGCGCGAGCGCGTGGGCCGGTGGCGCGATGCCGGCGAGCAGCGCGCCAACGGCCGACGGCACGCACGCGATGCCGCCCAACATCAGGCAGGCGACCGAGACATAGGCGGCGAGCGGGATCTCGGCAATCGGCGGCGCCAGTGCGAGCAGCACGCCGGCGACCAGCAGCAGCGGGCCGACCCACGCGGGCAGCGCGCCGGCGTTGCCCGCGCTCAAGCCCTTCAACGCTTGCGCCGGTGCGAGTTGCTGCGCGGCCCGCGCCGGCATCCAGCCCCCGACCACGGCGGCGACCACGCCGAGTGCGCCGTAGGCCAGCGCCGAGACCGCGTCGAACTGCAGCTGCGGTGCGACGCCCGGAAAGTAGCCACCGCCCAGGTCACCGGCGAGCAGCCGCAGCGCGAGCGCCGCGAGCGCAGTGCCCAGCATCAGCCCGAGCACGCTGCCGGCCAGGCCCAGCAACGCCGACTCGGCCACCACCAGCGCCAGGCGCTCGCGCCCGCTCAAGCCGAGCACGCCCAGCAGCGCGAGCTGCGGCTGGCGCTTCGCGACCGACAGCGACAGGATGGAGAACACCAGAAACGCACCGGTGAACAACGCGACCAGCGCGAGCACGGTCAGGTTGACGCGGTAGGCGCGCGAGACGTTGGAGACGCGCTGCGCGGCCTCGTCGGGCGCCGCCGCGCGCACGCCGGCAGGCAGCGCGAGTTCGCGCAGCACCTGCGCGCGGTCGGCGCCGGCACGCAGGCGCACGTCGATGCGGCTGAGCCGGCCGGTCCAGCCGAAGCGGGACTGCACGCCGGCGATGTCCATCACCGCGAGCGCGGCGCCTTGCGCGGCGATGCTGCCCTGGGCACGCAGCGTGGCGCTGCCCGAAGGCGTCTGCACCTGCACGCGCTCGCCCAGGCGCTGCTTCGCCGTCGCGTTCAGGAAGACCACATCGGGGGCGAGCAGCGCGAGCCGGTCGGCGCCGTCGTCCGGGCGCGGCATCAGCGCCGGTGACAGCGGACCGGCGACGAGCGCATCGAGCCCGACGATCTTCAGCGCGACGCGCTCGTCGCGGTGCGCGGGCCGCGCGTCGAACGCGAAGGTGTCGACCTCGATCACCGGGCTCGCGATCGCCACTTGCGGGTGCGTGGCGACGCGCGCGTACAGATCCTCGTCGAAGCCGTCACGCTGTGCGCGCAGCTCGAAGTCGGGCTCGCCGTTGACGGCACGCACCGCCGAGCTGAACTCGCTCAGCGCCGACTGGTTGATCAGCTGCACCGAGAACGCGAGCGCGACGCCCAGCATCACCGCGAGCAGCGCCGCGCCGTGGCGCCACGGGTGGTGGCGCAGTTCGGGCCACGACAGTTGCCGCAGCAACGAGATCATGACGCGCGCGGGCTCATGGCAGGCCGTCGCGCATGCCGGTCGCGGTGAGCGTCATCACCCGGTCCGCGCGGGCCGCTGCGGCGCGCGAATGGGTCACGAGCACGCAGGCCGCACCCTCGGCACGCACCTGGGTCGAGAGCAGGTCCATCACGCGCTCGGCGGTGCCGGGGTCGAGGTTGCCGGTCGGTTCATCGGCGAGGATCAGTTGCGGCCGATGCACCAGCGCGCGTGCGATCGCGACGCGCTGCAGCTGGCCGCCCGACAGCGTTTGCGGCAGGCGCGCGCCGAGTTCGTCCAGGCCGACCGCGGCCAGCACCGCCTGCACGCGCGCCGCGTCGGGCCGGCCTTGCAGCAGCAGCGGCAGGCCGACGTTGTGCGCGACGCTCAGGTGCGGCAGCACGTGGAAGGCCTGGAACACGAAGCCCAGGTGCGCGCGCCGGAACAGCGCCTGCTGCGGTTCGGGCAGCGTGGTGATGTCGGTGCCGACTATGCGCACGCGGCCGGCGGCCACGTCGTCGAGCCCGGCGATGCAGTTCAGCAGCGTCGACTTGCCGACGCCCGATTCGCCGAGGATGGCGACGAACTCGCCGCGCGCGACCTGCAGGTCGACGCCGCTGAAGATCGCGGTGTCGCCGTAGCGTTTCGCGAGCCCGTCGACCTCGAGCAAGGGGTTGTTCATGCGGCGGGCAGGTCCGCGGCCAGTTGCGTGGCGAGCGCGACGACGCGGCCGGTCGCGTCGGGCGCATCGCAGGCGACGCGGTGGCGCTGCGGCATGCTGCGCAACCAGGTCAGCTGGCGCTTCGCGAGCTGGCGCGTCGCCGCGCTGCCGGTCGCGGCGAGCTCGCTCAGGTCGCCACGGTCGAGCGCCTGCCAGGCCTGCCGGTAGCCGACACAGCGCATCGCGGGCAGGTCGGCATGCAGGTCGCTGCGTGCGCGCAGGCGCCTGACTTCATCGACGAGGCCGGCAGCGAGCATCGCGTCGAAGCGTTGGCCGATGCGCACGTGCAGCCAGCCTCGATCGGTCGGCTCGAGCGAGATCAGCGGCGCCGCGGTGCGCGGCGTCTGCGCGCGGTCGCTGTGGAACGACGACAGCGGGCGGCCACTGAGTCGATAGACTTCGAGCGCGCGTTGGATGCGCTGTGAATCGCCCGGCGCGAGCCGCTGCGCGGTGACCGG
>Ga0307510_10011857_pt1 | contig 10340 bp, 8 predicted proteins | sample 12_EM_MG_FD_207224 | JGI IMG/M metagenome (GOLD analysis project Ga0307510, IMG submission 207224) | Populus trichocarpa ectomycorrhiza microbial communities from riparian zone in the Pacific Northwest, United States - 12_EM | ecosystem: Host-associated > Plants > Roots > Unclassified | place...
ATGTCCCTCTTGCCTAACCAGCTAAATCCCCTTTGTCCACCGGAAGTCCTGCTCGGCGACCATTCCACTTCTCTTACCCTAGCGCCTCCTTTGCCGAACCAGCTAAATCCCCCTAGTAAACAGGATCGACTACTGAAGCTCGGATCGTGACAACGGGCTCGCAGCAACATAACGACCTCTCACACGATAGCTATCGTATTCCTTCTCCCACAAACTTTTTATGTTATAAGTCTAACGGCGACTATAAAAAGCGGGGTAGAACACCTTATTGAGCGGGACTGGCCTTGCCTGAGGTTTCTTTTGCATCGCATTTTAAAGCACGGATCGTTGGCAGATCCGGTCTGGATTCAATGTGATGCGCCAGTGACGGGAGACTGCAAAGGGCTGCATAGTGATTGGGGAGTCTTATCGATCTTGCACTGTACCGTTCCAAAGGGTTCTACCTGTAACGGTGTCTTTTCTAGCTGCTTTCTCTTTTTTGGAGAGGCCGGTTGCCCTACCTGCGGTTTTGAATTTCCGTTCTCGGCAGGAATTCTTTCTGGGGTCCTGCGAATCTGTGATCAGCGGAGACGGTAATGGAATTAGACTAGGCTCTTGCAGGACCTGGCGGCACACAAGTTATGTACACCGCCTTTACTTATTTTTTTTGACAAAATAACGTCAACTTGTTTATTGAGAGAAAACATATAAAAGCTGTGCGGCATATACACTTCAAGTGCCTGGAATTAGTTCACTTTTCCACCAGTGCTGGGCCGTCATGACCCCATCAATATTTCCGCCAATCCAGCCAGACTGGAACAACCTCGGGGTTATCCATCGCAACACGCTTCCTCCGCGCTCGCACTTCTTCCCCTTCAACGACCAGAAGTCAGCTTTAACATACGACTTAAGAAGTTCTGAATTCGTTCAATCCTTGTCCGGAATATGGCGATTCTACCACGCCCCGAATCCCTTCAGCGCTCCGGACATTCCCAAAGGTGCCACCTCGCTCAACACCAGGTCCCGTGAGTGGTCCAACATAACAGTGCCTAGTATGTGGCAGCTCCAAGGTTTTGGCATCCCTCAATACACAAACATTGTATATCCTTTTCCCGTTGATCCTCCCAACGTGCCTTTCGACAAGAACGAGACAGGAATATATCAGAGAGATTTCCACCTCAGCAAGGGGATAAAGGACCGATTCCAGTGCCGACTCAGGTTTGAGGGTGTAGATAGCTCCTTCCACGCTTGGATCAACGGGAAGCAAGTAGGATATAGCCAGGGGAGCAGGAATCCGAGCGAATTCGATATCTCTGAATTCGTGGTTTCAGGACGCAATTTCATTACTGTGAAAGTCTACCAGTTCTGCGATGCCTCGTAAGTGCTTTTCTCCTAGCCCCCGCGTTCGCAGAAAATAGCGGCCGCATGACTGCGATCTCATACTTCCTCTACCTGATCCCTGCACCTTCTCTCTTTCTATGCTAGATCTACCATATCTCCCCTCCCCCCGCTCGCTGGTGTGCCCCCTGCTCGGTGAGAGAGCCACACCTCTGATAGCGGGTCTGGGCATTTTCCCTTGCAAAACTGCTACCACACTGCCAGCTCTACTACAGGCATTTTTCATGTGGAAAAACAAATACCAGACGAAAATAAAACCGCCGAGGCATTTTTTTTCCGATACCGTACTCCTGCTCGCATCCTGCGGGCTATCCGCCGACCACCCAAGCTCCCAAAAAAGCACTTTTTGGAGAAAACTTGATTCTGACGCTGTTATAGCTATATCGAAGACCAGGATCAATGGTGGTTAAGCGGGATATTTAGAGACGTTTATCTAGTGATGTTCGACAAGGCGTGCCGGATAAATGATTTCTTCGCGAAAACCGAGTTGGACGAGAGCTTCCAAAACGCTACCCTTGACACCACAGTAACAACATCTGGTAGTGACATAGGTGCTAGGAAAATGCTTAAGCTCCATTTATTGGATAGCGAGGGAAAGGCCACGATTGGAGAGGCTCTTGAAGGGATCACAGTTAGTTCTTCAGAAACCAAATCGAGGATGTGCATCAATGTTCCGAACGTTCGAAAGTGGACAGCCGAGACACCGTACCTATACCATTTGGTAATATCAGTCAATGGTCATCAAACCGTAGCGCATCGCATTGGGTTCAAGAAAGTGGAGGTTAAGGATGGGGTCCTCCGAGTCAACGGTAGAGCAATTACCCTTTTAGGGGTAAATCGTCATGAGCATGATCCCAAGGGCGGTAGAACGGTAGCAGTCGATCTCATGGAGTGTGATATCATAATGATGAAGCAGTACAACATCAATGCCCTCCGGCTGTCTCACCAGCCCAACGACACTCGAATCTACGACCTATGTGATTACCACGGTCTCTATGTTATGGACGAAGCAGATTTGGAGTGTCATGGGTTCGATTCTATCGAGATGTTAGCGTTGAAAGGGGCAGAAAAGATGTCGTCCGAGGAAAAAAAGGCAATCGCTTACAGTAAAGCAGGGAAATGGACGTCGGATAATCCGGATTGGAGAGATGCGTACCTTGACCGAGCTAAACAGATGGTTCATCGTGACAAGAATAGGGCTTGTGTGTTCATGTGGTCGTTGGGAAGCGAATCGTTTTACGGGCAGAACCATGCGGCGATGTACTATTGGATTAAGGATTTTGATAAATCGCGACCGATACACTACGAAGGGGATGCGGAGGCTAAGACGGCGGATGTTTTCGGTTGGAAGTATCCGACATTGGAGAAGCTGGAGGGATTTGTGAGGAGGGAAGGCGATAAGCCACTGATCCTATGCGAGTACGCCCACGCGATGGGGAATGGTCCAGGGGGTCTTCAGGAATATATGGACATGTTCACTGCCCATCGTCAGCTTCAGGGAGGATTCGTGTGGGAGTGGGCGAACCACGGACTTTTGGTGGAGAACGAGGACGGGCAGTCATATTATGCGTACGGCGGGGACTTTGGCGACGTGCCAAACGATGGGAATTTTGTGATGGATGGCCTCTTGCACTCTAACCATACACCAGCCCCGGGTCTGCTTGAGTATAAAAGAGCCATCCAACCAGTCGCCGTAGAGTTCATCGAAGGATTGAGAGTGAAGATCACGAACCGCTATGACTGGCAGATGACAGATCACTTGGCATGTGTGTGGGCGGCAAAAGAATCTGGAAGATTGATCTCCGAAGGGGGGCTTTCTTCGCCGGTTGTCAAACCGGGTGACACCGCCGAAATAAAGCTCCCCCTGCACCGTAATGAGTTTGGCAAGGGGGAGGTTGTGATCGCCCTTAGATTTCATCTCAAACATGATGTGACTTGGGCGAAGGCAGGACATATAATCGCGTGGGCCGAAACCGTCCTTCAGCCTGCAGATCCAGCAGAGTTCGAAGGAGCAAGTCCCCAAGGCATCGTCAAAGTCCGTCAGCACGGCCGAAGTGTCATTATTACGGGAGGAAAATCTCAGTACGAGGTCAACCTATTGACTGGCAGCCTCAATTGGTCATCGGCACCATCAGGCACCCTCATCGATTCCGGTCCAGTACTAGATTTCTACCGTCCCCCGACCGATAACGATCGAGGCTCCAATGGTGATGATGATCACTGGAGGGAATACCTTCTACACATGACGACGGCTACCGTCCGAATGGTGGAATGGAAGCTAATCGACTCGGAGGCGGCCCTTTGCTGCAATGTGCATACACGAGTTGCTCCTCCTGTCTACGATTGGGGTGTGTCCGCCATCATCGAATACACTTTCCGTGACGGGGCCGTCGACGTGAGGGTGACCGGAAAACTAGAAGGAAACCATCCGAAAACATTTGCCCGCTGTGGATTAACCTTTATACTCCGGCCAGAGTTTGATAATGTCAGGTGGTATGGACTAGGTCCTGGGGAATCTTACAAGGACAAGAAGCAGGCGAGCAGTCTAGGTATCTGGGAGCAGCCCGTGGACCGGCTGCACACCGATTACGAATTCCCACAAGAAAGCGGCAACAGAACAGGGACCAGATGGGTGGAAGTCAAGTGCGCGGAGGACTACGGAGTCAAAATCATCTTTAAGGATGGGCCAGGAGATTTTGCGGTTTCTCACTATACCTCGGAAACACTACAACAAGCCAAACATCCGTACGAGCTCAAGAAGTCCGCTGAAACAATCCTAAGAGTCGATTGTGACCATCACGGCCTCGGTAGCGGCTCCTGTGGCCCAGGGGTATTGCCGCAATACCAGCTTCTCGCAAAGGATTTTGAATTCCACTTAAGGCTCGAGGATATTGTACCACCCCTAGATGCTAGCTCCGATTCATAGATTAACGTGTAAGCACCACCCAGAAAACATTGTCCGCACAACACTAACGAATCCATGCTCCACCAATACTGTTTTAGCATCCTGCTTCGTGATGGATACCTCCCAGAACGGGCGTCATGAGGAGACAGGGTATTCTTTCTCAGACGTATTAGGAGTAAACAACAAGATACCGTTTTGGAACGCCCAAAATAACAATTCAAAAAAAGAGAATATCAGCCAGATGTTTTATCAAGTTTAAATTTACCAAGATGCTTGGGGTATGCCGCTACTATTATATGGCCTTAAAAATTTGCCTCCGAGAGCTTGCGTTTCGTGTGGTTGATTCGATAAATTTTATCCTAGCATTTTGTGTGGGGAATTGAGAAACCCCCAAATCCATCGCCACCGTTCAGAGATGAGGGGAAGAAAAAAATGACGAAAAAAAGGCCCATGTAAAAAGCGCACGCCAGCACTATAATCTCCATTGCTCGCTGGCTAACCCTTGCAGATCGGACTAGTTCCGAGATCAGGTCATATATGACAGGAGGGAAATCACTGGCAATGATCGATTAACCGTCTAATCGCCCCGCCACGCCAACAGGCATGCTTCGCGACACATCAAAACACGTTACGGAACTTTCACACATTGATGTCAACCAGGAGTTAGCCATCGGGGTGAAAACGACTCCATACACTGCTGCTTCCCCACCCCATCTCTCTCTGCGCTTCGGGAGTATCGATATGATCCCCGCTCCGCTGGTCATCTCGAGCAAAATCACAACTTGAAAATCCTCCGGTTGCACATGCCAAAACACGGCGGTTAGGGAGCACTACTATAGGGAAACCTTAATTCCAGCAGGGCTGCTTGTGTTATGGTGACTCGCTCGAAGAGGGATCCTTAAAGCCTACGCAGGCGATTTCCGGAGACGGCCAGAGCCATCAACGCGGTATCTTGAGATTCAGACACCTTTCAGTGAAGAATGGCGTTGTCCTCCATTTTATTCAGCTTGTGCAAGGCGGACACAGGATGTCACTTGGGAATGCTTCCCATTCTGCTCTAAGCAGGGTGCCATCACTACCACGTAAACCCGGCACGGGCACTATAGCGCCTGTGCCCGAGAATGTAGGCAAATAATGGAAATCTTAAAGACTGAGGGTATATGTTGCTGGGTACCTGGGATTAACCAAAAAGAAACACGATAATAATTTCTGAAGATCTCCAACCACAGCCACATATTTAGCAAGATATTGCTTCACAAAAGTGGTCAGAAGGCACTCCTGCTGAGTTCCATGTTCTCTGATTTTCAATAGGAGCAATATTTGTGGAGGTGGTAGAGTTTCCAATTGTGTATAATATGTATGGTCTTCCCAGGCTTATCTTGGCTAAGCCCCGCTTCTTTGTGTGTATATAGTGCCTGCACTAGATTTACCTATTACTGTTGTTCCTATCGTGGACAAATAAATAGATGAAGCTAAATATTATGACCACTAATTAACATCTATAGCCCGCAAAAGGAGAAAAAGAAAAAAAAGAAGTAAAAATAAATAAATAACTGGAAAACTAATAGGATCAAATTCGCAAGATAAGTTATCAGCACCTCGTCAAATGAAACTTCATCCCTCCCAGCCAATCCCTATCCACCTCCTAGCGCTCCTGCGCTCTTACATATAACTCAACTCGACAGGCTCGCCAATCTCTAATTCGTTCGGCCCCCAGGTTTGCTCGTTTGGATTTCTCGCGGATCGCTTCTCGGACTTGGCCCTAGCTGGTATTGCGGATTTCTTTGCTGTGCTTTTGGCCTTCGGGGCCTTGTGTGCCTTGGATGTGGTCTTCGGTGTCATTTTGGCGCGTCTGGTCGGGGGTTCGGGTTCGTCGATTTCGGCGGGGAGCTCGGTGTAGTGATGGCCGTCGCCGTCACTGCCGACACCAACTCGTCCGCTCGGTGCGCGCAATGCTTTCGCCTTCTTTCCCACCGCCTTGGCCAACTTGGGGGTTTTGGTCTTCTTGGTGGTGGATGGCTTGGGAGGAGATTTTCCCTCTGCCTTTGCACGTTTCCTGGGAGTCTCGATATCCAGCTCGTCGACTTCCCGGGCGCGTTTGGCAAGGAGTGTACGGGGATGCGGCGTATCTTTTGGAATCTTTCTCGGGGACCTTCTGAGGATCACCGCCGCATAGTCCGTGGCGGAATGCGCGGATTGTTTGACCTCGGAATACTTCCTGGGTGGGGTTTGGTCCATATATTCGGAAGTGGTAGATTCCTGCTCATCCATCTCCTCATCATATACATCTGAATAAGCCTCTAGTGATTCCAAATCATCGGGTTTGGAGAACTGAATCGGTAGTGGTTTGTCAGAATTTCCCCCCGATGGTGCGCCCTGGCGTGCCGTGGGAGGAGCCAAAGGAGGGATTTCCAAGGGGCTTTTCGCTGATATCGGGTCCATGTAGACAGTGAACGCTTTAGCAGGAATCTCTTCGGTAATTGTCGAGAGCGGGGGTGGGAGGATGCCACTATGCATATGAATGATTGGAGTAGAAGGACCATCTTCAGTCGGACTGCAGAGGGGACTACTCTGATCATCTTCCTCCTCACCCACGCTCTGTGTTTGTTGACGACGGCTGTTGGCATACTCAGCTGCGTCGATGTCCGAAGATTCGTGGTCAGCGGATTTATCGTTGTCGCATCTGTTCTCCTGCGCTTTTACCTCAGAGTCGGGGTCAGTGTGGTCACCAGGGGATCTGCCCTCATCTTCGTAAAAGGGTGCGTATCCATCGCTCATAGTGAACCCCCTACACCCCTCAGAGTCTTCAGATTTTAAAGAGTTATTCTGGCTGGCCGGTGTGCCGGCTGGCCTTGGACCTGAAGGCTCTCCCGCCCTGGAGCCAGCTTTCTGATGTCTTTCTAGAACCTCAAAATGCTCGTCATCAATATCTGTTTCCTCGGAATCGTAGGAATCGTAATCTTCGTTAATCTCCTCCCTGATCACCATCTTGCCTTTCTCGACTGCCTGGGAGATGGCTATTCCGACAGAGTTGATTGGTGGCACGGCAGTGATCCGGCCGGGGTTTGGGCTGGGTGGAGCCATCCGAATTGTCTGCCTGGTTGCATGCCTGGAATTGTCTCCCCGGTGTCTAAAACTAGGGGCCGAGGAGGGGCGGGGAGCCGTTATAAAAGGGTTAGGGATTGCTCTGGGAGGTTCGGTATTGCGGGATGGGAACGGTGAAGACATAGGACTTGGACCCGGTGATCGGGCCATCCTTTCGGCCTCCGAATAGTCCCAGAATTGGCTTCGAGCATCTAAGAGAAGTTAGTGTCCGCCACTTTATGGAATTTGAGCTAGGAAACTTACTATCGTATGGAGTCTTTGGTGTTCCAGTAGCTGCAGATCCAAAGTCATCATCAGCGGGAATGCTCCCAAGCTTACCCTTGACATAGGCTAAGTCCCCCTGAATCTCAGAGAGAACAGAGCGAATCATGGCATGAGAATTCCTCCTCTCCCAAGTATCGTACTGGTTCTTCAAAACAAGATATTCCATAATTCCGGTCAGTGTGAGTTTGCCAGTAGGGACCTTAGGCTCAGTAGGGATGCAGTTTGGGTCCTCCGGCGGAGGGGAAGGTGTATTGCCAGATGTAGGGGAGGATTCGCCCGGCCTCGTGGATTCAATCCTACCGTCGGCCGACTTGTGTGTGGTATTCTCCTTAACAGCGGGGGATCTCTGGGGACTCTCTCCAATCGTATCCGCCCAGTTAACTGTCTTCCGTCGCTCGGCGACAGCAGGCCTTGGAATGGTGCTATCAGCAACACCGGCCCCGTCACTTACTGCCTTAGCAATGGCAGACTTATACCCGGAAGATATAGTGGAAGGCTCGGGTGTAACGATCCTGGGGACAAACGTCCCGATACCCCGGAAAGGTGATCCCTTCCCTTCCACATCCTCGTCGCACTCGCTCTTAATACTCGGCGAGGTGGCATCCTTCTCATTCTTTGTTCTCCTAGACTCTAAATCCCTAAGTGGGGAAGAATTAATGGGCCCTTCATAAGGGTCGCTCTCAGCCACATGGTCTACAAACATCGTATCAGTCGGGAAATCGATCTCCTAGAGAGAGAAAAATATAATTTGTTAGCTCACACCGCCGCCGTTGGCAAAAGGAAAGGAGAGAAGGAGGGGATTAGAAGAACTCACTCCTCGCCCCCACCTATGGCTGAGAGCCTTATGCCCACACTCCCAGCAAACCTGCTCGTCATCAGGAATATACTGGTCACGCCACTGGTACTTGTTAGAGGAGACTTGGAAGTCGACGCATATGCAATCTTTGCAGGAGTTGGTTATGAACTGGCTGCCACTAGATGGGCTAATCGTTTGGAAGGTGGACATTCTTAAGGTTGGTTTTTGTAGTTGTTGTTGCTGTTGCTGTTCTGTGATAGTGGTGGCGGCGGTGGTGGTTGAAGGGGTGGTTTGGAAGCTAGTAAGAGGAATATTTGTTGGTTTGAGGGTGAGTGTTGAGAACGTGCGTTTGCCTATTTATCAATGGCAAGGTGGTGGGAGTGACCGTTCAGGAGAGCTTTTAGGTCAAGGTTGAAAAAACTGTCGAGATATAATAGTATGGACAGGATGTGGGATTGAATTGTTAGGGCTTTGGTGGGTTTCGAAAACTATCGCGTGAGAAGTTGTGATTGAGTCCAGCAGTGTTTAGTTTCCAGAACTAAAGTGGTGACTTATGTGGTGGGATCCTGGAGATTCAGAGTGAAGGTTTAATCCAACTGTCACCTACCGGTTAAATATCTTTCTACAATCGCATCAAGTTTCAACAGGAGCACCAGCTGTCTGTCGATTTGTTTGTTCCTCCGCTCTTGATACCTGCATAAGTTTCAAGTTACCACTGCATCTTACAGTCTACTGTTTCCACGATACCGGCCCGGGAAGGTCTCCAAGCACAGCATGTGGGTTTGAATAGTCTTGTTGGAGCGTGGAATATTTCATGATTGCTATTGTATAATAGTAATCGGTCCCGCAGTGGGTGTGGGGGGTTGGGGGTTGGGATTTGAATTCGGGAAAACAGATAATCCGCATAGCTGTTCGCCGGTGTACCCCCGACCCCCGATTCTGAGATCTAGGGTCGATTATAACCAGAGGATGAGCTGCCCTCCGGGTGCTGTAGGATACTTCCGTTACCGCGCTGGAAGGTGCTTTCTCGACTGCTTACTAATATCGGCTTCGAGTGATATGATAAACAATGAACTTAACGTTGTATAAGAGTCGGCCACTCTCGCTAGCCATTGATGCGCTCTGAGGACTCTCACAAATATTATAGGGTGGGCTGTGGCTGCCTATGTTGAGGCCTTAATGGGGGAGTTGGCAAGAGGACTACTGAACATGAGAAGTGAACAGCACCTCGAAGGAGGTGAGCTTGAGAGCCTTGAGATTTTCCAGCGCGGTGACAAAGATTCAGACCTTCTGGCTGTTATACATCTAAGACAGCAGGCTCATTAATGTCTGAGTAAGAGATCTCAGAGGGCTGCGAAGATCATGAGAGCCGTTTTTTTTTGGCAAGGCTAGAAGTACCGGTATTGAGCACTGAGGTTGGTAATGTGATCTGTTCTTGTCGGAGTCTTCAACCGGGGCACGAGGAAAACCTGAGAATGACGGACAGGGATCAGTAGCGGGCTTTTTTTTTTTTGTTACCCTACTTTGGCGAGTTCAGTTTTGTACTTTGCCAAATACCACCGTTCGTCACCCGCCGGCTCTCGCCGTGTCCCCACTGTCCCAAAACACTAGATTTTGTTGGCGGGGGGAAATGGCGGGTAGGAATGGATCCATTTTTGGGGTGAAACCGCCATTGGCCCGGTTTTTTGGTCTAGTACTTGTAGCAGGTACTTTAATTATCGATACCAGGTTACAGCGGTGCTATTTCACTTTTCCGGTCTAGGGTATAGTTAGTCTATTACAAGTAAAGGGAAAAGCCGGCACAGGTGTACTTGTAGAGTCTAGTTCCGCCAGTTTCGGGGAGTGGAAGTGGCAGTGCACTGGCTGTGGGAGTGGGGGTGGGTCGAGTGATCA